>Ga0075158_10001899_pt1 | contig 15498 bp, 10 predicted proteins | sample JI91814BDNA_FD_70968 | JGI IMG/M metagenome (GOLD analysis project Ga0075158, IMG submission 70968) | Wastewater effluent complex algal communities from Wisconsin, to seasonally profile nutrient transformation and Carbon sequestration -... | ecosystem: Engineered > WWTP > Effluent > Algae... | reverse complement strand
CACGGCGCCTCGACGATATGCACCGTCGCCGCGGCGAGCCGCTGCTCACCGCGGTGACGTCACGTCATCTCGCGCACCCACAGCGCATCGACGATATGTTCGGTCGCCGCGGCGAGGAGCCGGCGGAATGTGCTGTACGAGTGCCCGAGCAGCGGCGCGATGCTCTCGTGCTTGCCCATCGGCTCGACGTACGCGGCGTGGAGGACGCGGTACCACCGGTCGCCGCGCGGGCTGCCGCGCTGCGCCGCGACCGCCTCGCGGAGCAGCCGCTCGAGCGCCGCGGTCCGCTCCTGCGCGGTCGCCCCGGCGGCGCACCGCTCGACGACCGAGCGGGAGTGGATCAGCGGGTTCCTGGCGAGCACCAGCGGGTCGGTCAGGCTGCGCAGCGCCTCGCGGACGCGGGCCGCGAACTCGTCGCGGCTGAGCGCCGACAACGCCGAGACGTCCTGCGACGCCGACGCCACCGCCGCCCACTCGTGGGGCGCTGCGTCCTCGCTGAATCGCAGCAGCCAGTCGGACCCGGACAGGCCGCGGTGATCTTGCACCGTGACCGAAAAGACCTTGTCGCCGATCGTGTGCGCGAGCGCCGGTATCAACGCGGCCTGACACAGCCGGGCCGCGTCCGCCCAGCGCTCCCAGCGATCGAACCGCACGTAGTAGAACGCGAAGTCGGGCAAGAAGAACAGCTCGCCGACCGCCTGGGTGCACACGGCCATGCTCAGGCACGGCTCCTGGTGGACCTCGATGTCCATGATCCAGCGGCCGTAGCCGATCGGCCGCGTCGGCGGCGCGCCGAGGCGCGCGGCCGCGTCGGCCCACGCCGCGGCGACGATCGGATCGCGGCCTCGCTGCCCGGACGTCGTCAGGTCGAGGCGGAGGTTGGCGATGAAGGCGACGACCGCACCCCGCGGGTCGCGGGCGACCTTGAAGCTGTCCGGCTGCGCCGCGATCCACATGCTCGACTGCTCGCGCGCCGCCGTCCCCTCGTGGCGCTCGACCGCCGCCTCGATCGCCGGCACGTCCGCGGGCCGCATGCTGTCGAGCCACAGCTCGTCGACCGTGAAGCGCATGTTGCGGGCCCGCGGGTTGTGGCTCAGCGCGAACGCGAACTCGGAGAACGCCAGCGGGAACTGCTCCGCCGTGGCCGCCTCGACCCGGGCCGCCAGCAGTCGCTGCGCCCGGAACGTCAGCATCATCAGCCGCTCCGGACAGCGCCAGCGCAGCTCCGCGAGGATGATCTCTCGCACCAGGTCGTGCGGGAACACGCCGCGCTGGCTCAGCACCATGAAGCTCAGCGAGCACAGCCAACCGAACCAGTCTCTCGCGGTGTCCCCGACGAGCGGGGTCAACACGGCCTCGGACGAGGTGTGGAGCACCGCGGCGGCCTCGAGCGCGCGGCGATGCGAGCCGTCGGGGATCCCGCTCAGGAGATATGTATAGAGCTCGCGGACGACGTCCGGCGCCTCGTCCGGCGCGAACACCCTCCCCGGCGTCGTTCGCCAGGCCTCCGCCGCGCACGTCAGCGCCAGCGGGTGCCCGTGGGAGAACCGCGCGATCGGGAGGCACGAATCGGCGGCCACACCCCGCTGCGTCAGGTAGTGAATGGCGTCCTCCTCGTCGAGGTTGCGCAGCGGGATCGGGATCACCCGGCTGCCCCACACCGACAATTGGCGCCACTCGAGAGACGGCTGCTGGCGCCCGGCGATCACGATCGTCGTCGCGTCGTCGGCCCGGCGGAGCACCTCCCGCGCGACCAGGCCATCGATCGGTCGGACCATCTCGTACGTGTCGAAGAGAACGATCCTGCGCCCGCCAGGACCCGCCGCGGGCGGGCCCCCGCGGTCGAGGGCCGCCACTACGTCGTCGATGTTGGCCGTCAGATCCCGGGCGTCGATCCAGTCGCGGCGGAGCGCGCGCGCGTCGGCCTCGGCTGCGAATGCCTGCAGGAGCGACGTCTTGCCGATCCCCGCGGGCCCATACACATAAAAGATGCGCGCGCCGGATTGATCGAGCCCGTCGCAAAACAGCTCGAGCTCCCGCGAGCGTCCGATGAATTGCCGCCGTCGCATGGTGTGTTCGAGGTGCAGCAGATTCTCCGGTGCAGCGTCGAGCTTCACCGGCCCAGCCTATCCCGAAGCCGGATCGGGCCCGACCCCCGGGCCATGACGTTGACGGTGTTCTCCTCCGCTCGCTCCGCAATTGCAGGAACTGGCAATTCCTCCTGTGTCGGCGACGCCCAATCACCGTAGCTCGGCGAGGGCTGGCGCGGCGCTTGTGCCCGGGGCCGGTGCGGGTGATCCTCGGCGGTCACCCGTGTCCACGCCCTCGATCGAGCTCGGGCCCACCGACCTCGCGCCCACGCTGTCCCCCGGGTCGGCGCCCGGGGGCTCGTCGATCGACGGAGACACCCGACCGGGCGGCCGCGGCGCAGCGCTGGCCACGCTGACCGGCGGCCGTCGCCTCGGGCGGTACACGCTGCTCGAGCAGCTCGGTCGCGGGGGCATGGGCGTCGTGTTCACGGCGTACGACGAGGAGCTCGATCGCAAGGTCGCGATCAAGTTCCTGCTCCACGCGCACGCCGACGACCGCGCCGTGCTGCTGTCCGAGGCCCAGGCGATGGCGCGCCTCGCCCACCCGAATGTCATTCACGTCTACGAGGTCGGCGAGGGCTTCGAGCGCCACGTGTACATCGCCATGGAGTTCGTGCGCGGCCAGAGCCTGCGCGCCTGGTCGCAGACGACGCGGCCGTGGCCCGAGGTCCTCGCCATGTTCATGCAGGCCGGACGCGGCCTCGCGGCGGCGCACCAGGCCGGGGTCGTGCACTGCGACTTCAAGCCCGACAACGTGCTCATCGGTCACGACGGGCGGGCGCGGGTCCTCGACTTCGGGCTCGCGCGGCGGCAGGAGGCTCCGTCGGCCGACGATGCGGACAGCCCTGGCTCCGCGTCGACGCATCCGCAGCCGTTCCTGCGCGGCGGGACCCCGGCCTACATGCCGCCGGAGCAGCTCGACGATCGGGTCGACGAGCGCTCGGATCAGTTCAGCTTCTGCGTCGCCCTGTTCGAGGCGTTAACCGGGCAGCGCCCGTTCGCGGGGACCGACGTGCACGCGATCCTCGCCCAGGTGTGCGCGGGCGCGGTGATCTCGACGGTCGGCGAGGCGCGGCTGCCGGCGCGTCTGCGGCGGGCGATCCGCCGCGGGCTCTCGGCCGAGCCCGCCGATCGCCACCCGTCGATGGCCGCGCTGCTCGCCGAGCTCGCCGAGTCGCTGCCGCGCCCGCGCGGCGCCTGGATCGGTGCGGCCGTCGCCTCGGCGCTGGTCGCGACGATCGCGTCGTGGCTGCTGCTGCGCGCCGAGGACCCGGTCGAGACATGCGCCGCGACGGTCGCGGCGGAGATCGATCCGGTGTGGAGCGAGGCGCCGCGCGCGGCCGTCGAGCACGCGTTCGCGGCGACCGGTCTACCCTACGCCGCCGGCTCCTTCGCCCGCACGGCGCGCCTGCTGGACGCCCACACCGCCGAGTGGTCGCGCCTGCGCCAGAGCGCCTGCGAGCTGGCCCACAGCGCCCCGTCCGCCGGCACGGCCGACCGCCTGCGGGCGCGTTGCCTCGAGCGCCGCCGGCTCGCCATCGCCGCGTGGGTCGACACGCTGACCCGGGCCGACGCGACGCTCGTCGAGCGGGCCGTCGCCGCGACCGCCGAGCTGCCCGCGGTGCAGCCCTGCGCCGACCCGACGACGCTGCTCGGCGAGCAGGACGACGACGGCGACCGCGAGCACCACGCCGAGATCCAGCGCATCGAGCGGCTGCTGGCCGAGGCCCGCGCCCACGCCCTCGCGGGCCAGCATGCGCGGGGCCTGACGCCGGCCGAGACGGCCCACTGGCGCGCGCGGCAGCTCGGCCACCCGGGGCTCGTGGCCGACGCGCTGCTGCAGATCGGGCTGCTGCAGGAGAGCACCACCGACGGCGAACACGCCGGGCAGACGCTGAAGGCCGCGTACTACGCCGCCGAGGCCGCTCGTCGCCCCGCCGCGCGGGCGGAGGCGGCGGTGCACCTGGTCTACGTCACCGGGGCCCAGGCGCCGCGGCAGGCCGAAGGCGAGATGTGGGCCCGCCAGGCCGAGGCGATCGCCGAGGGCCTCGGCGAGGCCGGGCTCGACCTGCGCGCCGAGCTGCTCGAGCACCGCAGCCGCGTGGCGATCCGCCGGCGGCAGTACGGCGAGGCGCGCCGCGACCTCGAGGCCGCGCTCGCGCTGACCACCGTGCGGCTCGGCGCGGAGCACCCGGCGCTCGCCGGTCTGTTCGAGGAGCTGGGGGAGGTCGCGCTGTTCGAGGAGCGCTACGACGAGGCCCTAGAATTCCACCAGCGCGCGCTCGACATGGCCACGGCCAGCCTCGGCCCCGACCACCCGACCACCGCGCGCCGCCAGATCGGCCGCGGTAAGGTCCACGAGCGCCGGGGCCGCTTCGCCGCCGCCCTGCGCGACTACCAGGCCGCGCTCGCGCTGTGGGAGGGCGCGTACGGGCCGGACAACACCCGCATCGTGTGGGCCCTGACATGCATCGGCCGCGTGCTCGTCAAGTCCGGCGACCTCGCCAGCGCCGAGCCGCACTACGCCCGCGCCGCCGCGGTCCTCGAGCGTGCGCTGGGACCGGAGCACCTCGAGCTGGCCAAGGCGCTGGTCGAGCTCGGCATCGTGGTCCGCGCCCGCGGCCGCACCGGCGAGGCGCGCGACATGTTCGAGCGGGCCGCCGACATCTTCGTCGCCGAGGTCGGCGAGCGCCACCCGCTGGCGCTCGCGCTGATCGAGCTCGGCGAGGGCGCGCTGGCCGACGGCGACGTCCCGCGGGCGATCGCCGCGCTCGAGCGGACGCGGCGCGTGCAGGGCAAGGCGACCAATACCCCCGACGAGCTGGCCCGCACCGACTTCGCGCTGGCGCGGGCGCTGTGGGCCGCCGGCGAGGATCCACCGCGGGCGCTGAGCCTCGCCGCGAGCGCCGCGGCGGCCTACCGCGACGCCGGCGCGGCGTACGAGCCGGCGCGTCGCACCGTCGATGCCTGGCTCGCCGCCGCCTCTCCGTGACCCGCCGTCAGGTTGATCCGGCCACGTCGACCGCTTACCGTCGCCGCGTGGCCGCCCTGCAGGAGCGAGGCTCGGACCGAAGCGTGACGCTGCCGGCGCGGTGCCTCGTCGGGCGGGCCCGGGCCTGCGACCTCGTGCTGGACGAGGGCACGGTGTCCGGCGAGCACGCCGTGTTCCAGTGGACCGGCGCCGGCTGGCAGCTGCGCGACCTCGGCAGCCGCAACGGCACATTCGTCGACGGCCAGCGGCTCGGGTCCGACGAATGTCGGCTGGCGACCGGCGCCTGCATCCGCTTCGGCCGCGCCGCGATGACCTGGACGCTCGTCGACGACGCCGCCCCATCGCCCATGGCGATCGACCTGCGGACCGGGGCGCTGCGCTGCGCCGAGGGCGGCTACCTCGCGCTGCCCGACGCGGGCGCGGCGGAGCTGTGCGTGTACCAGGATCCGCGGGGCGCCTGGGTCGTCGAGGCGGGCGGCAAGCTCGATGGGATCGACGACCGCGCCGAGCTGACGACCGCCGACGGCGCGCGCTGGCGGGTGCACCTGCCGACCGCGCTGCCGGGCACCGAGAAGGCCATCGACACCGCGGTGCCGGTCGCCAGCCTGCGGCTGTGCTTCACGGTCAGCCGCGACGAGGAGCACGTCGCGGTGGTCGCCCGCGTCGGCGACCGCTGCCTCGACCTGCAGGCCCGCGCCCACCATTACCCGCTGCTCGTGCTGGCCCGTCGGCGCCTCGAAGATCGGGCCGCCGGAGCGACCGAGGGCGAGCAGGGCTGGGTCTACCAGGACGAGCTGACGCGGCTGCTGCGGATGGACGACAACCACCTCAACATCAGCGTGCACCGGGCCCGCGCCCAGCTGAGCCGCCTCGGCGTCCACGACGCGGCGTCGCTGGTCGAGCGGCGCGCCGGCTCGCGTCAGCTCCGCATCGGCGCGCGTCACCTCGAGATCGTCGCGACCTGATCCCGCGGACCTGTAATCGCCGGTAATCGACCGCAGGCGGCGACTCGCACATCCTCCGGACGTGTCCCGCTCCGTGTTGGAGCGCCGTGACCGCACCGAACCCGCTCGAGGTCGTTCCATGCATCCGTCCGTGGGAATGTTGTCGCTGTCCGTCCAGTATCCGCGCCACGTCGTGACCAACGATGAGATCCGGTCGCGGTCGCCGGCCCTCGTCGCCGACGCGGAGCACCGCAGCATGGCCCGCCTGTGGTCCGGCCGGGCCGAGGACACGGGCCCGCCCGACGCCTGGAGCGCGGCGATGCGGCCGTACTTGCAGGACCCGTTCCGCGGCGCGGTCGAGCGGCGGCACCTCCGCGACGGGGAGAGCTCGCTCGCGCTGGAGCTCGCCGCGGCGCGTGAGGCGATGGCGCGCCGCGGCGTCGCCCCCGAGGCCATCGACCTCGTGATCGCGGTGTCGTTCCTGCCCGACCAGATCAGCCCGGGCAACTCGGCGTTCGTGTGCCGCGAGCTCGGGCTGCGGGCCGCCGCCTTCAACCTCGAGACCGCGTGCAGCGGCTCGCTCGTCGCGTTCCAGACCGCCTGCGCGCTGGTCCAGGCCGGCAAGTACCGCACGATCCTGGTCGTCGTCTCGTGCGACAATTCTCGCCGCTCCGACCCCGGTGACACCCTCGGGTGGTTCCTCGGCGACGGCGCCGCGGCGTTCATCGTCGGCGAGGTGCCCGCGGGCGAGGGCCTGCTGGCCCAGGCCGCGCGGCACACCGGATCGCTGTGCGACACCTTCCGCTACAGCCTCGAGGTCGACCCCGACGGAGCCCCGCGGCTGTGGATGCGCGCGAACCCGTCGGCCGGCTCGATGCTCACGCGCCTGCAGGACGGCTTCATCCTCGACGTGACGCGGGAGTGCCTCGCGCGCGCCGGCCTGCGCCCCGCGGACATCCGGCTGTTCGTCCACAACACGCCGACCGCGTGGTTCCACCGCTACTTCGCCGCGCTGCTGGACGTCGACCCGGCGCGCACCGTCTCCGCCTATTCGTGGGTCGGCAACATCGGCCCGGTGCTCATCCCCTCCAACCTGCACTTCGCGGCCGCGCGCGGCCGACTCGTCCCCGGCGACCTCGTGCTCTTGTACGCGATCGGGACCGTGTCCTCGACCGCCGCGGCGGTCGTGCGCTGGGGCGACGTGACCCTCGGGATCGACCCGCTCGCCGGCTCCGCATCGTGACACCACGGGAGGAACATTCCATGCCAACGAACCAGCGCTCCGACGTGTCCGCGGCCGGGCACGTGATCGATTATCTGGCCGGTCAGGGCATCACCGCCGTGTTCGGCGTCCCGGGCGGTCACCTCTCCCCGTTCCTCGGCGCCCTGCGCCGTCAGGACCGCGTCCGCTTCATCATCGCCGCGCACGAGGGCGGGGCCGCCTTCATGGCCGACGGGTACGCGCGCGCCAGCGGCAAGCCCGGGGTGTGCCTCGTGACCGCCGGCCCCGGCGTGACGAACGCCCTGACCGGCCTGGCGGCGGCCCACCTCGACGGCGTGCCGGTCCTCCTGATCTCGGGCCAGGTCCCGCCGGAGCGCTGGGGGCTCGGGTCGATCCAGGAGAGCACCGGCGAGTGCGGCGTCGACGTCGTCGCCGCGCTCCACCACGCGGCCGCGTACAGCGCCGGCATCGCCGACATCCGCGGCTTCGCGCGGCAGTTTGGGCGGGCGCTCGCGGTGCTGCGGGGCCGACCCGGAGGCGCCGTCCACCTGTCGATCCCCGCGAGCGTGGCCCGGGCGCCGCTCGACCCGGCCAGCGTCGCCGGCTGGTCTGCCTGGGACCGGTGCGCCAGGCCCCGCGTCGTCGTCGACGACGCGACCCGTGAGGTCCACCGCCGCCTCGTCTCGGCTCGTCGTCCGCTCGTCTATCTCGGCTCCGGCGCGCGCGAGGCTCTGGCCGACATGGGCGACGAGCTGCGCGCGTGGGTCGAGCGCCGCGGGGTCGCCGTCGTGACCACCGTGCGCGGCAAGGGCCTGTTCCCCGAGCACTCGTCGGCCGCGCTCGGCGTGCACGGACTGGCCGGCTCGCCGTGCGCCGCGCGCTACCTGCGAGACGGGGTCGACGCGCTGCTCGTCGTCGGCACCCGGCTCGGGGAGTGGTCGAGCAACAACTTCTCGCGCGACCTGCGGGCGCCGTTCGTCGCGCAGGTCGATCGCGACGCGGCGGCGATCGGTCGCTCCATCTCCGTCGATCTGCCGATCGTCTGCGACGCCGCGGCCTTCCTGACCAACCTGCTCGGGCTGGATGCGCCGGATGCATCGCCGGACGAACCGGGGCTCGCGCGCGTGCGGGCGCTGGCGAGGCATCGGGCGGAGGTCGGCGAGGCGGACGCGCCGACGAGCGGCGACGCCTCACCGCTGCGTCCGCAGCAGCTCATGGCGGAGCTCGACCGCCACATGCGCGCCGACCTCGATCTCTACGTCGACATGGGCAACTGCACCGGCTGGGCGACGCACTGCCTGCATATCTCGCCGCCGGCCCGGATGTTCGTCCCGTGCGGCCTGTCGACGATGGGCTGGAGCTGCGGCGCCGTCCTCGGCGGCAAGCTGGCCAGGCCGGAGCGCCGCGCCCTGGCGCTGCTCGGCGACGGCGCGCTGCTGATGAACGGGACCGAGATCAACACCGCCGCGAGGTACGGGATCGGCGCGGTCTACCTCGTGCTCAACGACGACGCGCTCGGGATGGTGAACCACGGCGAGCGCCATCAAACCGGCCATCCGCTCGACGATGGGTACTACGGGCTCGGGGGCCCCGACCTCGTCGCCTTCGCTCGCTCCCTCGGGGCCGACGCCCACGCGGTGGCGACCGCCGGGCAGGCCGCCGAGGCGCTGCGCGCCGCCTTCCTGGCCGCCGACGAGGGTCGACCGCAGGTGATCGTCGCCCGGATCGATCCCCGCGAGGTCCCCCCGTACGGCGAACGCTTCCGGGCGGTCAGCGGCGGCTGAATGCCACCACGACCTGCGGCAGGAGCTCTCCTGGCCTCACTGCTCGACGCAGTACGACACGGACTTTCCCAACCCCTTGTAAGCGCTCGTCTTTCGCCACAAGTCCGCGTCGTACTTCACGAATTCGTCCAGGGGCTGAACTCCCGGGAGTGCCCAAATCTCTCGGGAGTCAGCCCACCTCGTGGAGATCTGATGGAGGCGCTTGGAGCCGCGCCGCGGCGACAAGCTCCGCGTGCTCGTAGATGAACTTAGGGATAGCTCGATCGACCGCCGGGCCGGCGGAGTCGCCGGCGTCGCGGACAGGCGCCGCTGCAGGGTGCGGCGACCGACTCGCAGCCGCTGCGCAGCGGCGTCGATCGAGACCTCCCCGCTCGGCAGGCACTCGCGGATGGCCGCGCGAACGCGGTCGATGGTCGACCCGCCTGCCTCTGCGTCTTCGCGGAGCCGCGCAAGCTCGGGCTGAAAGGCCCGCCACAGTGACTCGCTGGCCGTGACGAAGGGCCTGCACACGTCGTCTGCTGAGAACACCAGCTTCGGGCCGACATCGATCACGGACTCGACGCCAAAATACCCGGGCTTGCTCGGCAAGTTTGGGACGAAGCATCAGCCCGACATGGGGATTCTTCGGATGATCATGATATACAATATGTTCCTCTCGTTGAGCGTTTGTCTCTGGAGCGTGTGTGGATTCGTGGCGGAGACAGGGCCGGTATTCAGGCGGGCACGACCGTTGGTCTGCTGATGCTCATCGCGAGCATGATCGTCGTTGTTCAGTTCGATCGGCTCGATATGCTGCTGTTCGATAGTCTGCGAGCACTCCTGACGGTCGTGTTCCGCGTGTTGGCGGATCACGAGCACCAGAAGCACCATCCGATTCATCTTTGAGCCTGGCACAGCGAGAGCCGCTCCTGCTCCTCGGCCTCGCTCCGAGCAATGGCGGGTCATGTGGAAGGCGAGCGGTCGAACCGGGGCGCCCCTCAGGTTCGGTTCAGATAGCGCCCGAACGCTCGCATCACCTGGCCGTGGGCGATCGCCTGCGTGAACTTGTAGAGCAGCCACGGCAGGCGCGGCTCGAAGTCGGAGACCAGAGTCATGACGAACTGGCCGGCGAGCACGGAGCGAAACTCGAAGGTGCCCTGCTCGCTGGCGCTGGCGCGCAGCAGCCCGCCCGAGATGCGGAACACGGCCCGGTCGTCGTCGCTGCGCGCCTCGTCCAGGCTCAGCTCGAGCAGTGGCGACGCGACGCCGGCGAGGCCCAGCGCCCAGCCGCCCGCCGTGCGGGTGACCCAAATGAACGGGCGCGACCATCGCGGCAACCAGTGAAAGTAGGTGTCGGCCACTGCGCGCGCCGTGAGGGCGCCGGGTCGGTGCATGCGCTGCAGCGAGACCACGGTGCTTGGAGGCTTGCGGGCGGCGGCCTCGCGTGGCAGTCGCGGTGGCTCGACCCGCGCGGCCTCGTCGCGCATCGCCTGTGCGACCAGGACATCGAAGGATGACGCGCACAAGCCGGCCGCCGCCTGCAGCTCGAGCCCCTGCCTGGCCAGCATCTCGTGCTTCAGGCTCTCGATCAGCGGCATCACGAGGGCGAGCGGCGCACCGGTGATCGCGCTCACCCACAGCAGGGAGACGAGGGGCACGTTGAAGGGCAGGCGGAGCACGTGGGGGCGGCGCCCCAGCAGCGTGACCGTGTGCTCCAACATCTGCGCATAGGACAGCACCGAGGGGCCGCCCACGTCGTGGGCGCGGCCGGCGAACTCGGGGTGCTCGAGGGCGAAGACCAGCAGGCGGACCACGTCGTCGAGGCCGATCGGCTGCGAGCGCGTCGAGCCCCATTTGGGCAGGATCATCCACGGCAGCCGCTGGGCCAGGCGAAGCAGCATATCGAAGGAGGAGCCGCCCGGCCCGATCACCATGCCCGCGCGCAGCGTCGTGACCCTGGCGCCGTGGCTGGCGAGCACGCGCTCGACCTCCTCCCGGCTGCGCAGGTGCTCGGACAGGCCGTCGGCGCTGGCGGGGGTGAGGCCCCCGAGATAGACGATATGGGGGACGCGCGCCCGCGCCGCAGCCCTGGCGAAATTGTCGGCGCAGATGAGATCGAGGTCGCTAAACGCGGCCTGCACGAGCCGCGCCGACGGCAACATCGAGTGCACGAGATAGACCGCGGCGGTCGCTCCCGCGAGCGCCTCCGCGGCCTGCTCGGCGCTGTAGAGGTCGCAGCGGCGAAAGCTGAGTCCTTCACGCGGAGCGGACGCGGGGCCCCCCCGTCCGAGGGCGATCACGTCGTGGGCAGGGAGCAGCGCGGCGACCAGCGCCTGACCCACAAACCCCGACGCCCCTGCCACAGCCACTCGATGCTTCATGCGGATCGGCCGAGGGTGATCGACCTTGCTCGTTGTGTCGAGCACCCACCGCGCCTCGCCCACGTGCACGCGGTTCGGCACAAACTCACGGCGCTCGCGGCGGTGACGCCCCGAACTGCTTCAGTCGTCAAGTTCTGGAACGTGTTGCATGATGGGAGTGCCGGAAGCGATCTCCTCGGCCGCCTCGACAGAGCGAGCGACATGCAGGGTGAGTGCGACGCCGGCCGCTCGCCAAGCGCGTCGAGCTACTCGCGGATGAAGGGATCCGCGAAGCGCGGGTCGGTGAGCAGCTCGTCGTCGGTGAGCGTGCCGAGGAACGCGACGAGCGCCGCTTTCTCGCCCGGGCTCAGGTTGAGCACCCGCGGCTGCTGGTTGGGCCCGCGCAGGCGCGGGTCGAGGTTCGGGTGGGCCTGGACGCCGTGGTCGTAGTGGTCGACGACCTCGGCGAGCGTGGCGAACCGCCCGTCGTGCATGTACGGCCCGGTGACGGCGATGTTGCGCAGCGAGTGCGACTTGAACAGCCCGTTGTCCTGCGGGTCGCCGGTGACGTCGCCGACGCCGTTGTCCGACTCGACGGGGCCGGCGTCGAGGCCGTTGTTGAGCGGCTCGATCGGCGAGAAGATCGCCTCGTTGGCGAAGCTCTGGTTCGGCGGCGGGCCGGGCGGCGGCCCCGGCAGGTGGCAGGCGCCGCACGCCCCCTGCGGCCCGAGGAAGATCGCCTTGCCCTGGTTCTCGGCCTGCGTGAAGTTCGGGAACGGCGCCGCGATCGAGTCGACCGACGCGAGGCCGACGTCGAAGCGCGAGCGGTGGGCCGACATGGCACGCACGAACTGGGCGAGCGCGCGGGAGATCCGATCGCTGGTCACCTCCTCGTCGCCGAACGCCGCGGCGAACAGGTCGCGGTAGTAGCCGCGCTCGCCGACGCGGGTCACCAGCTCTCCCAGCGTCAAGCCCATCTCGACCTCGTTCTGGATCGGGCCCAGCACCTGCTCCTCGAGCGTCGCGGCCCGCTCGTCCCAGAAGAACCGGCCGCTCGCGTACCAGCGCGCGTCGGCGAGGCCCATCGAGTTGCGCCCGGTGAGCCCGCCCGCGAAGCCCTCGCTGAACGCGGCGTCGTCGGCGAAGCCGAGCTCTTGCTGGTGGCACGACGCGCACGCGACGGTCTCGTTGGCCGACAGCGCCGTGTCGTAGAACAGCACCCGGCCGAGCGTCGCGCCCGCGTCGGTGATCGGGTTGTCGACCGACGTGTTGTCGTACTCGTGCACGAGCGGGACGCGGTAGTGGGCCGGCAGCTCCGGGCTGTAATTAAAGGCGGGCGTCGGGAGGTCGAGCACGCCGGCGTCGTCGCCCGAATCGCCGGTGTCGTCGCCCGAATCGCCGGTATCGTCGCCCGAATCCCCCGATTCGTCGCTCGTGTCGTCGCCCGCGCCGCTCCCCGCGTCGTCGTCCGCGCTGTCCCCCGCGTCGGCGCTGCTCGGGCCGGCGCTCGTGGCCTCGTCGAGGCTGTCGCCCGCGTCATCGTCCGCGTCATCACCTGCCTGGTCCGCGGAGTCGCTCACCTCCGCGCCGTCGGGCGCGTCGTCGGGGGACTGACACGCGCCGCCGAGCACCAGCGAGAACGCGAGGATGAAGGAGTACGAACACAGGGAGGACGGCGGCATGTTGCGCGGCATGCCGACCTCCTGAGCACGTCCGGGGCCAACCACCAACCCCCTGGAATCGCGTCACTTCTCAGCCTCAGCGAAAACCGCAACGGCGGGACCTGCCAGACCGTCCTTGCCGCGCGGCGGAACCTGCCGAGTTGCGGCTCCACCACGCCAGGCCGATCTGGCGAACGTACCGGGGCTCGGGTCGCTGGTCGGCTGCCTGTCGGCGCCGGAGATCGCACCGGAGCTGCTGGCGCCGGGTATGCGCGACAAGCCGAGAATTACGGCCAGCGCAGATCGGTCTCGCGGATGAGGACCTCGGTCTCGCCGTCGGTGGTCTCGAGGTCCCACGGCTGGACGAGAGAGACCCGGCACACGCGTGTGCCGTCCGCGGTGGTCACGGCGATCACGGTCCCACGGACCTCGCCCTGATCCGGCGGGTCAAAATCGTCGCGGAAGATCGGATCCTTGTCGTGCACACGCACCTCGCGGCCGTTCGCGTCGGTGAACACAGCCGCGCACGCGGGCGGCCGCGCGTCCGCGTCGAGCACGAGGATCCGCGCGGGGATCCGACATTCACGGGTCCAGTGGGCGTGCGCCCAGGTGAGAAGGGGGTCCCAGAAGTCGGGCAGCGCCTCCGGGTGGCCATCGATCGCCAGGATCTCGACACGCTGCTTCGCCGGATCGAAGGTCATGGCGGCGAACGGCGCGGTCGAGGTCACCTCGATCCGCACGAAGCCGGGGAGCTCGCTCGCGGTCACCACACCGCTGCAACGCAGCGCGGCCCGTTCGGGAACGAACGGCACGTCCCAGTAGTCGCCGAAGTGGGTGACCACCGCGGTCAGCAGGGCCGCGGGTCCGTCGCGCTCCACGTGCAGGTCGACGGCCAGCTCGGTGTGCGCCCAGTGCATGGTGGCCACCACGAATTCGAAGCGGTACGCGTCGGCGAGGTCCACGCGCCCAGGGTCTCAGCGATGCCCGGGGCTGTCATCCCCGGACATTCGCGTCGGGGCTCGCAAGCGGCAGGCGGGTGTCGCGGGACCCTGGGCTCGCGCTGATCCGAACCGGAGGGGCTGGCCGTCGGCGCGGCGTTGCGGGGCCCGAGATTCGGCGATAGGGTGCGCGCGATGGATTACCGCAGCTTCGGTCTCATGGTCCTGCTCGCGGCGTGCAGCTCGGGAGGAGGCGACCGCGACAGCTTCACGGGCACGAACGTCACGACGCAGATGACCGACGGGCCGGCCACGTCGTCGACCGGCGAGGCGACCACCGGGGTCACGAGCACGGTGCCCGGTGGCACGACGGAGGCGGGCGGGACCACGGCGGGCGACTCGGAGGGGACGCCGACCAGCAGCGGCACGGACACCGGCGGATCGACGAGCTCCACGGGCGAGCCGGACCAGACGACGGGGCCGCCGCTGCCGGACCCGTTCACCGCGGGGCACGTGTTCGTGGCCGGCTGGAACGACCACAAGGTGTTCGAATACGACGCGGCCCTGAACTCGGTCTCGTCGTGGACGCACCCGAGCTTCGACGTCGTCGAGGGGCCGTCGGGGATGGTCTTCGATCACCGCGGGTTCCTCGTGGTGTCGACGTACCAGGAGTTCTGCGTGTTCTCGGGGCCCGATGAGATCGAGGTGTGCCACCCGAAGATCAAAGAGCAGCGGACCGAGAACATCATTTTTGATATTTTTCGTAATCTCTACACGACGACGTCGACCGGCGGCACCGATGAGATCCACAAATACGACCAGTTTTATGCACACATCACGACGTTCAACCTGCCGACCGGCAACCTGACGGGGATCACGTGCGAGCCGTCGGGCGACCTGTTCGTGGCCAGCCAGCAGGGACCGGTCAGCATCGTTTATAAAGTCGACCGCGACGACCTGCAGGTGCTCGACCAGTTCGAAGTGGCCGGCAACGCCGAGGGCCTGCAGTACGCGCAGGACGACACGCTGCTGGTCGGGCTGTCCGGCGGCGTCGGCATCGCCCGCGTGATCCCCAGCTCGCCGTCGATGGTCCTCGATACGATCTCGAACCCGGGGCTTTTGTGGCCGGTCCCCGTGACGATCGACCAGGTCGGGAATCGCTACACCGGCGACTTCGAGGACGGCGGCGGCGTCGCGGCCTCGGATCTCTATGTGTTTGCGCCGGACGGGACCGTGGTGGCGGCTCGCCAGCCGTCGGAGCTGCACGGGCCGTTCGGGCTGGTGGTCGCGGGGGTGTCGCTGCCCTGCGGCGCGGTGCCGCCGGGCTGACTTGAGACACCCCTCCCGCACCGCCGCCGCACGTGGGAGCTGTCACGCCCCCGACGGAGCGCGGCGGAGTCGGGGCCGCCGTCGTCGATCCGGCGCAGATCGGCGACCCGCTCACAGCTCCTCGCGCAGGGAGCGGGCCCAGTCGTCGAGGCCGTGCAGAGTACTGGCGATCAGGGCGCGGGCGGCGGTGAGGCGACGG
>Ga0075158_10001898_pt1 | contig 15509 bp, 17 predicted proteins | sample JI91814BDNA_FD_70968 | JGI IMG/M metagenome (GOLD analysis project Ga0075158, IMG submission 70968) | Wastewater effluent complex algal communities from Wisconsin, to seasonally profile nutrient transformation and Carbon sequestration -... | ecosystem: Engineered > WWTP > Effluent > Algae... | reverse complement strand
GATGCTTTCCGCACGGGCAATGCCCTCAGCGTGGGTGTTGCGATATTCGTCCAGAGGCAGCGAAACGGTGCGCACATCCGCGACCGAGATGGCCTTTCCGAGGGCGGGCTCGCCCTCCCCATCATCCGAAGAACCCTCACTTCCACACGCCGCGGTCAGGACAACGACGGCACTGGCAACAGCAAACTTGACGAGCTGCGACACTCTTTCTTCTCCCATTTCGCGAGGTTGGACACCCCCGCACGAGGCGGAGGTGCCCAACCCCTGAACTGCTTTTGACCGACCAGTGAACCCTCAGATGTAGTGCGAGGAGAGCCGGTCGTTGAAGCGGGTGCCGACGTTCGGCGAGGAGACGTACGAGTTCAAGCAGAAGTAGTCACCGCCGCCGTAGTGGTCCGTGTAGAAGCACGTCCACCCCGACCGGGCGTTGTAGACGGAGGTCACGGCGTCCCACAGGCGGGTGCCGTTGTTGAAGTAGTTGCCGTGGTACGTCGCGTCTCCGCCAGCTCGGCTTGCGTACCCGCCCGAGTAGTTCTGATGCTGCCAGAGCCGGACATCGGCGCTGGCCGCGGTGGCGGATGCGGTCGAGACGGCTGCGGCCACAAGCACGGCCCCAGCCAGCCTTCGAATTCCTGTACTCATCTTACCCCTTGTGTTGATGGAATGGAACACGTGACACCCCTGCCAATCGGCGCCTACCGTCAGGAACACCGCAAGACGAACGCTATTCGCACCCATGACACCCCGCAACAGGTAGAAACTTCCACCAATTCACAGATCTCTGGGAATTCCCAGGATGCACCCAAGGTCGCATGGCGACCCTCACGGTCATGCCCGGGGGCTGGGTCCGCCGCTGGCCGACCATGACGGCGTCGCGTCTGACCAGGACGGTGTAGGAGTCGTTGATGTGGGTGGGGGTGTGGACGAGGAAGGTGATCCGCTCGCCGTCGGGGGTCCGCGCGTGGTGGGGTGCGACGGTGCCTTGACGAACCGGCTCAGAGAGCCCAGTCGCGTGCGGATCTGGCTGGGCTCGTAGGCGGTCCAAGTGCCGTCGTTGTCGTCGAGGCGGTAGCCGTGGCGGTGGTCCCAGGTCAGGGGTGTGGCGTGCTCGGTGGCGGCGATGTCGCGTACCCACGCCAGTCCCAAGGAGACCTGATTGGTGGACAAGCCGGTCGCGTCGAGCAGTTCCTGTTTCGTGACACCTGCTGGTGCGGCGGCGCCGAGCGTGGCGTAGACCGCTTCACCGCTGACGCGTCGTGGCAGGCCAGTCATGACTGTTCACCTTCGTGGGCGAGCATCTTGGCCAGCTCGCGGTCGAGGTCGACGTGGCCATCGTGCAACACAGCCGCGAGGGCCCGCGCACCTCGCTCGGCAGTCTGCCCCTGGCCGATCAACGCGAGTCGGTGGTCGCGCTGCTGCTGCTGCTCGCGGGCAACCGCGTCCATGTGTCGGCGGCTCTGCTCAATGGTGAACTGCCCTGACATCCGCTCCAGCTCGGCGTTGCGCTGGCGCGCCTCACGCTTGAGCCGGAAGCTGTCGGCCAGCCCGACCTCTCGCCCTGGCTCGAAGGGAACCAGTGAAGACATGTCGCTCTCCTCTCCTCGTACTTGTACTCGGACTCCCAGAATGGATCAGAGAGGAGACAATCGCCGTACCCGTGACTGGTTGTCCCCCGAGGGCACCGGAAAACCGGAGGAGCCGAGTGGAAACCCGCCGACTTCTTTGCCCGCCGCTGCTGAGTTGAGCGATCCTCGGCGTATCCACTTGAGGAGGAGAAACGACATGGCATCCCGACGGAAGATGAGAGACCTCGTTCGGCTCGAGCGAGCCGCATCGGATCACCAGAAGCACAGCGCGATGGCGCACTTCGCCAAGCGTCAGCTGATGATCGAGGAAGCCAAACAGGCCCGTATCACAGCGCTGGTCGAGGCCGGAGCCCGCCGTGAAGAACGAGCAACAATGCTCGCCGACGCATGGGGCGGGCCCGATGTCGAGAAGATGACCCGCACGACTGGCCGCGACTACGTCACCTCCAATGTCGTTGAGCAGGAGGAGATCGTCGAGCCGGCATCGACGACGGTCTGACCGCCAGCAAGCGGACCACCTGCCATCACCCGAGACCGGCGCATCCCAATCGAGGGTGTAGGAGTTGGGGTGTGAAGCCGCCGAATTCGAGGAGGCTTCTGGCCCGGCGGAGTTTGGTGATCTCGACCAGCGCGGTCGGGGCCTTGGCGGTGACGGACTCGATGAACTGTGACCCTCTGCAGCTGATGCGCTTCAACGCCGATAAGCGACATTATGTCAAGTTGTAGTCTGCGTTTTGCATCAGATGAATCGTCGATTCTTGCTGATGCACTCCCCGTTCGGCTTGGCCGAGCCAGGGCCTGACCGTCATCCAATACCAAGGACCGAATTGCGTCATGTAGCTGACCACGTTGCCACTCACGCTTCAGGTGACGCTGAGACGCTCGGTCGGTTGGCCGGTCAACTCCGCGATGAGCTCGAAGTCCTTGTCGAGATGGAGAATGGTGCGTCGATTCAGCTCCGCGGCAGCCGCGATCAACAGATCCGGAATTGACGGGGCACGATGATGGCCGCGCTCGGCGAGCAGTCGCTGGACCTCCACGGCTCGCTCCTCCACGGACGGAGTGAAGTACTCCACCGGCATGGCCACCAAGGGCGGCGTGGACAGGACAGTGGATAGGTCAGCGGCCGAGCGCGCGGAGTAGCCAACCTCAAGCAGTGTCACAGTGGTGACGCCGACGAGTCCTCGCTCAATGCGGTTGGCCCAAACGTCGATGTCCAAGCTGGCGCCTAACCGCACCAACGCGGACTTGTCGATGAGCCATGACGTCGTCATGACCAAGCGTCAGACATGATCTCGCCGTCAGCAAGATCTGAAAGCAGGTCGCTCGTCGCACGTAGATCGCCGGCTGTGACGGGTTCCGCGGTCCTTCTGGCCTCGCGCACCAACTGCCGACGTAGGTGCTCTGCTCGCGAGAGCCCAAGGTGAGCGGCCTGCTCATCGAGAAGCCTCAAGTCGTCCGCGGGAAAGTTGCGGATCAGTAGGTCAGCCATAACGAAACACCTCCTTGGATATCTAAAGATATCAACCGCGGTAGGACACGCGCATCTGCCGCTGGTAGCTCGTGTCAATGCTCGGTCGAACTGCACCGTTTGGTGAGCGACGGCGATTTGTCCAACCGGCTGTTGGCCAATGGGCGTCGAGCCAACCCGGGCTCCTACTCGCCTCGCCGACCCGGCCGAACACGGGATCCGATTGATAGACGGACGACGTGTCTCCACGAACTCGCTCCCAGGGCCTTGGGAGCAGATTGCAAGGCTGATCATCGGCGACCCGCCGCCCCACAACTCCTTCGGCCTCTGAGCCAGGGCCTGTCAAGGGCCACTGAATCTTGACCACCCGCCGTCGACCAACGCTCAGGTCTCACCCGTGGTCGACGGCGTCACTCCCCTACGCGAATGAGCCGTCCTCGGCGGCGAATACGCATGGACCTGATACGCAGGCTGTCCAGTAAGTCCCGAGTGGGCGCTCCCCCTACGCACCGCGGAGAGGTCGATCCCTGAGCTCGGGAGTGACGAGGCGCTACGTTGGAGCAAAGCGGCAGGAGGGAATTGCGTGACCAGCAGCGACTATTGGGACCAGGACACCGCGGAGCGCTATGACGAGGCGACCGCCGATATGCGCACGCCGGAAACCCTGGGCACCGCGCTCGACTTCCTCGCGGACTTGGCCGGCGAAGGACCTGCCTTGGAGTTCGCCGTCGGCACCGGACGGGTCGCGATTCCCTTGTCGCAGCGCGGTATTCGGGTCGTCGGGATCGAGTTGTCGGAGCCGATGGCGCGGGTTCTGCGCCGGAAGGCACCAGAGCTGCCCGTGACAATCGGCGATATGGCGACCACGTGCGTGGAGGGCAGCTTTTCGCTTGTCTACCTGGTCTTCAACACCATCGCCAACCTACGCACCCAGCAGGAGCAGGTGGCGTGCTTCCGGAATGCCGCACGTCACCTGGTCCCGGGCGGCCGCTTTGTCATCGAACTGTGGGTGCCGGGCTTGCGCCGCTTCCCTCCAGGCAGCGCTGGCGTGCCCTTCGACGTCAGTGCCGAGCACATCGGCATGGATACCTACGACCTCGCCACTCAGCAGGGCACGTCGCACCATTACACGCGGACCGCCGACGGCACCTTCCGGTATGGCGAAACCAACTTCCGCTATATCTGGCCGGCCGAGTGCGACCTGATGGCCCAAATCGCGGGTCTGGAGTTCGAGCGACGGCTGGCCGACTTCGACGGCTCGCCGTTCACGGGCGACAGCCCCAGTCACGTCTCGGTCTGGCGCAAGCCCTGAGCCGATCAGTCGGTCATTCCACAGTCACCGACTTTGCCAGATTCCGCGGCTTGTCGATGTCATAGCCCAAGGTCAACGCCGCGTGATAGGCCAGCAACTGGGTCGGGATGATCAGCAGGATCGGGTCCAGTTCCGGCTCCGACTTGGGCACATCGATGCGCTCGACGTCGAGGCCCTGCAGGTCCACGGACGTATGCGTGATCGCCACGACCTCTCCCCCACGCGCCAAAACCTGTTGCACGGCAGCGACATTGCGATCGGTCAGCTCGTCGTCGGGAACGATCGCCACGGTCTCCAAGGAGGCATCGATCAACGCCAACGGGCCGTGCTTGAGTTCGCTGGTCGGATAGGCCTCGGCGTGCACATAGCTGATCTCCTTCAGCTTCTGCGCACCCTCGCGGGCCACCGGATAGTGCCGGACTCGGCCGATAAAGAAGGCGTTCTGCGTCTGCGCGAGCTTCTTCGCGACCTCCGCGATTGCCGCCTCATCGTCGAGCACGGTCTGAATCTGAGCGGGAATCGCCTTGAGTGCGTTCAGGATTCGCATCCCGTCCGCCACCGACAAGTCGCGCAAGCGGCCCAGGTGCAGGGCCAGCATCGCGAAAGCAATCGCCATATTCGTCAGGGCCTTCGTCGAGGCGACCGCGATCTCGGGTCCAGCGTGCAGATAGATCCCGCCGTGCACCTCACGCGCGATCGTGGAACCGACGGCATTGACGACGCCGACGACGGTCCCGCCCTTGCGCTTGATCTCCGAGACGGCGAAGGCGGTGTCTGCGGTTTCTCCAGACTGGGAGACCACGACATACAAGGTGTCGGTCTCGATGATCGGGTTCCGGTAGCGGAACTCCGAGGCCGCCTCCGCATCCGCGGGGATGCGCGCGAGGTCCTCGATGAGCTGCGCCCCGATCTGCCCGACGTAATAGGCCGAGCCGCAGCCGAGGATCTTGACCCGCCGGAAGGCGCGCAGTTCCTTGGGGCTGAGGTTGAGGCCGTTCAGCCGCGCCGTGGCGAATCGCTCATCAAGCCGGCCACTGATGACAGCCGCAGCCTTTTGCGGCTGCTCCAACATCTCCTTGTACATGTAGTGCTGGTGCCCGGTGAGTTCCCACTCGGCCGCCGCGACCTCGATCTCGACCGGCTCGCGCCCGGTGTCACGCGCCGCGCGATCGAAGGTCCGAAAGCCGCCGGCCGTCACGGTTGCGAGCTCGCCATCGTCGAGGTGGATGACCTGCGTGGTATGCCGCACCAGCGCCGCTGCGTCGCTCGCCACCAGCGTCTCCTTCTCCCCCACGCCGATGATGAGCGGAGAACCATTGCGCGCCAACACGATTCGGTCGGGGTGGGCCTCGTCGGTGACGGCGAGCGCATAGGTGCCGGTCACCCGCTGCAAGGCATCGAGCACGGCCCCTTCGAGGGTGTGAGCGCTGGAGCGCGCAACGAGGTGCGCAATGACCTCGGTGTCGGTGTCGCTGCTCAGCGTCACGCCGGCAGCGGTCAACTGCTCGCGCAGGACACCGGAGTTGTCGATGATCCCGTTGTGCACCACCGAGATTCGCCCATCGTTGCTGCGATGCGGATGCGCATTGGCCTCGGTCGCCGGGCCGTGGGTGGCCCAGCGGGTATGCCCGATTCCCACCTTCCCGGTCAGCCGCTTCGGCAAGCTTGCCTCCAGGTCGCGGATCCGGCCGACCGAGCGCACGGCGGTGGTGCCCTTGGTGCCGAGCACGGCGATGCCCGCGCTGTCATACCCCCGGTATTCGAGGGTCTTCAAGCCCTCGATGAGGAAGGGGGCAGCGGGCTGGTCCCCGATATAGGCAACGATTCCGCACATGGGGTGGGTACTCCTGAGGTTTGAGAGATGGTCTGTTCAGCCGTAGACGATGCGCCGGATCTGGCGCTCGGTGAGCTCAGGCGCCGCGACGACGCGAGTGCGCAGTTCGGCCGCGATGGTGGCGAAGGCCTCGTCATTGCGGATTCCGCGCAGGTGCAACTGCCGGTGTCGGCGCCGCACGACGACCTCCAGAGGTTCGCGATGCCACGCCAGCACGTCATCGATGACGCGCGCTGCTTCGCCAGCACTCAGACCCGTCGATGCGGCGACCCGCTCGACAAGTTCGTGATCCGGCATACCCACCACAATGCCCCAAAGTCGGCCGGTATTCCAAGAATCTGCCCGGAATCGGGCAAATGCCGGGCATCGAGAATGAGTAGCTGCGCTCACGCTCTCCCCCGCCACCTCGACCTACCGTGTGGGCATGGCTCGCGTCGTCGAAATCGTCGCCAAGGTGCTCGCCGCGTCCTTGGCCGTGGCTCTCGTGCTCTATCTCGCCATCAACGCCGTGGGTTGGGTTCAGGCCCGGGGCACGCGCGGGGATATCAACAAGGAGTTGACGGCCACCCTTGCCGAAGTCGTCCCCACCGAGAAGGCAGCGCTTGCCCGGCTCGCCGAGAGCGATCCACGCCCGGAGCTGAGCTGGATCGAGCAGGATTGCGATTTCCCGACCTCCGATGCCGGCTGGATGGTCCAGGCCTATTCCCAGCGCTGCACGCTCATCACCATGACAGCCTGGCCGGTGGCCGACCAGCAGGCCGCGGCGCGCTTGGCTGATTCGCTGCCCGTTGAGCTTGCGGGTGCGCCGGCCGAGGATTCGGGCCTGCCACGGTGTGTCACGCTCCGCGCCGAAGGTGCCAGGCTTGGCCTCGGGGACCGCCGCGAGTCAACCTTTGTCGCGCCCCAGGACGACACGGACTACGGGTGTGGCAATTACTACGGTCCGCGCTTTCGGGCACGCACACTCGCCGGCGAGTCAAGCGACCTAGACCCTACGCGCGCGTGGCTGGTGGTTCGTCACGAGCAGGAGCTCGGCCAGTGGACCCTTGGCTGCCTGCACTGGTCGATCCTGTTCTGCGACAACCCCTTCGGCGGCAAGCCCGCACACGGTGAGCCGCCGCAGTAGCCTTGCCGGGGGCGGCGCCGGGTGGCCTGCTGCATCCAGGCCGCGCGCGTCCGTACCATGGGGCCGTGACCGACACCACACGTGCCGACGAGATCCTCGACCCCACCGACGCGGTCCCGGAGGAGGTGTCCTTCGAGGGGCAGTTGTATGACGCCCGCCCCGCCCGACTGCGTCCCCGCGCCCGGCTGCGCGACATCTTGTGGCAACGCAAGCCCAAGCAGCCCGGCTCCCCCACCGGAGACAACCGGGAGTATGTCGCGTGGTTGAAGTCGGAGTCCATGCTCGCCGACGCCAAGAGCTTCGCTCGACAGTTCGCCGGCCAGGGCAGCATGTGGCAGAACCCCTATGCCGCGCCCAACCCCCGCGCCGCGATCGAGAAGGCGCCGGTGTGGTTCACGGCATACCCGATCTCGATGATCACGGGAGCGAATGCGACCTTCCTCGGCTCGTTGGGCGATGAGAAGTTGTGGGAGGCCTTCCAAGAGATCGGCATCACGGCCGTGCACACCGGCCCGGTCAAGCGGGCCGGTGGCATCACCGGCTGGGAGACCACGCCGAGCGTCGACGGGCACTTCGACCGGATCTCCACCCAGTTCGACGAGATGTTCGGCACCGAGGATGAGTTCCGGGCGATGTGCGAGGTCGCGACCAGCCACGGCGGTATCGTCATCGACGACATCGTCCCCGGTCACTCGGGCAAGGGCGCGGACTTCCGGCTCGCCGAAATGAAGATCGGCGACTACCCCGGCATCTATCACATGATCGAGATCCCGAGGGAGGACTGGCACCTGCTGCCCAAGGTCCCTCGCGGCAAGGACTCCATCAACCTCGACCCGGCCACCGAGAAAACGTTGACCGAAGCCGGCTACATCATCGGCGAATTGCAGCGGGTCATCTTCTTCGAGCCGGGCGTGAAGGAGACCAACTGGTCGGCCACGGCAGCGGTGCTGGGCCCCGATGGCGAAGAGCACCGGTGGGTCTATTTGCACTACTTCAAGGAGGGCCAGCCGTCGCTGAACTGGCTCGACCCGACCTTTGCCGGGATGCGGCTGGTCATCGGTGATGCCCTGCACTCCCTCGGCGATCTCGGCAGTGGCGCCTTGCGCCTGGACGCCAATGGCTTCCTCGGCGTCGAGAAGAGCGCGACCGGCGGGCCGGCCTGGTCCGAGGGGCATCCACTCTCGGAGGCCGCCAACCAGTTGATCGCGAGCATGGTCCGCAAGGTCGGTGGCTTCACCTTCCAAGAGCTCAACCTGACGATCGATGACATCAAGTCGAGCGCCGAACGCGGCGCCGACCTGTCCTATGACTTCGTCAACCGCCCGGCATACCACCACGCCCTGGCGACCGGGGACGCAGAGTTCTTGCGGCTGACGATGCGGGCCGCCCGCGCTCTCGGCGTCGAGGCGGTCTCACTCGTGCACGCCCTGCAGAACCACGACGAGATGACCTATGAGCTCGTCCATTTCGCCACCCTGCACGCCGGCGACACCTTCACCTTCCGGCGCAAGGCGATCCTCGGCGCCGACCTGGCCGTCCTGATCCGCGCCGAACTGACCGAGAAGCTGACCGGCGAGAACGGGCCCTACAACTCCACCTTCACCACCAATGGGATCGCCTCGACCACCGCATCGATCATCGCGGCCTCCCTCGGCCTGAACGACCTGAGCGCCCTGACCCCCGAGAACGTCGAGGCGATCAAGAAGGCCCACCTGCTGCTGGCGATGTACAACGCCTGGCAACCCGGCGTCTTTGCCCTCTCGGGCTGGGACCTCGTTGGCGCCTTGCCGCTGGATCGCAAGCAGGTCTCGGCGCTCATCAAGGATGGTGACACCCGCTGGATCCACCGCGGCGCCTATGACCTGCTCGACTTCCAGCCGGATGCGACCGAGTCGACCTCGAAGATGCCCCGGGCTACCGCCTTGTATGGAGCGCTGCCGGCCCAGCTCGCGGACGACAACTCCTTTGTGTCCAAGCTGCGCGAGATCCTCTCGGTGCGCGCCCGGCACGGCATCGCCACCGGCGAACAGGTGGACATCCCCGAGGTGTCCAACAAGGCAATGCTGGTTTTGGTGCACCGCCTCGCCGACGCCGATCAAGTCACGGTCTTGAACTTCTCCGCGGACACCATCTCCGGCAGCATCCGCTCCCTCGAGCTGACCCCGGGCAGCAAGGTGGTCGACATGGTCAGCGGCGCCCCCGTCGGCGAGGTCGATGACCTGCATTCCTTGTATGTCGTGCTCCAGCCCCACGAGGGCCGGTCTCTCCTGGTGTTGCCCCCCGCCGAGTGAGCGGACGCGGTCAGCCTGCCGCCACGCGCTGCAGGCTGGCCGCCTCCACCTCATACCGGCTCGTGACCCCCGCCCCGGTCTTGAAGAAGCGGCGGCGCAAGGAGCCGCTGACGGCCACGCACTCCCCCACGTCCACCCGATCCGCGACCCGGCGGGTGCTGGCGCTCCAGCAGGCGACGTCGATGGTGTCCACCGCCGCGGCCCGGCCCCGGCGCGGGGGTCGCGGCACGACAACCCGCAGCATCCGCACGTGATCGCCGCTGGGCAGTTCGCGCTGTTCCTCCTTGCCCGAGACCCGGCCCCGCAACTGGACGGTGTTATCGGTCTGAGCAGCTCCCGGGTGATGGCCCCCGGCGGCCGGTTTCGCCTCCATGACACCACTGTGGCGACCTCGGATCGTCGCGGCCAGAGGCGGTGAAAAGCTGTGGATTGCCCGATTTCGGCCGCCAACCTGTGGATATCGAGCTGTGGCTTTCATCCGGCGAAGATCACGATATGATTGCGGCCACGTGTGATCCCGCGTGGTCGATTCGGGGGATGCTTCGCGACTCCCGCGCGGCGTCATCTCGCTTGTGGATGGATGGTTGCATGCGGCTCAAGGGCCCAGCTCTCTTGGTGGCGTCGTTGACGCTGTCGTTGGGTTGCGCCTCCGCGTCCTACGCTGACGAGACCTCCACGACGCCACCGGGCACCACCTTGACCATTCCGGCCGATGCCGGCGACGCCGGTGGCCTCTCCAAGGAGGAGTTGCAGCGGCAGGTGGCCCGCGCCGAAGCGTTGCGTGCCGAGATCGTCGCGGGCGGCGCCGGCATCGAGGCGGCCCTGGCGAAGGTCGAGTCTGCCGCCAAGAAGGCCAATGCTGCGCTGGAGGCTTACAGCAAGTCCGCGAGTGCCGGTCGTGAGGCCCGGGAGAAGGCCGCCAGCAAGGCCGAGATCGCCAAGGCCCTCCAGGAGCGCCTCAACGAGGCCCGTGGGGAACTGCGAGAGTGGGCGGTCAGCGCCTGGACGCAAGGCGGTCCGCTCGCCGAGCAACTCGGCTACCTCGATGCCCTGTCCAAGGAAGCATCCGAGGCCAGCAACCCGCTGCAAGACCTCAGCTATCTCACGGGCAATCGCATCCGGTCCGTCGACGACATCCGCGAGGTCACCGTCGCGCAGAAGCTCGCGTCGATGACGGCCGAGCACGAATCCACCAAGGCCCAAGCGGCCGAGGCGAAGGCCAAGAAGCAGAAGGAAGCCGCCCAGAAGCTCGTCGAGGCCCAACAGGACGCCCTCGGCGAACTGCGGAGCGTCCACGCCGAGCGCGTCAGCGAGGCGGGCCCGCTCGCGGGGCTGCTGATGGGCAGTGGCGATGGCGATGCGACGGCCGCTGCGGAGCGGTTGACCGACGCCCTCGAAGCCAGCAATGTCAGCATCAAGGATCTGCGCTTGACCCCGTGCACGCAAGAGCGCGGCACCTTCCCCAACGGGCAGATCCCGCCGTCGCACCTGTGCCCCATGGTCGGCAGCACGGACGAGTTCCTCATCCCGGAGGCAGCGGCCGCCTTCAACGCCATGTCCAAGGCCTTCGCCAAGGACACCGGCCAGTTGATCTGTGTCACCGACGGCTACCGTTCGTTCGCCGAGCAGGTTGCCGTCAAGGCCGCCCGTGGGCCCTGGGCGGCCACCCCCGGCACCAGTGAGCATGGCCTCGGCAAGGCGGTCGACCTGTGCGGTGGCGTGCAGGACTACAGCCAGCCCGCGCACCTGTGGCTCGTCCACAATGCCGCGCTCTTCGGCTGGTATCACCCCTCCTGGGCAGCTCAAGGCGGCAAGCTGCCGGAGCCGTGGCACTGGGAGTATGTCGGCTGAGCGCGCCGCGGTGACACCAACTCGCTACTGCTGAGTAGGTGCGCCTATACCGGGATGCCCCAATGGTGTGCCACAGTTCCGCCATGACTGATGCGCCGGCGCTCGCGGCCGACACCCCGGACTACGCGGCCAACGCCAAATACGTCCGCCCTTGGTATTGGTATGACTGGGCCAACTCCGCCTTCGTCACCACCATCGGCACGGTCCTATATGGCCCCTACATCACCTCGATCGCCAAAGCAGCGGCCTGTCCCGGCCAGGACACTGACCTCGATTGCGCGACCAATCTGAGCGTCCTCGGCATCCCGATTGCCCCCGGCTCGCTGGCGCCCTACACGACCACCTTCGCCACGATCCTCTCGGCGATCGTCTTGATCTTCGTCGGCGCGATCGTGGACCGGATGACGCGCCCGGCGAAATTCCTCGGGCTATGCGCCTGGGGCGGCGCCCTCAGCGCGGCAGGGCTCTTTTTCGTCACCGGCAGCCGCTGGCAACTCGGCGTGGTCTTGATGGTGTTCGCGACCGTTTTCCTCGGCTCCTCGCTGGTCACCTATGACTCGATGCTCAATCAGATCGCCAAGCCCGACGATCGGGACAAGGTCTCCTCCCGCGGCTGGGCGCTGGGCTACCTCGGCGGCGGCCTGCTCCTGGCCGTGAACCTGGTGCTGGTCACGATGAAGCCCTTCGGCCTGAGCACCGGGGAGGCGGTGCGGATCAGCATGCTCAGTGCGGCCGTGTGGTGGGCGATCTTCGCGATCATCCCCATCAAGGGCATGTGGGAACTACGCAGCGCGACCAAGCCGGTGACTGCGGCGTCCGAGGGCGCGGTCGAGGGCAGTCTGAAGCAACTGCGCAATACCTTCACTGACCTGCGGCGCCATCACCCGCACACGATGCTCTTCCTGCTCGCCTATCTCTTCTACAACGACGGCATCCAGACGGTTATCGCCTCCTCCAGCCTGTATGGCGCGGAGGAGTTGAAGTTCGAGCAGTCCCAGTTGATCGCGCTGATCCTGCTCGTGCAGTTCGTGGCCTTCGGCGGCGCCTTGCTCTTCGGGCGGATCGCCGCGCGCGTCGGTGCCTCCAAGACGGTCTTGTGGTCCTTGGGTCTGTGGACCCTGATCGTCGCGGCGGCATACTTCGTGCCGGAGAAGGCTTTCATCCCCTTCGTCCTGCTCGGCGTCGCGATCGGCCTCGTGCTGGGCGGTTCCCAAGCGCTCTCACGCAGCCTCTACAGCCAGCTTGTGCCGCGCAAGCGGGAGGCCGAGTATTTCGCGCTCTATCAGGCGATGGAGAGGGGCACCAGTTGGTTCGGCACCCTGCTCTTCGGGGTGGTCTATCAATTGACCCACACCTATCGGCTCGCGATCATCGCCCTCATCATCTTCTTCGTGCTCGGGGCCGTGCTGCTCTCGCGGGTGAACTTCCGCGAGGGCATTCGTCAGGCCGGCAACGAGCAGCCGGCACTCATCTAGCGCCGTAACGAACGACGAAGCGGCCCGCCCCCGGATCGGGGGCGGGCCGCTTCGAGGTCCGTATGCCGGGTGGCTCAGGCCGAGCGCTTGGTCGGCTTCTCGCCGCGCGAGGCGCGCAGCAGGCTCAGCCGCTCCTCAAGCAGTTCTTCCAGCTCCGGGATGGAGCGGCGCTCGAGCAGCATGTCCCAGTGGGTGCGGGCGGCCTTGACGGGCTTGCGGTCGGGGGCCTTGCCGTCGAGCAGCAAGGCCTCCTCGCCGCAGCGGCACTCCCACGTGGCCGGGATCTCGGCCTCGATGGAGAAGGGCAACTCGATGCGGTGGTCCTGCGGGCAAACGTAGACGACGGTCTGGCGCTCGCTGGGGACGACGTTCTGGCTCGTCTCCATGCTGAAGGACACCATGCGGCTACCACGCAATGTGCGGTCGGCCATGGGGGATCTCCCTAATGCTCGTATGTCAATTTCGCGACGGGGGCACATCGCGAAGTGCTGTCAGTGATAACGCGCGACCACACCTGCATGTTCCGCACGCGCGGATGGGCGCGCCGTGCGATCACGGGTGGCTGCGCGCAACCGGCGCGGATCAAGGCGCTCAGTTGCACAATCGGACCTCTCCGGCGAGGTCCAGCATTACAGTCTAGCGGTCGACGACGCGACCTTCCACTGTCTCTCCCCCGGCGCCGGTGTGACCTGGGCGACTCTGGCCGGCCTGCGGCCCGGTGCTCTGGGGCCCGGTGCCCGGTGGGAAGGGGAAGGCGGCCGGCGCGGCGACCAGCCGGGCGCGCACGACCTTCTCCAAGAGAACCCGGGTGATGGGGCGGGTGACGGGCAAGATAACGAAGAGGCCCACGACATCGGTCAGGAAGCCAGGAGCGAGCAATAGCGTGCCACCGATGAGCACGAGCGCGGCATCGGCGAGTTCCCGAGACGGCATGGCGCCGGTGGACAAGGCGGTGTTGAGGGCCCGCCAGGTCTTCGAGCCCTCGCGGCGCATCAACCAGGTGCCGAGCACCGACATCAGCAACAACAGCAGGACGGTCTGCCAGCCGCCGATCACCTTGCCCACGGCGATGATCGTGGCGATCTCGGCGATCGGGACCACCAAGAAGGCGATGAAGAGCGCGGTGCGCAGGGGCCGGCGGCGCGGGCCCGCGGCATACGGGGTCTGGCCTACAACGCGTGCCATCGAGGCTCCCGGGAGGTGATCTTCTTCAACTGTCCGCTGCGGTGGGCCAGGCCCCAGCCGGTGATCCGTTTCATCGACTCGGTGACAATGGCGTTGTTCATCTTGGAGTCCCCGATCTCGCGTTCGACGAACTCGATCGGCACCTCAACGATGCGCAGGCCCGCCCGGGTCGCGCGCACGGTGAGGTCGACCTGGAAGCAATAGCCGGCCGATTCGACTTGGTCCAAGCCGATGGTGCGCAGCGCGCTGGCGCGGTAGGCGCGGTAGCCGGCGGTGGCATCACCGACTCCCATCCCAAGGATCAACCTGATGTAGAGGTTGCCACCCATCGAGAGCGCCTTGCGGCTGGCCGGCCAGTTGACCACCGATCCGCCGGAGACATAGCGCGAGCCGATGACGAGGTCGGCATCGGCGAGGGCGGCCAGCAGCTCGGGCAGGTATCTCGGTTGGTGGGAGCCGTCGGCGTCCATCTCCACGATCGCGTCATAGCCGCGTTCTAGGCCCCAGTCGAAGCCTGCGAGATAGGCCATGCCGAGGCCCTCCTTGCCCGCCCGGTGCAGCACATGCACGTGCGAGTCGCCGGCCGCGAGCTCATCGGCGATCGCCCCGGTGCCATCGGGGGAATTGTCGTCGAGGACGAGAATGTCCGCCTCGGGGGCGTGGGCGCGCACGCCAGCCACGGCGAGCGGCAGGTTTTCCCGCTCGTTGTAGGTGGGGATGCAGACCAGGACCCTCACGATGGGTTCGCGGTCGGGCGCCTCGGCGTCAGGCACGGGCCAATTCCTTGCTGTCGGGGGTCGGGGCGGTCGGGTGGTCAGGTGTGCGGCGGCGGGGCAGGCAGAGACCCCATGCAAGAAACAGCACGCCGAGGGCGAGGTATTCCGGCGCCGCGCCGAGTCGGTCGGCGATCGTCAGCCCGCTGTTCGCCGGCACATTCGCCGCCGCGGCGTATGCCGTGAACAACGCCGACGGCGGGCTGCTCGTTCCGTCCGGGGCGATGAACCCGCTGACGCCCACGGTGGAGACGTGGACCACGGCCCGATTGTGTTCGATGGCCCGGATGCGGGAGATGGCGTACTGCTGCTCCGACTCGGCGGTGAACCCGAAGGTCGCGTTATTGGTCTGCACGATCAGCACCGAGGGCCGTTGCGGATCGAGGGTGACGGCGTCGCGCACCAGGGCGTCATACGCCACCTCGAAGCAGATGCTCGGCAGCGCCGACCAGGCCTGGCCGCCCGCGGTGGTCAGCTCGAAGCTGCCGATCTCATCGCCCTTGGCCATCCCGGCGCGCACGAGATCCACTTTGTCGCTGAAGTGGCGGAAGAAGTCCTTGAAGGGCACATATTCCGCAAACGGCACGGGGTGCTGTTTGACATAA
>Ga0075158_10001895_pt1 | contig 15516 bp, 10 predicted proteins | sample JI91814BDNA_FD_70968 | JGI IMG/M metagenome (GOLD analysis project Ga0075158, IMG submission 70968) | Wastewater effluent complex algal communities from Wisconsin, to seasonally profile nutrient transformation and Carbon sequestration -... | ecosystem: Engineered > WWTP > Effluent > Algae... | reverse complement strand
TAGAGCGTCCCTTGGAGAGAGAACTAGACAAGGAATGACGTTTTTCCTGGCAAAGTCTTCCTCGATCGGACCGTCCAGTACAACGCGGCCAGCACCAAAAGTACGTTGCACGTTAAATGGATCCAAACGCCGATTCGAACCCATGGTCCCAAAACCCAGTTGTCGCGGCTTTTGATGATATGTGGCAATCGTGTCTTGAGTTCATAATCCGTTGGTCCATTGAATTCGTCGTAGCGCGTCTTGAAGTCAAACTTATCTTTCAGAACCTTGATTCGAGCGTTAATTGTTCCCAGGTCTGGCGAATTGCTCCAGTGACCATCACCGACCGGCTTCACTTCTGTCTCGAGGGTTGTGAGATCGTCGGCGATCATGTTCAGGATAACCCTGCCGTCATCTAGTTCATTGTGTTCCAAGATAACCAACGACTGTCGGAACGTCGCGAGACCGATCCCGATGAAACCTACAAGCGTCGCCACTGCTAACGTGCGCTTCGTTAGCAGCGAATTCATGGGTGAGTCGATATTGCGACGTCGAAACATGAACCAAATCAAGAAGAGAACGACACATGCGATTGCCGCAACTATTTGGACAATAGGCCATCCACCGACCACAAGTAGCGATCCAGGGAGTAACAGAAAGTAGGTAAAGCAGATAAGCGACGCAATCAGTACTTGGATAATCATCTTTTTTTCCGAGCGTAGTAGAGGTTACTTCTGACACGCTCTATGAAGCGTCAACCATCGCGAAAACTGGACACTCCGGCCAATCAATTACCTTTGCGGATTTGCTGGCCAGCAAAAAAATCATCGATTGTCGGCGGCAAAGCAAATTGGAATTGTCGCCGCAATTCATCAATCGGTAGCTCGCGAACTTTGGTTCGTATGGTCTCTAGCGCTTGGAGACCGACCTGCACCTCTTGCTCGGAACGACCACCGGTCCCAACAAACTCAGCCCAGAGTTCGCTCAGGATAGCCGATTGGCCTTTGGCAGTGGTGCCTTCGTTCTTTAGCCACAGCGTTGCAAGATCATAGACCTCCTTACGGGAGGCTGCTCTTAGGATGGCAACGAAACCATCTGAATCTCCGATTGCTAAAGTCGCACCTGTTGTGTCAAAGGCTAAGCACGTCGGCGATGAACGACAATTGAACCGAAACGACTCCGCCCAATCAGTGGTTGTGAAAATTCGAACCGTCTTATCGGAGGCTGCGGTGACGAGTCGTTGTCCATCTGGCGAAAATGCTAATGAACTCAGAGCTCCTTCATGCGCTTTGAACTTTGCAACCAAGCTCCCTGATTGCACATCCGTGATTTCACAATCGCCACTCGAAAAGCCGATGGCAACTCGAGCTCCAGCTGGGCTAACGTCCATACACAAACTGTTCCCGGAAAGCTCCAGAACACCATTTTTGCGAATACGTCGATCGTCACCGACGGACCAAGTATGAAGCCTGCGTCGAACATTGGGTTCAACCCCGTTACGCACAATTATTGCGATAGACCTACCGTTCGAGCTGACATGTTTCAAATCGAAAGACCAATTTCCAATATCTTGCGAGTAGACAACTTCTGATGCCTCATAGTCCAGGACTTCCAAGTGCACAGACGTTGTTTGCGGGTTTTCCTCCAACGGTTTGCCTGCGAAGTTCTCCGTGAACAGCGCCCATGGCAGATCCATCGGTTTCAACGAGCGAATTGAGGTTTCCGAAAATGGCATCGCAAAGTCAATGGACTCCTCAACCTGTACTAACTCTTTGGCATCGTCCGTCGAGTCGCGGTTCCACAAATGCAAAGACGCCCACCCCGACTCAAATCTCTCGTTCAGTAGTGGTGAAAGCTGATGGATATGCGCAGCACCACTACTTGTATTCGAACGAATCGTCAGCTTCCCGTTCCGATAAAATGCTGCTAGCGAAAGGTCGTTGGAAACGCCGATTAGGGACGCTTGTGGTAATTTTGTAATAGAGATTCTCGAATCTAGCCCCTCCGCAATGAAATCGGGAGGATAGTGACCGGCAAGGCCTACACCGTACCCGGAAATCGCCAGCAACCTATCGTCGTTTGTTAGCGCGACGCGTTTGATAGGCATTGCACTCGCTTTAAGGTCAACCCACTCTCGTTCCCATCCTTGACTTTCAAGAATGCTGTATTGACCGTCTTCACTTTTTAGAAGGACTGCCTTTTGGTTACTTGATATATCGATACCGAGTCGAAAATTTGGATGTCCATTTTCCAATTGTCGCGTTACTCTTCCAGACTTTTTGTCAAATGACTCGTAGGAATCCGATCCAGAATCGTTTCGTCCCCAGTGGTCCCTCTTCAAGAAATGTAGTCTTGGTTCGCGAGTCTGCGCACCGGTAAAAATCGCGAGCGTTGTTGAGTGCACAAGCTGCTTTAAATCGCCTTGATGGATTCTGGAGCGGATCGTTTCTCGATCTAAAGATTTGTACGCTGAGTCGATCTCAATCCATTCGGCGACGCTACCGCTGTATCTGTCCCATTCTGGGTAGTTGTTCAGCTTTGTCCTCCAGAGCTCCGTCAGGGGCTGAGCGGAATCAATTGCGAATGTCAAAACCGAGTCTTTGTTGTAGGCGAGTAACGTGTCGTATTGCCCAAAGGCGATACCATAGAATGGATCACGCGAATCACTCGGTAACAATATTAAATTGCCATTTGTAAGATCACGCACGACGGGTTTCTCACTTGAGATCATGGCAAAGAATCGACCGTCGGGAGAAAGTCGTGGAGTTTTTGCCGGGTGCTGCTCCGCCTCGTCGTCCTTCTGCAAGGTCTTATAGCGGTCAGCTTCCCTGTCCCAAACATGCAATGTACCCACCACACTACCGACGACAATTCTGCCATCAGCGGAAAGCAAGATGCTGTCCCATCCCAACCCGACGTCATCCTGGATTGGAAGTACTTTATCCAGTTTATATTGATTGTTATCTAGAACGTATATGTGGATGCCGTCTGCTTCAGGGATTGCAAGCGTCGATCCATCATCGGAAATTGGTAATGTCATCTCGCTTACTACAATATCGTGAAAGCCGCCTACGGTCGCATGAAACAATAAGCCACCAGTTGTAGTGTCAATGACGTCCAGATCGACACTTTTCTCACTTAACGCGCGAAAGTTCATGGCGATCGCCTTCTTGCCATGATCGACAAGACGCATACGGTGGTAGCTCTTGCCTTTCAACGGGATCGGGCGTAGACCGCTGTATGCTTTGTTCCAACTCATCCACCATTCGATGCCACGAGGATCGATCGGCGAACCAAGGCGTGGGCCTGCTTTAACAAGTATGTCGGCCAATCGTGCCGGTTGTCGATCGCTGAGGGCTTGTGATACTTGCGCCATGTTGGCTGCGTAGTTTTCCTGCACACTGGCTTTGAGCGATTCCTGTACTCGGTAGCTTTGACGAAGAGCCTCGTCTTTGGCTGCTTGAGCGTTGCCGTAGGCTACTTTAAGCTCGTCGTTCTTCTTGGCGGCGAAGGTAAGAAACGTCGACAACATCACGATTGCCAGCAACGCCATCAGTCCGCCTATCTGCACGGCAACTCGATGGCGGCGAAGTACTCTTTGCAATCGTTCACTAAGCGAATCTCGCCGAGCGGATACAGATTCATCTGCGAGAAATCTTTCGACATCGCTCTTGAGCTCAAGGGCACTCGCATATCGCTGCGCAGGTTCAGTGTTCATCGCTTTCACGCACACTGCGGCCAAAGGTTTAGGGACGCTGGAAGCTATTTTTTCGAGCGGTGGATAAGCACACTTCCGCGCTGCATTCAGCGCTTCGTCACCCTGATATGGAGCTTGGTTCGTTAGTATTTGGTAGAGGATCGCGCCTAGCGAAAAAATATCAGATGCCGCCCTGACGTTTTCCCAATCGCCACGAGCTTGTTCGGGACTCATGAAACCAATCGTACCCAGAGTTGCGCCGGAGAGTGTCGCTCCCACAAGCATCGACTGAGCTCGGTGTGTGTCTGAAGTTTGATGGTTCGAAGCAACGAGTGGATCTTGAGTATCAGTCAACAGCTTCGCCAAGCCCCAATCAAGGACAAGCGTTTCACCGAATGCACCGATCATAACATTGGCCGATTTCAAATCGCGATGGATAACGTTTTTACTATGCGCGTACGCGATTGTCTCGCAAACAGTGACGAAAGATCGCAAAATTTTAGTCCCATCGAGGCTCATCCAATCTTGTTTGGAACCCGATGATTCATGGAAGTTGCGAATGATGGTTCGCAGCGTGCTACCCTGCACGAACCGCATTGCGTACGACAGTGATTCTTGGTTTGGCAGCCCCCCCAATCCATAAATGGGAACAACACCGGGGTGCTCAAGTCGAGCAGTGATTTCTGCCTCGCGAACAAATCGTCGTCTCGCTTCAGGATCAGTCGATGGCTCTGGCTGCAAGCATTTGAGGGCGACCATACGACCGAGTTCACGATCCTTGGCCAAATACACCCAACCGAGTCCTCCCTGGTCATGGAACTGTACAGCGGGAAACCGACCATCTTGCATTCGATCGATCATCGCTTCTGGCTCAAACGCTACCGAACTACTGCCGTCGAGCAGCGCCACTAATACACCGCGTTGGTTAAGCAATTGGCAGAAGTCGTGGAGCAATTCCGGATGCTTAGAACAAAACTCCTCAGGCGTTGCCCGGTCAGCCGGGCGCGTTTCGTCCCAAAGGTCGAGCAAATCCAATAGAATCTCAATGTTATCCATCGTTGTTACTCGCTACGACTAGTAGAGTATCTTGGCCATAACGAGGGCAAGTTTCTCTCCGAACCCGGAAACGACGATATCATACAGTTCGTCGTCGTCGATTTGTCTGAAAACAAGGTCATCTTCAGTGCTCACTAACTCCATAGCCGTCAAAGCAGATGTTTCGACGGTCTGCAACAAGACGAACCTTCTGTCGTGGATGGAAACCGTGTTAATTACTTCCGCACAGATCTTCACTCCAGAGCTTGAATTGAGTTCAATGATGAATGGCTTATCAGCACTTGCGTTTTGTTGGTTTTCTTCCGTGTTCATTTTGCTACTTTCGCTAAACTAGTCCTCGAAGCAACGAATCTTTCTGAGTAGATGAGCGACACTGCGAGCGAAACTTGGACATGCCCCACCCATGTTCTGGAATGACGCTACAAATCGTAGTCATCGAAAGACGTAAACCCGAATTATTCACACAAAAATCTTTAGAAGATAGAACCCATGCGTGATTTCCAGTGTTTGATTGGTATCTAACATCAATCTCACACGCAAGGAAGTTCACGCAATGGGTGAAGTCAATGGTAGCAAATTGGAGCCCGAATTCAACCAATCCGTCAAGATTGAGTTTTCGGATCACCGCATTACTTCCAATGCGGGTGTCCTCTTGCTTCGAGAGGCTGATTTTAAGCTGGAATTGACCAGTTCTATCGAATCTAAGATGACCGATACGAGAGAAGCCACCGCTATTCGCTACCAACTTGGCGACCTACTTCGTGAACGTGTCTATGCGATGGCAATGGGCTTCTCCACTCAAGATGACGCAGATCGATTAGCACACGATCCAGCGTTTCGTATCGCGGTATGGAATCGTTCTGGCGACAGTGTGATTGATGAGCGATTGGCGAGTCAACCAACTCAATCTCGATTGCTGAAGATGATTGCCCTGAATCGTTGTAACATCAATGCTCTACGCGATGGTTTATTTCAATCGATTCATCGGCACATTGCTGCTACAGGAAATGACAAGCGAGCGCGCCATGCCACGATCGATTTAGATAGTTTTCCGATTGAAGTACACGGTAGACAACAAGGCAGTAACTACAACGGGCATTATGGCTACACGGCATATCATCCGCTGGTAGCCAGTATCTCGGTGGCTGGTAGCTACGATTGCGCTCGCAATGGCAATCGCATAGGTAACGGCTTCATTCACGCGATTCTGCGACAAGGTTCTGTACACACAGCGAAGGGAGCTGGGCGTTTCGTGCGCACTGTTGTTGCCTTGGCAAAACGAATGTCTTACGTCACGGATTTCCGCATGGATGCTGGTTATACGATTGGCACCATCATGGATGAGATGAAGGATCAAAACCTAAAATTCACTGGAAGACTGAAGGGAAGCAACAAGCTCGATGAATTAGCCGCTCCATACGTTGGGCGGCCAGTAGGGCGTCCTCCCGCACAGGGCTATGAGTACTGTGTTGAGCTTGGAAGTTACCAAGCTGATGCGTGGAAATACTCACAACGACTGATTTTGGTAGTGGTCGATCGTCCTGATCCTGTTACTGGCCAACTCAACTTACTGCCACATCACTTTTTTCTGATTACCAATTGGAGTGAAAGCGAACGCAGTGCAGAACAATTGCTGGATCATTATCGCGCTCGAGGAACCTTTGAAGACCGATTAGGCGAATTCAATCAGGCCATAGGAGCGAACTTGTCAAGCCAGTCTTTTGAAGAGAATGAAACGACTATGCTGATGGCACTTCTGGCGTTCAACTTAGCAAATATCGTTCGCAGCGAGCATGAAAATGTACAAGGGAGTTGCATGGACCTGAAGCGATTTCAAAGTCAAGTTCTCAAAGCAGGTGCCATAGTTGTGAAGCATTCGCGCCGATTAATTGTACGCGTGGCAAATGGCGTTCATTACTTTTGGCATAGACTCACCGAATGTATCTCCGGCTGGAAACTCCCAGCGAGACTAAGCGTCAATACTGCTCCCAATCGGCGCGAATTGCGACCGCCACCGTCGCATGCATTTTTGACCGAAGTCATACGCCCGTAGCTCGCAACGAAAATTTGAACGAACTGGTATGGGGTAAGGGGCGGTGCGCTTCGGCGCGGCGAAATCCCTTGTTTTCGGCTTCAAATTGGTCGAAAATGACGCGGAAACGAAAGCGAGATCAATTGAGCGTTACGTGAATAATTCGGGGTAAATTGACAGCAAGGGTTGCAAAGTGGTTCGAGTAGCCTGCTTCCAATTTAAACCAATCATATCTCCTTTAGCGAAAAACGAGTGGCAAGAATTGCCAATGGTTTTAAACCAATGGCGAGACCGAGCTTAATTGGATCGACTGGAACTCGCACCGGTCACCCAGACCGGTGCGTTTCGGCTTTCGAGCGACTTCGCTGAAGCGACAAACCGCTACTTCGACTGATTAGCGAATGTGTGAGAGGTCAAAACGATATCCGGAGTGGGAATCTCAGTTGATGAAACCGTTTAAACGTCTGAGTATTGGAGTGCTTAAGGAGGGCGTGGCATGAGTCGCCATGTGCGCATGACGGTCGGTTCGTCCTGGGTCGCAAACGACGACCGCATTCGGGCCCATAACCGACGCCTCATCGCAGTCAGAATGCCGACACTTTTAGAAAGCCCGAGCAGATTTGCAGGGTGGTTTACTTTTCTAAACGACATTCGTTGATTTTTGATTCGCGGGGGTCAAGCGGGATCGACATCTTATTCGGTGCTCGTGCTTTACTGGGGTTTCGAACTACATCATGTAGCGCAGTTTGTCGTAGGCCAGCTTTTCCTTCCGCTCGTCGTCAATGGCTTCCGCCAATTCGTCGAAACCGAACATGGTTTTCACTCGGTGCGTGAGCAGCGCATGGTCGTACGAGACCTTACCGGAAGTCCAGTAGGCGGAAGTGTACGGATTGAAGTCTGAATAGGGCGCCGGGCCGAATTCATCGGCTACATTTGGCAGGTTTCGCCACAGTCGCAGGTGCTGGCGGTGCGACGCGATCGCCGCTGGCACGAGTTCAGGATAGCCGTACTGCTCGAGGTCGGTGATGGCGGCGGCGTGGTTGTTAACGTGCACGAGACCACCGTAACCCTGGATGTGGACTTTCGGGTCCTGGTTGATGATCTCATCGAGTACGGCCTCGACCATCCCCTTTACATCCGTGTAAGGTGGCGTGCCATCATTCCCATCGGGCAGGGTGATCTTGTTCCCAGTGATTCGTCCCTTCGCCTTCCCGTAGTAACCGCTTCCGGGATGGGATTTGTCGAAAAGGCCGATGAGCTTGCGAATTCCATCGACGATCGATGGAGTCGCAAAATCCGGTCGTTCTTTGAGTGCGTGAATGGCGATCGAGGCAAAAATCACGTTGTGACCTGATTCGCGGGGCGTTTCGATGTTCTTCGCGAGCGCCTCGGCGATGCCGTCGATCAAACTCTCGTTCGGTTTCTCCTTCGGGAAAGCTTCAAACAGCTCCGAATCCGTGATTTTCGAGTTCTTCGTCATCTTCGACCCGAACACCGACTCCCCGCCCATGACCCGAACGAGATCAGCTTCGATTCCCTTGTAAACTTCGGGATCGAGATCCGGGCGCTGCTCCCCGATGAAGAAACCGGCCACAACGGACGCCCCGAGATGCCCGGCCATCGCGCTCATCCGATGGGCTCTAGCCAGCGCATTGAGGCCTTTCAAGAGATAGGAATCATCCAAGGCAGTGCGTTTGCCTGATTCAGGTTCTGCGGCGTTGGCGAAGTCCCCAAACACACCGGGAATACTCAGTCCACCGATGATACCCGTGTAAAGCTTGACGAACTCTTTTCGATTCATCGTGCGCTTCATGTGGAATTGACTCCCTTTATTTAGGACTATTGTTCATGACGTATGAAAGTGCGGCATCTCTATACCAGCGATCAAAACTTTGGGATTTTATCTAGCTAGGAAAACGAGTTTATCTCGGCAGTCGAAAATCCCGTCCCGAAAAACGTACACGATCTGCAACTACGACATTGAGGAGGCGTGATTATACCGCAGAAATAACGCACGCTCTTCGTACTGCAAGCCCGATTTGCCGCCGGGAACTTGGTTCGTGTTTCCTCTACATGAGTTGCTCGCCAGCGTAGGCAAAGAGAAACGAGCCGCCCTTGGTTTTGTCGATTAACCACGTCGAACCAGTTTGAGAACTTGCGTTACATAATTTCTGGTCTTCCGAGAATCCACTTTCGCCTGTAGTCAAAATGACACACACGCGTTTTTACTAGGTCGCTCATGTGGGCGTGGCATGAGTCGTCATGTGCACAAGAGGCTCTCGGTCGGTTCGTCCTTATGCACCCCCGTACACAACTGGTGTAAGTTGCAATTACTAGCGACGCCCGGAACTCGGTTTTTCAAGATGCTCACCGAAAAAGGTAGGAGTTAATTATCCAAGTGGAAACGGTCGTAGGGCTCGAATTCGATCAAGTTGATGCTCAAGATCAGTTATCAATTGGGTAGCATCGGGGTCCGTAGGACCGATCTGATTTCTTAGGACTACTGCACTTTCCAATTGCCCGAGTGTTCGTCGTTCGTATGCATGAATCTCTCGCCAAAAGTCACGCAGAAAAGGACGACGGTTGAAATGCAGGCGGTAAATGGTGTATCTTGCCGCATTAGTCAAATGGGCCACGACGCAATAGTCCCCTGTGGCAAAGTCGAGGACCAATTGAAAGTGATCTACTGGATCTTGTTGGCAGATATCGACAAACTGCCACCCCTGTTCTTCGTCGTTGGCTCTCGGGTGATCGGACTTTCGGTTGTTGCAAACATCGCAACTGTAATAGAGATTGATCCAAGCCAATCGCAATTCTTGGTATCGAGACTCAGGCCGAAAATGATCGACCTTCATCGCCTCCAGTCCGCCCAGCCGACAGTCCGGAGTCAAACAGTAAGCACAACGGTAGTTAAAAGCTATTTGCAAAAAAGTGACATATTCGCGATGACGCGAAAACGGGCCGGGGTCTTCCCCTCGAACAACGATCATTTGCGAGATTGCTCCACATTCAAATTGGCCGCACGCTCGCTGAGTTTCCTCAGTCGTTCATCAAAGTCCTGTTCTGTGCTGGGTGAGACAACCGGTATGTGTTCGATGTTGTTGGATGCATAGTCGCGGCCATCAACTTCTGCTTGCAGTCTATACAGGCGTTCCGTTTCTCTCGTGGTAAGCGAACCAGCGTCCGCCTTCGCAGTAAGATCTCCGTATCGAGCCAACTCTTTCTCAGAGAGTTCTGGTGGCTCGCCATTCAGATGTCGTTGATAGGCTCGTGAACGATAAGCATACAGAGGCACCAGCGGAGTATCCGGCGGATAATGTTCTCGGAACGGAATTGGAATGCCCGGGCGAGTTTCGCCGCGAAATTGATCAAGCAAGAGACGTTCTGACGCAACGGGGAGTTGGTACAAGCGAAGCACTTCGGCATCTAGATCTAGCAACGCATCTTTTAGGGTCTCTTCCGTATAACCGTCAGTGTTGAACATCGTTCGCTCTTCTTTGGCAGCCAACTCGCAATATCGCTTCGCAGCTTCGCAAACCAAATTTATTTGCAATGGTGAAGCCAATGGAACTGGCATTCGGCCTAGAACTCGTGGAAAAATATCACGTTTGAGCAGGTGAGTGTTTACATAAAGGTTCGCCAAAGGCGACAAAAGTAATGCCCAGAGATAGGCGAGTGGGAAATCTGAAGTGTTACGGTGCGGTCGAATGGATATTAGATTACTAAGAAATGGCTGTCCTGATTCGTCGATAAAAGTTTTGATACGCCAACTACCGCGACTGACTGGATGTGTATTCATAAGCACCTGCGGGACGCAATCGGTCCCTGAACCAGATCGTCGAATAACGTTCGGGCTCAAGTTAAGATAAGCTGCTTTTGGTTGCGAATGTACAAACCAATCTCCTTGGCTAGTTGGAAAGCCAAGTGAGCTTCCGTTAAAAGGTTTACTACTTGATGTCGCAAGCGATTTCAGTTCGCTTTTGCTGCGGAATTCTAGGCCCTTGTTGATAGTGGCAAGATCAGACAGAGGTCGGAAACTGCGAAAGTACTTCCATACTTCATCAAATAAATCTGGAATCCAAAGTGGATGCTCTTCCAGTTCGGAAAACTGAGACTGCGAAAAAAATCTTGAAGTACTGAATGTGTAGTCGTTCTTGAAGTTATTTCGAGCGTTGTCGTTGTCACTAACTGAGCGTAACCGACTATGAAGATGATTGGCTTGTCCAGTTACTGGAAGTCGTCTACCAATTAAAACAGCACATTCATGATCTGCGAAGGTAAACAAGCCATCAGGGAACATGTCAATCTCAGCCAGTTGGCAATTTGTAGCCATCCACTCACGAAGTTCAATTGCTCTAGGTTTGTTACTAAACAGAATGGTCGCCGGAACCACCGCCGCGAAAATGGCTCCAACCGGCAGGTTTGGCAGCGTTCGATAAAGCAGTTCTTCCGCCTTTCGTTGCTCGTACGGCGGATTGGTTAACATGACTGTCGCCTTAGCGGCGGCTGTCTCCAAGCAGCCGTCAGCATACATATCCACATTCGACAGTTCCACCCAACCATTCGGATTTGGTTCGTCTGCAAGCGTCAACGACAGCCGTGCGATCTCCAAAGCAAATGGATCGTTATCCAGCCCCACGAATCGCTCGCGAAAGAACTTGCTCAAATCGGGCACTTCGATGTCCGCAACGCGAAGCATCCGCATCGCAGAAACCAAGAAAGGGGCATGCCCGCAACCCGGTTCGAAGAATCGCAAATCATCAACTGGAATCTGATCAATCCACTTCGCGATTTGCCAAACGATGTAGTCAACCAGGTAGCCTGGTGTTTTGTGAGTACCGTGAATTTTGCGAATGTCTTCGGTGATCAAAGCTCGTTCGTAAACTTCGCCCAATGCTTCCGTTGTCAAATTACCGAAATCACCTAGCTCTTGAATTCGCTCCATCACTCCAGCCAGTGCATTGGACTTTGTCCGATTCAATTGCAGTGGGTTCTGCGAGCCATAATGCTTCTCTACTCGACGTAGAATGTCTTCGGTGTCAGAAAGGGTTACCGACTTGAAACCAGGGACGTTCTTGTCCCGAAGGATTTTTCCCGCCAGCAAACGGAACACGACTTCGATAGTCCAACGTTCGGCACCAAACTTTCCTACAAGTGTGCGGATCGAGTCAACGACGGCCTGAGTCAGCAAGTCCCCCGAAGTTTCTTCAACGAATTGGAGTAACTCGGGATCAACATAGCGTGAAAACAGCGACTCGGTTGCGTAAGGGCGATTAACGCGAGCAAACGTTTTTGCCTCGTAGATGCGTCGTGGTTGAAGTTCTTCCGCGTTGGATTGGAAGTAGTTGCCCACGCCGACTATGGATAGTTCGTCAGTAAGTTTGTCATCGCGATCCGCGTTGGCTCCGACTTTCCACAGTTCGAAACCATGCTCTGCCTCTCGCAAAAGCAACGGAGCCCCCAACTCACGATAGTCGGACAGCTCAGTTAGCCTTGCAGTCAGTGGAACGACGCCCAAACAAATGGAACGAGCATCTAATGGACGGTAAGCAAATCCGGCCATCGAAACAATCTTGCGATTGCCGAATTGGTAATCGGTAGCGACAAGCGCATTATCGAAATCTGCGGCCTCCACCAAGACGCGACGCAATTGTTGAAGTTTGTCGGACGCGTTGCTCACACGAAGGCCAGTTGCGGTTATTTAGCTAGTTGTTGTATTTTGGGAATATCGACATTTAGAACTGGAAAGTCGACTGTATCGTGGCAATCTGAGAAGTCCTAACCGGAGCCCACTCCCTTGTTGTCGGATGTCGAAGTGACACCTTTGGTCCTCTCACTACGAATATACCAAAAAACTTGACAAAAATGTCTCAATCCACCGCAAGGAACCCGCGTGTGTCGGAGCTATCCCGGTTTACGGCCTTCCAACTCACGCACCGGTCACCGCCATTTGTGGAGCGCCGTTTTCTCACAACTGAGCTGCTCAGGAGCCCGGGAAGCCTGCAGGAACTGCACTTGTGCGCAATCTAACGCCCGCTCGAATCCCGACGGCTTGTCCTGCGGATGGTTCGGATTCGTGCTAGATAAACGCAGAGACGACGAAAGGTGATGAGCGATTATCTCTTTAGCACACAACACATCGCCGAGTCACAGTTACTTTGTAGCGTCTTGTCAAATGCGCGCGGCGAAGACAACCGCTTGTTTGCAGTAGCTGAGAGTAAACAAGCTGAAGGTGGTCGCGAGGGTTGAATCGCTTTCCATCCACTTTGAAATTCGCGCTTGAACCACTTTTATCTTGTAGCGATGCTCGATGGTCCACCAGCTCAGCACGCCAACTGTGCTCCACCCCTTTGCCATCCTTAAGCGCACCGATCCCGGCAGCATCGAGAGCTTTGCAAACAAGTACTAGTAGTATTAGAACATCACCGTTTGGCCACCGATACAATTCGTGCCGATGTAGTAGCCAGCCGGCTTGAACCTTGTATCCAGAAGCGACCGAACCAGCACGATTACTTGGGGTAACTCCTGGCGTTCCTGACGGCAAAGTGCGAAGAACTCAGCGATACCACTTGGATAACGATCAGGCAGCGTCGTGGCGAGACGGGATAGATCGAAGACCACGAAGAAGTATTCGGACTCGTGCATACGCGAAGACTACCTATGCGCCCGAGCTTCGCACCGTGGCACATTCATGCAACTGTCAAAAATTGCCTACCGGCCCTGCGAAGCAAGAGGCCGAGTAGGCTTTGTTATGTACATTCTGTACGGGGTGACATGGATGTCCTCATTACAAGTCACCCATGTCAAGTTCCCGCGTCATCCATGTCAGCATTCTAAATGCGCAACCTTATCACCCAACTCGCCGGTTACCGTTCTCCGAGGCTTGACTATCGAGTTAGCTTTGCGAAAATGTACCTACCTCAGCGACACCCGATTCTGATTGCGGTACCCGCGTACCGAAGAAGAGTCTGAAGCGTTCAATGCGTAGTGTGACTGATGGCCTTCTTTTCCGAGCGCGACCGGAATATGTCGCGACATGCTGGCACAAATTGCCAAGTAGCCTATGCGAACTCAAAAGAGTCGCATGGCGTCCTCAAGAACGCTCCATACGGTGTGGAGCGTCATGTTCTGTCGCGACCAGTCTATCTAGTCGCGATTGTCTTATTGATGGAGTGACTAGCATGGTAGAAGATAGTATGGAAGTGGCTGTAGCGTCAATCAAAGCGCAAATTAGAGTTGTGAAGAATTTGTTTTTCGAGGCAGATTCGCTTCCGGAAAGCAACTTAGCCAAAAATACACTGCAAGAGGAGTGGTTCTCGAAGGTCGTGCTGCTAGCGAAGGATTTGGCTGACTTTGCGGCACAGCATGAAGACGGTTGGATGGAGGATTTTGACAGCTTTGAGTTTGGGATCTGTGAGGATAAAGCCAACAGATTCGTGGCCTTTGCACATTCAAATTGCAAAAAATGGCATGACGTAAAAGGCCTTATGATCGCTGAAGAAGACGAAGAATTCACCTGCGTAATTTGCGAGTGGACAAAAGGATGGTTATGGACAGTGCAATCGGAAAAGTACGAAAAATTCAGGGACGTCATCCTCGACTGTTGCACTCTTTGTGGCGATGAGTACATACGAATGGCATTTATGAAAGAAGCGAAAGAGTACGCGAATGAGAAATGCCGCTTAACCGCCATTCCGCACCGATTTGATCCTGAGTACGAATGGTCCGTTACGCCAGAGGAATACGCGGCGGGCGACAAAGAGTGTTACACAGAAAATTCTGTCGCAACAATGAATAGGCATCAATGCACAAATTATGATCAGCTCATAGCGTCCCTTGACCGTGATGATCCGATGGACAGAGCGTACTACTGCGCGATTTATGATAGATGCGAGCAGTTAGTAAACGACTATTTGGGTATTCCTTATAATTCGCTGGACGGACTCTCGAATTCTACGTGGTTTTAGATTAGCAGCTTGGTTTATCGAATAGCCAGTTGCAAAGTTACATTTCAATCAGTGTTCGGGCTAGGGAGCTAGCCCGACGCTTTTGCTTGGCAGAGATTCGTCTTGCATTGGTTGGCTCTTCCACCTCCCACGCGGTTAGTCGCAGAGAAACACCGACAAGTAGACCATTGGTTTACTGCGATGTGTATGTGATCGTACATCGCTTGTGCTTTCTAGTAGTTCCGCGAAACGCAGTCCTCAGACTGAGTTTCACTTTTTGGCAGCAGTCCCTTGATTAGAGCACCGCTATCCATCTGCGTGTGCACCATGGGGCATGAGCAGACGGGTGACTGCTAGTTGCTGACTGTCGCATCTACTCTGAATAATCAATGAGTTCCTGGCGTCGGTTGTTAGAATCGATGTCGAGAATAGCCACATGGCAGAATTGTCCGGGAATTTTGCACAACGATGAAGTGAACTGTGTTCGATCGCAGTCCTAACACCTCCTAGATCCCATGGGGAAGCCTTCTGTCTTCGCAAAATCGAGTTTATCGATTCCGGATGTATGTAGAATTCGTCGGACTCCCGATTTAGCCAGACCGTATTTAGTCTGCGCTTCGGTTTAACAGAAGTTGTCTTCAGCTGTTTAAGCTGCAGACCATGGCTGATCCAGTAGCCTACTGCAGCAAGCGGGTTGATCTCGTGGGTGGGAGGGCAGTTGGAATCAGCTTCTATCTCTATTTGCTCCCGCAGTTTGCGCGAGCTATTTGATAAGCTATCCGCTTCCGCCTTTCCGTTTGGCTCCG
>Ga0075158_10001893_pt1 | contig 15526 bp, 11 predicted proteins | sample JI91814BDNA_FD_70968 | JGI IMG/M metagenome (GOLD analysis project Ga0075158, IMG submission 70968) | Wastewater effluent complex algal communities from Wisconsin, to seasonally profile nutrient transformation and Carbon sequestration -... | ecosystem: Engineered > WWTP > Effluent > Algae... | reverse complement strand
CGACGATCTACGAGGCCCGCGACGTGACGCTCGGCGTGCGGGTCGTGGTGAAGATCATGCGCGGCGTCCTGCCGAGCGACCCGGTCGACCGCTTCCGTCGTGAGGCGGTCGTGCTCGCTAGGCTGTCCCACGAACATATCGGCCGCATCCTCGATCGCCAGGATCCGGAGGACGGCCCGCGCTTCCTCGTCGCGGACTACATCGACGGACTTGATCTGAGCCTCCTGCGTCGTCGCGGGCCGGTGCCCGCCGTCGTCGTCGTTCGGATCGGCCTGCAGGTGTCGGCCGCGCTGGCCTACGCGCACGCGGAGGGCGTGATCCACCGCGATGTGAAGCCTTCGAACATCATGCTCGTGCGGCACCACGGCGGGGACGTGTTTGCCAAGGTCATCGACTTCGGGATCGCCAAGCTGACCCGTGGGTCGGATCTCGCGGACGGCGCGCCCGCCGGGGCGCGCCGAGAGACCCGCGGCGACGTCGTCCCCGGGACAGCCCCCTACTGGAGCGGGCGCGAGGGGCCGCAGCGCGACGTCTACGCGCTCGCCCTGTCGCTGGCAGAGTTGCTGACGGGCGAGGACCCGGACGCCGCCGCCGACCTCGCCCGCGAACACATCCCCCCGCCGTTGACGATGGCGATCACAGCCGCCTTGCGCGCCGAGATCACGACGATGGACGCGCTGTACGCCGCCTTGCGCGAGGCCGAGATCCAGATGCCCAGCGAGGTGGAGGCGGAGCGTCGGCGCTACGTGGCCCGGGTGTTCGGCGCTCCGGCGGTCGACAAAGCGCCGGCCGCAGGCAAGACGGCCTGGTTCGCCGGGCGTTACATCGTCGGCGCGGAGCTCGGCGAGGGCGGCATGGGCCGCGTGCAGTTTGCGTTCGACATGGTGAACCGCCGCCCCATCGCGCTCAAGACGATCCGCCCGCGTTGCGCCGGCATGACCCACCTGGAAGACAGGTTCCGCCGGGAGGGGTGGGCGCTCGCCGCGATCGAACACCCCGGGGTGCCGATCCTGTTCGAGAGCAGCGCGGAGCCCGAGCCGTTCTTCACGATGGAGATCGTGGACGGCGTGACCCTCTCCGCGGTGCTCCGGCAGGGCAAGATCGAGCCGCTGCGGGCGCTTGGCCTGGCGATCGACCTCGCCGGCATCCTGCATGCCGCGCACGACTCCGGCGTGATCCACCGCGACGTAAAGCCGGACAACATCGTGCTCGGCCAGGGAGACCGGGTGCGGCTACTGGACTTCGGCGCCTGCTTGCTCATGCCTCGCTTTTACCAGCGGCACCTGATGTACCCCGCGACGCCGACCGCCCAGCGCTACGCGACCGGCGAGCTCGAGACCGTCGGCACGCCCGGCTACACCGCGCCCGAGATCCTCGAGATGCGGGGCGGCGTTGGCCCGCGGAGCGATATCTACTCGGTGTGCGTCGTGCTCTACGAGATGCTGACGGGTCGGCGTTACGAAAGCCCCGCGACCGGCCGGGCGCTGCCGATCGACCGCGGAGAGTTCCCGGCCGCGCTCGCCCCCGTCGCCGACGTACTTCGCCGCGGGACTGCGCGCGAGCCGAGCGAACGCCCGTGGAGCATGGCCGACCTCGTGCGGGTCCTCGAGATCCTCCGCGCCGGCCTGCTCGGCGCGCAGCGCCAGCGGCTGCTCGTGCTCGCCGCGGTGGCAGCCGTCGCGGCGACGATGGCGATCCTCGGCCTCGTACTTCACCTTGTCGCCGGCGGCCCCACGGTGGGCGAGTTGCCCGCCATGTCGCCGCCGACCTCGCCCCGCGCCGCTGACTCGACCCCGCCGTCCACGTTGGGGTCGACGGACGAATGCCCGGCTGACATAGTTTCACCGGACGTGGTCGCACAGTCACCAGCAGCCCCATCCGGAGGGCCGCCCGTGCCAGTCTCGAACAACGCCGTTCAGGCCGGCACCGTGAGCGACGCTCCGCCCCTCCTCACTCCGGCCTCGGTTCGCGCACGCCTGCTCACGCGGCGTGAGAGACTCGAGAAATGCGGCGCACCGCTCCTGGTGGTGGACCTGACAATCACCGCGGGTCAGCCCGAGCTCACCGCCGTCAACGGCATGTCCAAGGGCGACCACCTGCACACCTGCGTCCGCGATGCGCTTCGGGGGCTCGCCTTCTCCTCTCGCAAGGCGCCGCAGAAGTTCACCGTGACGCTCAACCCCGGGCCCAAGGTGAAGTGATGAACCACGCGCCACAGATCGAACCGCTCTACGTCTTCGCCGTGTTCATGCTCGGCTCGCGCGATGCCGCGTTCGCGGCCGTATGCGAAGTGATGGGCGCACATCCCGGCGATGCTGCCGCCTGCCTCCCGGCCCTGGTCACGCGCCTCGTCGCCGCCGAGAAGGCCGCACGGTTCGACGCGTTCGCCGAGCTGACTGACATCCTCCGCACCAACTCCACGATCCCAGTCGACGTCTCGCACCCGCTCGTGCAGGGGGACGCGCGCCGCCTGGGCGTGCTCCTGTGGGAGTTGCAGCGCTCGTGCTTGATCCGGACGCTCCGCGGTGTCCCGGCAGAACGCCGCGCCGTGTTCATCCTCCTGCATGTGCTCGGCATGACGATGGATGACGCCGCGGTGGCCTGCGGCTCGCGTGCGTCCGCGGTGCGGGTCGCCGACACGCGCGCCCGGCAAGATCTGGCGGGCTACCTCGGCCCGCGTTGCGAGCACATGGACTCGGACAACCCCTGCCACTGCGCTGCCCGCCTCGGCAACGCGCTCGCGGGGGGCCTCGTCCGCTGGCCGAACAATGACGATTACGGTGACCGACCGTTCGTCCCCGAGGTCCGTCGTGACGTGGGCAACCTCTACACCTCCATGCCTCGCGTGCGCCTCCCGGTCGTGTCGTAGCGATGCGATGTTCTCGGTCTCGCGGTGTCCTGTCCTTCGAGACATGTATCTGGCCTCCAGGCCGCCGGGCTGATCTGGCCCCGAGGACAGGGCCGCCGGGCACCGAGACAGGGGTCGAAGTCGACCGGATCCGGCCGCGAGGCTGTCGACCGGGCCCTACCTACGAGCCTGTAGACAGGCCCATGCGCGGCGGCGAGATCCCTGGGTCCGGCCCGATCCTGCCCCGATTTTGTCTCGATCTTCGCCTGTCTTGAGACAATCGTCCGAATTCGGGCTCGTACGACCCTGTAGGCGACCACTCGCATGACATCACCAACGTGCGTGAGGACAGCACCGTCCCGCAGTTCCAGACCCCGAGCTGGCAGACCCTCAACACGTTCCGAACGAATGCGCAGATCGAGGGCGGCTTCGTGTGCATGCCCCGCCCTCCGGGCTGAGCCTCATGAACGACCGAGTCCGTCCTCACTCGATCGTTCGCGTCAGGGCGCGGGCGGGACGATGAACACCGAGAACACGTCCTCGCCCTCCGCGGACAGACGGACGGGCGCGGCGGGGGCCGGGCCGCGGAGATCGACGTGGTACAGCTCGAGCTGCTCCTGGGTGGCCTTGTTGAGGTAGAACGCGTGCTGGCCGTCGGGTGAGAAGCCGTTGCCGAGGAAGGCGTGGTCCTCCGCGTTGATCTGGAGCGGGGGCGTCGGGTTCGCGCCCGCGAGGTCGACGTAAAAGAGATCGCGGATCTCGGGGGGCTTCGGCTCGACCGCGTAGAGCAGGCGCTGGCCGTCGCGCGACAGGCGGAGGGTGTCGGGCAACACGGCCTCGGCCGCGAGCGGATCGTTGATCCGGACGGCGACGCCGGGCGCGGCGATGTCGACGAGGTAGAGGTTGTCGCCCTGGTCGACCTCGCGGGCGTAGTACAGCAGCCGCGCGGAGTCGGGGGTGAAATACACCGACCGAACCTCGCCGTCCGGGCTGAGCGGCGCGCTCATCTTGACCGGCTGGAACGGCTTGGGTCCGCTGGTGTCGACGAGGTAGACCGCGCCGGTGCCGGGCGACTCGTGGTCGGACACGAATGCGATGTACCGGCTGTCGGGCGACCACGGCGGGCGCTTCTTGACGATCACGTGCCCGGGTTCGCCGCTCAGCGCGAACGGGCCGGTCACGGTCGTCCCGTCGAGCTCGTAGAGGTCGAGGTCGCCGGTGATGAAGTCGCCGGTGAACCACAGGAACGCGTGCTGGTCGGGCGCGAACTTGCCGAATGCATCCGGTGTGACCGGCGGGCTGACGGGGACCAGCGGGCCGGGCGCGTCGCCGCTGACATCGACGGCGAAATACTCGTACTGGTTGTTCACGGTCGCGTCGACCTGCAGATAGACGGTCGCGGCGTCGCCGGAGAACGACGCGATCGCATCGCTGAAGCCCTCCGACCAGCCGCCGAGCAGGCTCGCGCTGCCCGGGTCGGCGCTGTCGCCGAGCAGGACCTGGAAGTCGTCCACCTGACTATCGCCGGTCGAGAACACCAGCTTGCTGCCGACCGGGGCGAACGTCGCGAGGCTGGCCGTGCCGGTGGGCGGCAGCGGAGGGTTGATCTGGACCGGCGCGTCGGCGCAATCGCCGGCGGCGAACAGGCAGACCTTGAGGTTGAATGGTGGGCCCTCGGTCTGCCCCGACACGTAGCTGATGCGATCCTCGGCCGGCGTGAACGAGACGTTGAAGACGGGCTCGTCGGGCCCGGGCGGGAACGGGACAGGCACGCCGGGGGCTCCATCGGCGATGTCCATCAGCCAGGTCAGGCCGCGGTCCATTGCGTCGTGGCCGTGGATCTGGGCCCACCGCCCCTGCGGCGACAGGAACCTGTCGTCGTCGAACGGCTGGAGATTACCGATATCGTTGAGGTACCCGCCCGCGGGCGGCGCGAGCAGGGTGGTCGGCAGGGACGCACCCTGGTCGGTGAGGATGACGTGGCGCAGATCGCCGGTGGTCGGCGCGGGCAGCGACGGGTGCTGCAAGCTGTAGAGGACGTGGACGTCGCCGACCAACCCGCCGGTGGACGGATCTCCGGTGGTCGGAGCGTCGGTGGTCGGATCCTCGGTGGTCGGATCCTCGGTGGTCGCATTGCCGGACGAGCCGGGACCCAGGGTCGTGGAGGGATCCGACGGATCGGTGGATGCCTCGGTGGGCGCCGAGCCCGAGCCGCTCGTCGGTGCCGCGGGCGTGCTCGCGGGGCCCTGAGTCGCGGGGTCCTCGGTGGTCACATTGTCGATCGAGCCGCAGGCGCCGACGGACACCAGAGCGGCGAGCCAGAAGAAGCCAGGTCGATCCATTCGTGACAGGCTAACACGGCGGATGGCAGACCCTCAACACGTTACGCACGAATGCGCAGATCGAGGGCGGCTTCGTGTGCATGCCCCGCCCCCCGGGCTGAAGCGACGTGTGGCACGGTATCACCGATGCAAAGGGATGGTGATACCTCGCGTCAAGGGCGGGTCTGGCAGCGCGGGTCCCAGCGGCGATCGACGTGCGCATCGAGGTCGGTCCGCGGTTCACCTGTATCGGTGAACCGCCAAGCGCAATAGCCGTACTGGAACCATCGACGCAGCGAAATACTCGTCATGCCCACGAGCTCCTCGGGCGTGTGGTGCCAGTGTGGCGGGATGGCGGCGAACAGCAGATCGTTCGCCACACGCCGCGCGCGGAGCGCGGTCGACAGCAGCGCGTGCTGCAGCGTCCCTCGCGGTGCTCGCGTGTCGACGTCGGGGTGGGAGGTCAGGTAGCGCAGCCCCTGCAGCGCCTGCCCGAGGTTGAGGGCGGTGTGCTTCGCGTATTCCTCGAAGAATTTCGCCGCTCGCATTAACCTGAAATACCATGGATCGGCTAGTGCGCGCGGACAGCTGGCTCATCCTCTTCGATCAGCGCGCGAACCTCCCGCCGATCGAGGACCGCACGCTCCAGGTGGCCGATGGATCACCGTGATCCACGCCTGAGCTCGCGGGGGGCGATGTCGACCTGGCGTCGCGGGCCCGGACTTCATGATCGAGGATCGCGGCGGGTAGTGATGTATCCTGTCGAATACGATGGGTGACCCCGCCGCCGCTCGAGGCTTCACGGCGCTGCTGGTGCTCGCGCTCGGCCTCGCGGACACGCCGACGGCGCTCGCGCAGGCGGCGGCGCCGGCTGGACGGGTCGAGGGACCGGCGAGCCCGGGGACCGTTCAAATCGCGACCGAGAAGCCGAGGCGTGCTCCTCGTCCACCGGTCGATCCGGCGACCCGTGAGCTGCGACAGGCGCGAGGGATCCTCGCGGGTGGCATCGTGCTGACGGCGCTGTGCGGGGTCGGCTTCGGGCTGGCCACCTACGCGGTCGTCGACGCGGGCAAACGATTGACCGGGGCGTCCGGCGACCGGACGCTCGGCGCCGCCGCGGGCCTGTTCGCGTGCACGCTCGTGTCGATCGCGGGCATCGGTGTCGGGGCCAGCCAGCTGCGGACGCTCAGGCGCGACGGCCGGGTCGCGTGGACCGGCGGGCTCGGACTCCGCTTCTAGGCCCGGATTTCTCACCAAACGCCTACTGCGGCCGCCAAGGGCACGCCATCACAGGGCGTACTCGCGTCGCCCTCACTCGCAGTATGTCCAATACAGCTCGTTCGGTCGACGCTCCGTGCGCCCTGTGCTGACGCACCCTTGTCGCCCTCGCTACGGCGTTTGGTGAGAAATCCGGGCCAGGCCCGGCTGTTTGCTCGGATCACGGCGCGGCGTCGGCGAGCCAGCGGCGGATCTCGAGCTGCTTGTCGGTCGAGGCCGGGGCCGCGGCGAGGCCGGCGAGGGCCTGCTCGGCCAGGGTGCGCGCGCGTCCGGCTGGCGTGCGGCCCAGCGCGCGTGCGAGGGCGAAGCGGGTGTCGGCGAGGATGTCGGGCGGGACGTCGCTCGCCTCGCAAATTCTCAGGGCTCGCTCGAGCAGGGGCACGGCCAGCGCGGGCTGGCCCATGGCCGTGTAGGTCTCGCCGAGGCCGATGAGCTCGTGGACCACGGTCGGGTGGTCGACGCCGAGGGTCGCCTCGTGGATCGCCTGCGCGCGCTTGTACAAACGGACCGCCTCGTCGTACTCGCCGCGCACGAAGTGGATGCGGGCCAGCGACGCGATGGTGTTGGCGGACGCGGGGTGGTCCCTGGTCGCGCCCGCGTCGTAGATGGCGAGCGTGCGGGTGAACAACCGCGCGGCCTCGTCGAGGTCGCCGGTGGCGAAGCGCACGGTCGCGAGGTTGTGCAGGCAGTCGGCGACCTGGGTGTGGTTGGGGCCGAGCGACTGCTCCTGAATTGCGAGGGCTCGCTCGAACAGGCGGCCGGCTGCGGCGTAGTCGCCGAGGCCCTCGTGCACGAGCGCGAGGTTGGCGATCGCGGCGGCCAGCTGCGGGTGGGCGGGGCCGAGTGCAACCTCGCGGATGGCGATCGCCCGGGTGAGCAGGGGGATCGCGGCGGCGTAGTTGCCGGTCGACTCCTGGGCGAGCGCCAAGTTGCTGAGGCCGGTCGCGACCTGCGGGTGGTCGGGGCCCAGAGTGGCCTCGTAGAGCGCCTGCGCGCGGGTGAACAGGTCGATCGCCTCCGGGTACTTGCCGCGGGTGAGCGCCGCGCTGGCGAGGTTGTTGAGGTTGTCGGCGACGCGCGGGTGGTCGGCGCCGAGGGTCGCAATCCGCAGCGCGAGCGCCTGCTCGTACAGCTGCGCCGCCTCGTCGTACTCGCCGGCGGTGTAGAGCACGCTGGCGAGGTTGTTCTCGAGGTCGCTGCGCCCCAGCGAGTGATCGCCGCCCAGCAGCATGAGCTGGGTCCGCGCCGACTCGGCCCACACCTTGCCCTCGGCCGGGCGCGACGAGCGGTAGCCGACGACGAACACCATGTCGATCGCGGCGGTCAGGGCGAGCGCCGGGGCGTTCGCCTCGCGGGCCGTGGCGAGCGCGCGCAGCAGCGTCGCCTCGGCGCCCGCGTAGTCGCCCGAGCGCTCGGCCAGGGCCGCGGACCGCAGCTCGGCCTGGGCCAGCAGCGGCGCCCAGCCGGTCGCCTGCGCCGCGCGCACGGCCTCGTCGGCGACGACGCGGCCCTGTTGATAGTCGCCGGCCGACTCGAGCGAGGCGGCCCGCGCGAGCGCGGCGCGGACCGCCAGGACCTCGCGCCGCTGCCCGGGCTGCATCATCGGCCGCAGGCGCAGCGCCTCGGGCTGGGTGCACGCCTGCGGCGCGGGCAGCTCGGCGGCGGCCGAGGTGGCGCGGGCGAGGCTGCCGTCGTCCGCGTCGGCCAGCTCGTCGACGAGGGCGGTGAAGTTGCCGCGCGCCTCGTCGAGGCAATCGTCGGCGCGGGCGCGCAGGTCGGCGTCCCACGTCTTGTCGACGGTGTGGGCCACGCACGCGGAGGTCGTCGCGGTCTGCCACGCCGCGGTCCAGCGGTCGAACCATGGGACGGTGCGGGTGAACGTGGTCGCGGCGTACGGCTTGCCGGTCGCGAGGAACGAGCGCTCGAGCCGGGCCCGCGCCGCGTCGTCCCAGTCGGCGAGGATCTGCGCGCCGGCGGCGTCGCACGCGGCGAGGCGCCGCTGCACGACGGCCTCGCGGGCGCCGAGGCCGGCCAGAGTGAGCGCGACGAGGCCCGCGGCCACGCCGAGGATCCGCCGTCGCCTCGTCGGGTCGGCGCGCAGCGCCAGCAGCAGCGCGCCGATGTCGGTGAACCGCTCGTCGGGGCGCGCCCGCAGCCCGCGCTGGAGCACCCGGCGCAGCCACACCGGCACGGCGCTGCGGGCCGGCGGCGGCGTGATGTGCCCGGCGGTCACGTTGCCCGCGAGCGCCGTCAGCGTGTCGCCGGCGAACGCGGGCTGGCCGTACAGCGCCTCCCAGGCGGTCGCGCACAGGGCGAACTGATCGGTGCGCTCGTCGGTCGGATCGCCGAGGAATTGTTCGCCGGCCATGTAGGCCGGCGTGCCCATCAGGGCGCCGGTCCGCGTCAGGTCGATCTCCCGGTCGGTCGCCGCGGGCGACAGCGCGAGCGTGGGGCGCGAGTCGGTCGTCTCGCGGCCGGCGCACGCGAGCCCGAAGTCCATGACGCGCACGCGGCCGTCGGCGTCGATCATGAGGTTGTCGGGCTTGATGTCGCGGTGGACCAGGCCCTTGGCGTGGGCGGCCGCCAGCCCCTCACCGGCGGCGAGGATGACCCGCAGGACCTCGCGCCAGCCGCGGGGCGCCGCCTTCACCCACGCGCCGAGCGTCTGGCCGTCGACGAATTCCATCGCCAGATACACGCGGTCGGCGACCGTGCCGACGTCGTGGATCGCGACCACGTTGGGGTGGCTGAGCCTGGCCAGCGCCTGGGCCTCGCGCTGCAGGCGGGCGCTGGCATGCGCGCTGGTGGCGTCGGCGTGCAGCAGCTTGACGGCGACCTTGCGGTCGAGCAGGTCGTCGTAACACGCGTAGACCACGCCCATGCCGCCGCGCCCGACCCGGGCGAGCACCGTGAACCGACCGATGCGCACCGGGTCGGCCCGGCGGGGGAACAGGGCCCGCTTGACCAGCTGCCTGGCCAGAGCGTCCTCGGCCCCGCCGTCGCCGCGCGGGTCGACGTCCGAGCGCGACGTCTCGCGGGTCGCGCCGAGGGTCGTCTCGCGGCTGTCGTGCAGGCTCGTCATCCTCGCGGGTCCTGAGGCTAGTGTTCGCCGTCGCGAGAACAATTGGGGAGATTCGTGAGCGATCGATCGCGGCGCCGCCTCGACGCGCCGGGGGACCCTCAGACCTCGGGCTCGAGCGAGGACGAGGACGCGGAGGGTGACGGCGGCGAGAGGGACAGCTCCTGGACCTCGAAGCAGTTGCGCTGGCCGGCAGACACGCGGGCCGCTCATGCGGCTACTTGCGGCGGTACGACAGCGCGTACTTGACCGGCACCGGCAGCCGCTCGGAGGACATGGTCACGCTCATGGTCAGCCGGTCGCCGCTCTCGTCGAGGGTGAAGACGTTGCGGCGAGCGCCATCCTTGGCGACGCAGTTCATGACGATACGGCCCTTGACCAGCGAGAAGGTGACCGTCAGCGGCGAGCCGGTGTCGCTGGTCCACGGGATCGCGGGGCCATCGAGCTGACCAGAGACCTTGCGATCGGCGCCGAAGCTGACGGTGACCGACTTGCCGGCGACGGCGAGGCCGACCTGCTCGCGCAGCGGGTTGCCCTCGGTGATCCGCTTGCGGGCGATCGGGCGGAACAGCACGTTGAGCGCCATCACCGTGGCCTCGATCGCGGCGGCCACCTGGTCGCGCTGGGCCTGGCCGCCCGCGTAGGTGTAGCTGCCGGTGAAGCGCTCGTGATCGGGCATGACCGGCTTGACTGCGACGGGCGCGGGCGGCGGTGCGGGCTCGGGCGCGGCCGGGATGTCGGCGGGGATCGGCGGCTCGGGGGCTGGCGGAGAGGGCATGTCCTGAGGGACAGGTGCGGACCCCCGGGTCGGCTTGCGCCTGGCGACGACGGCCAACGCGCCGGGGGCGGCGACCGGGGCGCGCTCCGGCGTCGCTTCGGGCGCGCTGTTCGGCGGCGACGGCGGGGCAGGCTCGGCCGGCGGCGCCGGGGTGGCGGTGGTTGGCGGGGCCGGCGGGGCCGCAGGTGTGACCTCGTCCGCGAACGGGTCGTCGAACTCCGGTGCGACCTCGGGCGGAGCAGCGGGCGCCTCCTCGCCGCAGCCAGGCAGCCCCAGGATCACGAGCAGCGCGAGCTTCGAACAACGACCCCGGATGACCATCATTCGCATGGTACCACCGCGGGCGCGCGTGCATGCCCCGGGTCGCTCACAGCGGCGCGATCTTCAGGCGGCGCAGCCGCAGCGCCAGGGCCAGCCCGTCCTGCAGCGAGCCCTGCGCGCGCAGGCCGGCGAGGTCGACGCCCAGCTCGACGATCGTGGCCGCGGTCACCGGCGATACGCCGACGAGGATCAGCTCCGTGCCGAGCAGGCGGACCGCCTTCGCGAGGCGGACGATCAGCTCGGCGGCCTGGATGTCGAACACCGGGACCCCGCCGATGTCGAGGATCACCACGCGGGCGTGCGCCTGTCCGACGGCCTGCAGCAGGCGCTCGGTCAGCAGCTCGGCGCGGAGCGTGTCGAACACGCCGACCAGCGGCACGACGAGGATCCCCTCGACGACCGGGGCGATCGGCGTCGACGTCTGGCGGATGCGCTCGAGCAGGTCCGACTTCTCGGCGAACGCCGCCTTGATCTCCGCGAGCTGCGACTCGAGGCGCCTGACCTCGACCTGCGCCGCCCGCTGCTGGACCACCTCTTCGCGGTGCACGACGAAGTGCATCGAGCACACCAGCGTCAGCTCGAGCAGCCACGCGTCGACCGCCTGACTCGGCTCGCCCGCCGCCGCGAGCGCGCCGTGCAGCGCCGACTTCAGCGAATGGATGTAGTACCGCAGGTCGGAGAAGCCGAGCCCACGCGGCAGCAGGTCGTCGACGAGCGCCCGCACGGCCGCGCGCACCGCCTCGGTCCTTCCGGTCGTCAGGTCGTCGCGCAGCGCCGTCAGCGTCGCCGCCGCGTGCCCGCGGCAGGCCGCCTCGCCGACGACAGCGAACACGCTGCCGGCCCTGCTGGACAGGCGCCGGGCCACCGCCGCGGCCAGCTCCGCCGACGAATCCTCGAACCACGCGACCGTCATTGTCTGCCTCTCGCTACCAGCTCACGTGGTACGTGCAGGTCGCGGCGCCGTCGTCCTGGCACCCGCCGGCGCCGTGCTCGATCAGCGGCCGGACGCCGTAGTGAGCGCAGCTGCCCTCGATGATCCCGATGTTGAACGCGCACAGCCCCCGCTGCGTGCGCACGATCGTCGCGCTGTGTTCGTCCTCGATCGTGCACAGGATGTCGCCGACGTCGGCGCCGCGCGTGTTGAGCTTGAACGCGGCGCCGAGGCTCATCAGGACCTTCTCGACGCTGTCGAGCCCCGGCGGGAACACGGCCGCCTCGATCATCTTGCGCCCGACCGCGATGACCGCGGCGCGTCCGACCTGCTCGCCGATCCGGTAGAAGATCGAGCTCGCCCAGTCGTAGTCGTACCAGCGATCCGGGTCGATGCGCTCGATGCCCGCGTCCGCGAGGATCTTCTGCACGACCGCGTGCGACTCGCCGAACGCCAGCACGAACGAATTCAGGGCCGCACCGTAATACTCCGCCTTCGCCATCACACCCCCACTCGCCCGTCTTATATCGTGGCGACGCGCCGCGTGTCCACGTCCGGACCCTCGGCGCGTGCTCGGTGCGACGCTCGACCACGCGCCGTCGCGGCGCCCGCGTCACCCCGTCACGGCGTGACGTTGGGGACGATGAACAGCCCCGCGAGGCACATCTCGTTCTGCGTGCCCCAGCCCGGCAGCACCGGCTCACTGGCGCTCTGGGTGTCGTACGTGCACGTGATGCGCAGCTTCGACTTCGGGGTCACCATGAACGGCTGCTCGTAGAAGTAGTAGATCTGCCAGCCGAAGTCCCACGCCTGCACGTCGGCGGCGCACTGCGGCTCGCCGCCGTCCTCGATCAGCTCGACCTTCAGCTTGCGGCCGCGCTGATGCATGTGGGGGAACACGCCGTAGAGGTCCGCGCTCTCGGCCATGAAGAACGGCAGGTAATCGAAGCCGTAGTCGAAGCTGTAGGTCGCCGCGGGCTCGCCGGGCGGCAGCTCGGCCGGGTCGCCGGAGAACAGGCTGCCGAGGAAGTCGTCGGGCAGGTCGAAGTAGCCCTCGCGCTCGACGCTGTCGGCGTAGCGGACGTGCACGGTCGTCTGGTCCATCGAGCCGGCGAGCTTCGGGTCGACGAGGTTGTAGTGGACCTGAAGCACCAGCCAGTCGTCCTTCTTGACGCGGAAGCCGACGCCCTCGGGCAGCTCGGTGACGCCCTGGCCCGGGGCCCACGACACCGGCACGCCGCTGGCGTTGACGCCGTCGCCGGCGAAGCCGAAGCACGGCCAGCCGTCGCGGTCGGGCGTCGCGTCGTCGAGGGCCGCGATGATCTCGCTGTTCTTCTTGTTGCCCTGGCCGATCTCCTCGGGGTCGACGGAGATCGCCAGCACGTGGTGGATCATCGCCGGCGTGCCGGGCGTGACGTCGTAGCCGGTGAGGAAGCGGTCGACGTCGAGGCCGGGGTCGATGCGGAAGCAGCGGTACTCGTCGAACTCCGCCAGGTCGCCGCCCTGGATCTCCGGGGCGAACACCGGCGTCTTGTAGTCCACCGCGTCGGCCAGCACCTCCACCGCGGGCGGCTTCAGGTCGTCGCGCGGCTCGCCCTCGGGCGCGCCCGCGTCGACCCACGCCTGGATCGTCGCCATCTCGTCCTCGGACAGCGCGCGCGACTTCTGGAACGTCCCGCAGGTCCCGTCATCGGTGACGAGCCACGGCGGCATCGTGCGCGCCGCGACCACGCCCGCCGACGCTCCGGCCCACACCTTGGCGTCGGCGTAGTTGTCGAGCTTGAACGGCCCGATGCCCCCGACCTGATGGCACGTCACACAGCTATCAAAGTAGATCGGCGCGACGTCCTGCCAGAAGGTCGGGCCCGCCGTCGGTCCGCCGGTCGTCGGCGCCTCGCCGGTCGTCGGCGCCTCGCCGGTCGTCGGCGTCTCGCCCGCGGTGGTCCCACCGCCGCCGGACGAGGCCTCGCTGCCCGCGTCGCTGCTGTCCGCCGGACCGCCGCACGCGGCCAAACACAGGAGAAGAGAGAGATGACGCGGGAGATGTCGCATGCCGCGCGAGCATCCCCCCGCGGACGCGCACTTGCCAGCCGAGGCCAGGGCCCCGTGGTGTGAGGCCCCTCAGTCGGCGCCCACCCCCCACGCGCGAGATAGTCGAAACAATTGGCCGCGCTCGTCGATTGTGACCGCGCTAGCCTGCCCACGATGCAGCTCCTCGCCATGTCCGGCAGCCTGCGCGCCGAGTCGCGGAACATGCACGTGCTCCTCGCCGCCGCGCGCCTCGTGCCCGCCGACGTCACGGTCACGCTGTACCGCGAGTTCGACGAGCTCCCGCACTTCAACCCCGACGTCGAGGAGCGCGGCGCCCCGCCGCCCGTGGCCGCCCTGCGCGAGCGCCTCGCCGTCGCCGACGCCGTGCTCGTGTGCAGCCCCGAGTACGCCCACGGCATCCCCGGCTCTTTTAAAAATTGCCTCGACTGGCTGGTCGGCGTCGGCCTCGGGCGCCGCCCCGTCGGCGTCGTCAACGCCTCGCCCGCGTCCACGCACGCCCACGCGGCCCTGTGCGAGGTGCTGCGCACGATGGACGGCGAGCTGCTGCCCGCCGCCACGATCGCCCTGCAGACGAGAGATCGCGGCCCGGACGAGCTCGCCGCCGACGCCGCGCTCGCAGATTGTATCGCGGCGCTCGTCGCGGCCGGACGCGCGTGGCGGGCCGCCACGGAGGAGTGACGACCCGCCCGCATATGCGAGTAGTTCGCTGACAATATCCACACAGCACCGTGCATACGCTCGTACAACGATCGAACACCGCTGAATCACCGACTGGGGTCGCCAGGCCGCTTTACAGGCCGATCCCGCGGGTGTATCGCACGAACCGTGCAACCCACCACCCGATGGCCCGCCGCGATCTGGTCGCTCGCGATTGCTGGCAGTCTCTGCGCCCCGGCCACCGCGCTCGCCGGGGATTATACCAAGACGAAGCACCCGATCGTGCTGGCCCACGGGATGTCGGGCTTCGACACCCTGTTCGGCATCTACGACTACTGGCACGCCATCCCCGCGGCGCTCAGCCAGGACGGCGCCAAGGTGTTCGTCACCGAGGTCCCGCAGTTCAACTCGACCGAGGCCCGCGGCGAGGCCCTGCTCGCCCAGGTCGAGGAGATCCTCGCAATCACCGGTTCGACCAAGGTCAACCTCATCGGCCACAGCCACGGCGGCCTCGACGTCCGCTACGTCGCCTCGGTCGCGCCGCAGCTGGTCGCCTCCGTCACCACGGTCGGCAGCCCGCACCACGGCGCCGAGCTGGCCGACTTCCTGCGCAGCAACGTCAGCAACGGCGGGTTCGGCGAGGCCGTCCTGGCGCTGTTCGCCAACAGCCTCGGCTCGGTGCTCGCCCTGCTGTCCGGCGCGCAGGCCAACCAGCAGGACTCGATCGCCGCGCTCGAGGCCCTCACGACCGAGGGCCTGTCCGTGTTCAACGCCGACCACCCCGCCGGTCTGCCCGCCAATTGGTGCGGCCAGGGCCCGAGCGTCGTCGACGGCATCCGCTACTACTCGTGGACCGGCACCAGCGCGCTGACCAACCTGCTCGACCCGTCGGACGCGCTGCTCGGCCTCACCTCGATCGTCTACGCCGAGGACACCGACGGCCTGGTCGGCCGCTGCAGCGCCCACCTCGGCAAGGTCATCCGCGACGACTACCGCCTCAACCACCTCGACGAGGTCAACCAGGCGTTCGGCCTGGTCCACCTGTTCGGGCCCGACCCCAAGTCCCTGTTCCGCACCCACGCCAACCGCCTCAAGAACGAGGGCCTCTAGATCATGCGCCGCCTGACCACCGCCCTCGCCCTCCTGCTCGCCGGCTGCTACGCCGGCGCCGACGAGCTGCCCGCCGAGCCGCGCTCGCTCGCCGGCACCGACCTCGACGGCAGCCTGCGCGCCATCAACGGCGTGTTCGTGTTCGACGACG
>Ga0075158_10001891_pt1 | contig 15541 bp, 18 predicted proteins | sample JI91814BDNA_FD_70968 | JGI IMG/M metagenome (GOLD analysis project Ga0075158, IMG submission 70968) | Wastewater effluent complex algal communities from Wisconsin, to seasonally profile nutrient transformation and Carbon sequestration -... | ecosystem: Engineered > WWTP > Effluent > Algae... | reverse complement strand
TCGGTTTCTACAGAGCGGAATTACTCTTTGCATTCTGACTTTGGGAGTTTGAGGGATCAGCGGAGCTAATCCCTTTATGGATAATCGTCAAAAGCTCTGCTTTTGTAAGTGCAGATAAATCAAAAAGCAGCATGTGCGGCGGGCTGACTTTTGTATTGCGACTCAGTCAGGTAGCCAGGGATCAGCGGAGCTAATCCCTTTTGTCTCCGAAAATAAAGAGCAAAAGACTTACGAAATGCACTTTCAGGAAAGACTAGTTTTGTGAAATTTCCTGTTCGGCATAATCCCTGTTTCACCACAATGCTGGCAGTTTTAAGCATCATTCTGCTGCTTCTATCATCTTGTTTTGAGGTTCGAAGGCCAATGGAATTCATTTAATTAATAAAACATATATCCAAAAATTAGCTTTAATGCCTCGCTCAAACAGAACGGGTGCTTGCTTACGGGCAAGCGTCTTGACACCAGCTCGCTAAAAAGTCCACCGTACTTTCAAGCCATTTGCCTTCGATTCGAATTTCAGGAATTTTAGGTTTATCGTAGTTTCTAATCCGATATTTAGTGTGAATTTTGAGTTTTCTGAAATTAATCGTCGACATACTATTATATGACAAACTTGTCAACAAGTTAGCTGACATTTGTTTTAGTGACACGCGATAAACTCAAAAAGAAAATCGGACAACGGATCATTGAATTCCGGGAACAAAAGGGTTGGAGCCAAGCTGACCTAGCACGAGCTTGTAGTAAAGACAGGCAAGCTATTGAAAAGTTGGAGAACGGTAAGGTGAATCCGACGCTCTATACTTTACTTGAGGTTGCTAATGCTTTGGAGTTTTCTTTGTCCAAATTGATTGAATCTATAAACTAAAATGATCCGATTCGCTTTCAAAAAAAGATACTTATAGTCCGTGGACTTATTTACATCTTTTACAGAGCTTAGTTGTCAAATTTTTCGGATGGGAACAACTTATTCAAAAGACGAAAAGCTCTTTTTGCAACAAATTGGAGATAGGATTCGATATCTTCGAACCGAAGCCTGCAATTTTTTGCGCGTTAACGCTCAAACCTGCCTGCCGTCGCTGGGTCTTGCACAACTGCAGGCATTGCGGAACGTGACATAGCAAAAAACTGCAAGTAGCCGCCAAACGTTATAGGTAAACAGGCCAGACTATCTTGTACCGTAATAACATTCTCAATACTATTGAAATTATTTACATTCTTTTTCACACTTATTAACACGTTTGATCGATACACAATTCTTAGTTTTATTGAAAACTCAGGTATGACTAAGAGATTTTCAATTCACGCATTTAGTTCCATACTCTTAATTTCTGTTTCAATCAGCTGCCAAAATTCAAGCAATGTACAAGCAGAAAAGTTAGAGAAAAATCCAGAACCCATTGCTTCAGCAAATAATGAACCTCACCAGTACGGCGGCTGGTACTGTCCTGACAATTTTGGTTTTGTTCCTGTAGATATTCAGAAACTGGAAGAGGTTCCGGTAGTTGCCGACCGACTGCCAACAAAACAGGAACTTCAAAATAACATGTCGCTCATTGATGTAGATGTAATGAAATATCCTGATGCAAGAACCTTGAAAATGGATCTTCCACGCGTGGCTCGTATTTATTCTGACCGTTTAGGGATTAAAGAATTGATTATTGTTATTCAAGCCATTGTTGTGCAAAATGATACTATTGTTGGTTATCGTTTCGTGAATGGCGGAAATGGCTCGTCCAGATTAAGAGAAGTCACCTTCCTCTCCAATGATGAAGTAACTGCCATGGGCTCACAACCGTTCTACTATTCAAAATCTGTTCTTAAGGCTTCGGTAAGGGACATCTGGAAGGCAATGTGCAAGACAGACTACTTCAAACAACTAGGAAAAAAATTCAATAAACAGGAATTCTTTGCCTCTGAGTGGAATTCAAAATCAGAAGCGCATTTAAGCCTTGACACAAATGACGAGAAAGCTGCAGGGTTTGTAGGAATGGTATTTGGTAATTATTACCTGCACATAGATTACGATAGAAATGGTTTTCATTATTCAGAAAAATTATTGATGATCGAGAACCAAAATGACCATACCACCGAATTTTTCTTTGCAAGCGGACCGTTTCCCAAGGACTTTGAAAGGCGAAAACTGGATTTAGACAACTGGCTTCAAGCAGTGAAAAAAGTAAGCGAAGCAAATTAATGGAAAAAACAAAACCATGAAATTTAGAAATGTATTTGGGCTTCAACCTTCATACTTGATTTGAAGGTATGGCCTGGATCCCAACAAAAATACATCCGCAGAGACCTACAGTAAACTTGGTGCGACTGGCAACCTATAACAGCAAATAAATTTAAGCGAGCTGTACGGGTCATCGCTCGGTGCAGAAAAGTTGTCGCTAACACGTTTTTATTTTGCGCCTCGCTAATAAACATGGTATCTTTAAACCTGCCTGTCGGTAAGCCGGTAACTTTTGTGCGTATACACAGAGGAAGCTTCGAAAGCGCGCCTGCGTCTGTTTGCAAAACGTTAGCTGCAACTCAGACACTAAATTTATTTAGACGGTTTTTTCAGGACAAAATAATTTCTTACATTTAATCAAAAAAAAACAAAGACATATGAAAAAATTCTTTCTACCTCTTTTCGTTATCGCCTTAACAGCGACTTCTTGTATGAAAGAAGCAACTTGTACTTGCAAGTCTGCATCCGGGACAGTCCTCTCGACAACATCGACAAAATCAACAAGCAAAAAATCTGTTGAACAATTTAAAACGGACTGCAAAGCTAAAAAGTCTGAGGAAAGAGTTAATGGCGTTGTCGTTTCTTCGACACCTTGCGAAGTAAGCTAATTACTTCTTTTTTATTATTAAGGATTTTATTATTAAGGACACATGAGAAATCTTGTATCCTTTTTGTTTACAAACATTTCGACATCACTCAGTAGTAGCTAACGGTAACTAAAATCCAGCGGGCCGATGTCATAGTCGCTCGGCACGTTTTAGCCCGCTTCGCGGACACTTTTTGCGCCTCTCTAAAAAACAGTTATCTTCGATATAACCTTTTGTCGGTGTAGACGGTTGGATCTTCGAAAGCCCGCCGGCTTTTAGCTGCAATACGTTATCGGTAATTCGGCGGATAGACCAACCGCAGACAAAACATTATTAAAATGACATTTGACACAAAAGACAAATATATTCTGATAATAGCGACATTGGTGTTTCTGTTTCTGAGCAATAATTTGACGAGCCAAACTTTGACAATCAAGATCCAAAACAATACCGGACATAAAATTGACTCCTTAATCGTTGGAACAAAATATATCGGGACAATTGAAAAAGACAGTATAACCTGGCCAATTCAATTTGCAAAATTTGGTTTCGACAGCGGAATTCCTAACGAAACTATTTTTGGACTAATCGGGGAAAAACGTCTAAAAAATATGTCGTGGAGTTGGTGCGGCACCGAACAATCCGTTGAAGAAAAAGGTGACTTCTTCTTTAAACTAATTTTTATAGAAGACGACAGCGGAGAATATCTTCATTTGCGATAAAACCAAGCGGAGACGAACCTAAACGCAACTTTGCTCGCCCAACTAACTATACACCTAGCCAAAATGCCCGCTTTTTTTGTATATTGCCTCCGCTAACACTTCGGCGGACACTTATATGGGGCGGACACTTCGACTAGCTGCCAACCGTTTTATGCCATTTTAGGACGTACAAACTTGACATAACAATAAAGAGAACTTTTTGCCCGACAAATGAAAAAGTATAAAGGCGAACAAATAATTGAACAGCTTGAAAAAAGAAAAGGAGGGTATTTTTTTCTGAAAGTGAAAGCAGACATTGTCAATCAATTTAAAAACAAACGTCATACAAGACTCATTTGTAAACTTGACAATAAACTTTCATTCCAATGTGGACTTAACCATTTAGGTGACGGTAACTTCTTTATTATTGTTTCAACCAAAAATCTGAAATCAATTAATAGACAAACCGGAGAAACTATTCAATTTGAAATAAAGGAAGACCCAAATCCATTAGGAATTGAAATACCAGAAACAATTGAAATTTTACTAGAACAAGAAAAAGACTTGAAAGACAAGTTTTCTAAATTGACAGACGGAAAGAAAAGAAGCATCATTGTTCAAACTAGCAAAATTAAAAGCATTGACAAACAAATATCGAAAATAATTTACCTTATAAACAACCCACATTTACAAAGACATAAGGGGAAATAAAACGGCATATAACAGCGGCTAAGTGCAAGGTGGGCGGACCCGTAGATCGCAAAGCAAATTTACTGCCTGCTGCGCAGACAGTTATTTTCGTTTGACTTTGCTAATAAACATTTGTACATTTATTAATCTTTTCGGCGAGTAGACAAAGGAAGTTTTATAACGCCATGCGCCTATCTGAAAAACGTTATTGGCAATTGTAAAATGACGACGTCGACTAAAGAAGATGAAGCAACTAATAACATATTTCGGACTTGCTTACTTAATCAGTTGGACAATTTGGCTTCCGTTGTATGGACATACTTTTGGCTTAACCAATTTGCCGACTTTACTTTACCATCACGGACTTGGCGGACTAGGACCTTTAATTGCATCGTTGTTGACAACTTGGATTTTTCAAGGGAAAGAAGGAGTAACCCTTCTGATAAAAAAATGCTTGCAGGTAAGACCAATCCTTTATTTGATAATTGCATTACTTAGCCCATTCATACTCGCCTTCATTGCGACAATCATAAATTTCTTCATTGACAAATCGCCAATAAATCTTTCAGGACTTCTAAGTTGTAAAGAGTTTCCACAATTCAACCTATTGACATTTTTCATTTACAACTTAATATTCTTTGGCTTAGGTGAAGAAGTTGGATGGCGTGGGTTTGCTTTACCAAGATTTCAGGAAAAATTTAACGCGTTAACATCAAGTATTATTTTGACAGTATTCTGGGCTATTTGGCATTGGCCTCTTTTTTTTTACCGACCAGGTTACACGTCAATGGACATTACGGGAATACTCGGTTGGATATTTAGCCTATTGACAGGAAGTGTATTATTAACTTGGCTTTACAACTCTGCGAGAGCCAACATTTTAATTTGCGCCGTTTTTCACTCAACCATTGACATAGCATTTACTGCCGACCTTGCTGACAAAAATATTGTAAACTATATGGGGTTTCTTATAACAGTTTGGGGTATTTTGACAATCATTTTTTTTAAACCGAAAAACTTAGCGACAAATGAACGAGAGAAGAACAGCAGCCCATAACAAGAGTTTGGCAAAAGCGGCGGTTCAGTTCTCCGCAGACACATTTGTGGTTAATCATAATTTGGTTCTCCGCATCAATCCCGCCGAAATGCGGGATGGTGAAAATCGTCACCTTCGCCTAGCCGCAAAACGTTATAGCCAATGCATAGAATGACAAACCCAACACAAATCTTAGCACATTTGGTTGCTTCTTCACACGAGCGACCGCTTCGCAGCCAAAACAGTGTAATTCTGCAAAACATGTTAGTGCCTTTGACAATAAACAGACATTTATAAAAACTGAATCCGTGCAAAATCATAAAAAAATATTTGGAGATCTTTCTGAAATAATCAAATTTAAAAAGAAAGAGGTTATTCTTAAAGAAGGGCATGTTGAAAATTACATTTCATACGACATTAAGGGTGTTGTAGCCATGATTATCAATCATAACGGGACAGAGATATGTAATAGTTTTAGTATTGAAAACTCATATTTCAGTTCCTATTCCTCTTTTCTTACAAGACAGCCATCTAAATGTAGTATTATAGCACTAGAGGAGACCATAATTGAACGCATAAATTACGATAGCATTCAAATGGCTTATAATATCTCTGCTGATCATCAAAAGAATGGACGTCTGATCGCAGAACAACTCTATATTGAAGAAAGCCAACGGACATTATCTTTAATTTCGGAAACTGCCGAACAAAGGTATATTAATCTTATGAAAACAAAGCCGGAAGTCTTACAACGCATTCCATTAAAATACTTGGCCTCATACATTGGCATAACTCCCGTAAGTTTAAGCCGACTAAGAAGTAAAATTATAAAGCAATAATTTCTTATCATTTGATAATAGAATTATATAAAGAATACCTCAGTTTTGTGGTGTTAACCTAAAATTCTAAATACAATGAAAACGAATATTCTTGCTTTTCTTTTAAGCTTATTGGCTATAGATGCCTACGCTCAATATGATGAGAAATTTTATTTTCCCTCAAAAAAAATCGGAAAAATAGATTCATTGAACTACGAAAATCTGACCTTTTTCATTGACAAAGATACTTTAACAGGGATTTTTATTAAACCTCAGGATTCTATGAAGGCAACAGTAATGTATTTTCACGGGGCAGGTGGAAATGTAACAACGTATTTAGATTTTATTAAACCAATAGTTAAAAATAATTTTCAGGTAATTATGATTGATTTTAGAGGTTATGGAAAATCAACAGGAATTCCTACGCATAAAAATATTGCGAGTGATGCTCAAATTATTTTTGAAAAATTATTAGCAAGAGAGGATATTAAAAACAGGAAAATTATTGTTTATGGTGTATCTATGGGAACGCAGGTTGCCACAAATCTCACAAAAAACAACCAAAATCAAATAAGTGCATTGGTTCTTGACGGCGCCCTGAGTTCCTTTACAGACATCGCTCTTGCAGGTGCACCAAAAATATTAAGAGGAGTAATTAGCCAACAAGTGACTTCCCCCTATTCAGCCAAAGACGATATAAAACAAATTAATGGAGTTAAACTTTTGTCAATTCACTCCAAAGAAGATAAATCAATACCATATAAACAGGGAGAAGTTGTGTTTGAAAATGCTAACCAACCAAAATTATTTTGGTTGTATAAAGGCGACCATTTAGAAGCACCTATTAAATATCCTATAGAATTTATGAATAAATTTAACGCGCTATTAGATTGAAGTATACATGGAAAAAAAGTAAATTGGCTTAGCGTACTGATTTATTTCATTATAGCAACGACAGCTTCAAGCGTCTTTAGGTTTCAACTCATTGACTGGTATATGGTATTATCACTTCCATATGGACTAACCGTAATTAAATATTTACTTGAAGGCGTCGGCCCTTTAATTGGAGCAGTAACAATTTTTACTTTACTTAAGAAAAAAAGCAGCATCACAATTTTTGGAACATCAGTGAAGAAAAGTATTATTATGATTTCCATTCCCATCATTCTATTCTCTGCATTTGGTATAGATAATAACCTTAATTTAAACTCGCATTACTATGGATTTGTAATTAGTGTAATTATCTCTACATATTGCATTTTTGAAGAAATCGGGTGGAGAGGATACTTGCAAGATGAATTGAAGGAGTTAAACTCAGCTTTTTAACACATAATTAAATGTTTGCCATATTCATTTTGGCAAGTTGGGGTATTGGACAAATAGCTGAAAAACGCTCATTCGGTTCTTGCAAGTTCTTGTTTTCATTTTATTGGCATTATTTTTGGGTTCTCGCCATTACTATCTGCCTTATTTGACAATGCAACACGCTATATAATCGCCGCAATTGTTTTGACTCTATGGATTGTAATAGTGAATACCTGGGACAAAAAAGCACGGCCAATCAGCCAAACACATTTGTAAGCTTCTCAAATCAGCCTTCAAAAATCCAAAGCTTACAAATAAGTATGTACTTTGTGCAAAAAGAAAAAAAGAGTAGCATTGGCTATAACAGCATCTACCGGTAATTGGCGCGGACGTGGTCATCAGCCATTTATTGCCTGCTCAGCAGCACTTTAATTTATTTTGGCTTTGCTAACAAGTGTTCGTATCTTTAAATAAAGATTTGTGGGTTTAGACAGTTGAGTGTTCCAAACGCCAACTTCTTGTAGCTGCAAAACGTTATAAGTAATGTGCCAGGACGAACGCAACGACATTTAACTAGACTCTATTTTACCTTTAAATATTTTTCACTACATTTAATAAAGACACAATACTTTTAAATATATGTTAATTAAAAAATCTATCAATACAATTATAATACTCTTTATGCTTTTGAGTAATATTGTTATTGCACAAAAACAAGGTAATATTTGGCTTTTCGGAGAAGGTGCCGGATTAAACTTCAATAGCGGAAATCCCATTCCGATTTCGGGTGGACAAGTTTATGGCATGCCGACACAAGTGGGAGACTACCCTTACGATGAAGGTTGTACTTCTATAAGCGATAGCAGTGGAAATTTGCTTTTTTATTCTAATGGCATGAGAGTTTGGAATAAATTTCATCAAATTATGCCCAATGGTGACAGTTTAAAGGGATTCACTTCATCATCTTCGGCAGCATTTGCTATTCCTAAACCGACAAGCGATAGCCTTTTTTATTTATTTACAACTGACGGTATTGAACGTAAATTAGGAAATGGACTACGCTATTCCATTATAAATATGTGCTTAGACAATGGAAAAGGAGATGTGAAAAAATCACAGAAAAACATCTTATTACTTGACACTGTATCTGAAAAACTTTGCGCTATCACTCACCCAAACGGAACCGATGTTTGGCTAATAGCACACAAATATCATTCAAGTCTCTTTTACGCATATTTAATTACTCCAAGTGGTATAAATGCTCCAATCATCACAAATATTGGGTCGATTCATTCTGCAACATCTTTCTCAACATTTGGCGCAGCAATTGGGCAAATGAAAGCTTCATCTAATGGTAGTTTAATTGGACTAGTATATTCTAATGTTACTCCAAGCGCAATTGAATTGTTTAATTTTAATCCGACAAGTGGCGTATTATCAAATTCTATTAGTTTAACTCCTGCTTTTAATGAATGTGGTATTGAGTTCTCACCAAATAATTCAAAGTTATATGTTTCAAGTTTACAAGGTATTCACCAATTCGATCTTAGTGTTTTTAATCAAACTGCTATCAATGCAACAAAAGTTCAAATAAGCACAGCAGGCGCTTCGCCAAGCTACCTTCAACTAGCTAATAATAATAAAATATATTGCACAAGAGGAAACAACAAATTAAGCGTAATAAACAACCCGAATTCTCTAGGTTCTGCTTGTAACTTTTCCTTAGACGCAATAAGCGTTGGAACGGCAACTCGTTGTACTTCTCTACCCCTTTATTTTGCTGGTTATACCTATAAAAACAAGTTAGTTGGTTGTCCGGTGAGCGAAACAACTATAAATGAATTTGAATTTAGTGATTTTTCTGTATATCCTAATCCTTCAAGCGGACAAATAACCATTAAGCAATTTGACAATACTCAAACTGCTGATAAAATTGAAATTTATAACACAGTTGGGCAATTAGTTTTCTCAAAGCAAATCCACTCAATGACTGAAACAATAAACCTTGAATTATCAAAAGGTTTATATTTCTACTCTATAAAATATTTTGCAGGAAGAAGATTCAGGAATAAATTAATTATTGAATAATCTGTTTATAGAACTTTGGGTGGCACACAACTTATAACAGCATCTACTGGCCATTTGTCGGACTCGGTCATCGCTCGGTCGGAATAGCGATCGCTTCGCGAAATTTAATTTGCCGCGCTAAAAAACTTGGGTATCTTCAAATAACCTTTTGTAGGTATAGACACAGGAAGCTTCGAAAGCCCGCCTACGTCTATTTGCAAAACGTTACAAGCAAGCCGGCGGGACATTCCGGTAAACAAGAAAAAATTATGTTAGACAAAATAACTTTTCGAACATTTTATCTTTTTTATCTTCTGACAATTCTATTGTTAGTGTTCGGACTTCTAACCAAAGATGCCGAAATCATTAATGCGGGCTGGCATACGACAATAATTAATGGTATGTGGTCTTTTTTCATCCCGACCTCTATTGGCGCACTGTTGACAGGATTAATTTATCATCATGGGTTTAATTCGGGTCGACCTGTACGCAGACGGACAATAATTCTCCATTTCATTCTTGTAACACTCGGACTATTTCTCTCATTAAATATTTATCGATTGACAACTGTTCTATTAAGCTCAGGTGCGCCAGACACGACAACCATTAGTACGGACAGTTTGATATTCATTTTCCTCGGACCTGCTTTACTAGTTGCATCACAAATAGTTTTTATAATTGGACTTATAAAAACTAAGCGGACACCGACACAAAACGGTGTGCGGCGGCCTAAGTTATAACAGCCCTACCTGCAATTTTATTCGTGGCGTTGAATTAACAAAAAAAGCGAATCAGGGTTTCTCCAGGCTTCCATCAAGGTTAAACGCCTCCTGGTAGTGCTTCTCGTAATTTAACACATCACCGCTATACTTATAAGCCGTCGACAAAAAATAGTGGATTTGCGCGTTTTTCGGCTGCAGGGCCAGCGCCCTGTTTAAGTAGATAATTGCATTAGTATACTCCTTTATGGTACCGTAACAAATCCCTAAATTGATGTAAGCATCCAGGTAATAAGGCTTAAATTCAAGCGTTTTTTTTAAAGCTTCAATTGCTCCTGGATAATTTTTGGTTGCCATGTAAAAATCACCTAACCTGCTCAGATTACTGGAGTCGTAGGTAACTGCTTTTTTGAAATAATATTCCGCTGAATCCATTCTGTTCATTTGAAAGTAGCCGCTACCAATGCTGCTTAAAGCGTCGGCATGATTAGGATAAATTTGTAAAGACCGCTGGAGTTCCTGAATTCCCTGGTTATAAAGATCGCTACGTTTTAAAACGTCTGGTTCTTCAAGCACCGACGCGTTTTTTATTAGTTCATTGCCAAAAAAAGCATGCGCCCTGGCATTATCAGGCGCGTATTTTAAATCGTGTTTAAAAAGGGTGTAGTTGTTTTTCCAGTTAGCGTTGCGTTTAATCGATTTAATCGAATAAAAAGAGGCAATGACGAGTACAACGTAAATAAGCGCTTTGTTCTTTGTAAAGAAATCGCGGAGGTTTAAGTAGATTCCCGATGGGGGAGAAGGAGGGACGATCCGCATCAAAATAACAGCCAGCGAAAAACAAAAACCAAAAGAAGCAAAGTAAGCGAAGCGATCGGCCATGGCGGCACCAATAATTAAAATAAGATTGCTAAAGAGGGAAAGCGTTGTCAGGTAGAACAAAATACCAAACGCCAAAAGATCTTTTTTGAAAAAACGCCATACGGCATAAAAAGCTAACCCCGCATGGGCGAGTAACGACGTGATCACAACCGGTTTTACAAAACTTACAATCGGAATTTGGTTAAAGGACCGGTCGTACAATAAATTGTTTGGGTAAATGAGTAATGCCAGATACTGACCAAGTATTTTGATGGCCGTAGCCATTTGGTCTGATTTGTTGGCGGCGAGTAAGAGTGAATTTTCAACACCGCTGACCGCATAGGGTTTCCCACCGCCTAGTATTTTAGCCCTTATCAATAAAAAGACAACAGCAACCAGTGCCAGGCAGGTAGTGGACACAAGCATTTGTTTTTTTGTTATGCCGGTAAAAAAGTACAATGTAACCGGAATGACCACAATCATTGTAATAGCGGTTTCCTTAGAAAAAAAAGCCGCAAAATAGAACAACAGAGCTATTCCTAGCTTCTTTTTAGATAGCAATTCCACATAGTCTAATAAGAAATACAGTGTGATCCAGGAGAATAAAAAGCAGAGTAATTCGTCCCTGCTTTTGATATTGGCGACTACTTCCGTGTGAATGGGGTGTGTTATAAACAGAAGGGTAATAACAAACGGTAAAACAACTGAATATTTTTTGAGCAGCCGCGCAAGAGTTATAAAGACAACCCACGCAGTTAAAACGTAGAATAAAATGTTGATAATATGACCCAACAAAGGGTTGTTGGGGGATAAACTCCATTCAAGCGCAAACATAGCCACCGAAAGGGGCCTGTAAATTCCATCATGAGTAGAATTATAACCGTAACGATAAAAATTACCAAATATAGCCGGTATTGATTTTACCCCCTGTACGGTAACCGTATTTTCACTGATTAATGAATAATCGTCTAACACATAATCATGGTGGATGGTATTACAATAAATAATAAACGCCACAGCGGCCAGCATTAATCCAAGTGTTCGTTTAACGGTATCGCCGGAATTTTTTTTCGGTCTTATAACTTTGTCTTTATTGTTCAGCGCCTTCTTCGCCATTTGATTTTCTTTTTCGTTTAGTCACTTACTCTTACATTGGTATCCGAACGAACTTAAATTTGCCTAAAAAGGCTATACTTTAAAATGCAATAGATAGCGCGGAAACCATCTTTCCAGTTTATTTTTTTTCCCTCTTTATACGTCCGGCCGTAGTAAGAAATGCCGATTTCGTAAATGCGGATGTCTGGCACGCGGGCTATTTTGCAGGTAATCTCAGGCTCAAACCCAAAACGGTTTTCCTTTAAAGCGAGGCCCTTGACCAGGTGCGTTTTAAACATTTTATAGCAGGATTCCATGTCCGTTAAATTCAAATTATTAAACATGTTGGAAAGCGTTGTCAGAAATTTATTCCCGATTGAATGCCAGAAAAAAAGTACCCGGTGTGGTTTTCCACCCATAAAACGTGAACCATACACAACGTCTGCAAGTCCATCTATAATGGGCTTTAACATCAGGTTATATTCCTCCGGATCATACTCCAGGTCGGCATCCTGTATCACCAGATAGTCCCCGGTCGATTTGGAAATTCCGGTATGTATCGCTGCTCCCTTGCCACGGTTTACGGCATGTGTAAAATGTTTAATCTCCAGGCCGGGGTTTTCATTTACATAATTTTTCAGAATTTCTTCCGTTTTATCGGTAGAACAATCATTAACCAAAATAATTTCTTTGGAAATATTGTTCAATAAAGTCACCATGTTTATTCTGTCCAGTATTTTCAGAATAGTTTTTTCTTCGTTGTATGCAGGAATTATGATAGATAGTTTTTCCATTGACAAAGCGACGGTTAAAACTACTTTAAAAATCAAGAAAAAAATCGGGCGATTGTCATCTTTCAGTTAAATCATTACCAAGTAATCTTTAACAGTTTGTTGTTTGGTGTATGGTTCTTAAAATTAGAAGGCGATTCACCAGTGACTTACGGGCTTGAACGCTAATAGGAAATAATCGGTTGTGTAAGGCTTTTCAGTGAGCATACTACAAAAAACAGGTAACGGTCTTTTTGTCTATTTTAAATAACCAGAGATGAAACCTCGAATAGGAACCTGGCGCAGATCGGATAAACAGATGTGTTTGAAACACCTGGAGATTCCATGTTTTTTGACTATCATTTAATAGAAGGAGATGGTGCGATAATAATCAACGCTCAATGTCGCAGCCCGAACTATCTCATCAATGGCCAATTATGTGCGGAAAACACACTTGCCCCCTGACTCAATGTCTGTCTGACGAGTTGCCCCGTCGGTAATTAATACAGCCGAACTGACAACAGGTAGGTTGGAATAGCGGCGGTTTCGGAACGATAATCGGGAAATGCTTCGCAGATACTCCGATGATACTTCGTAGATACAGGCAGGGTATTCCAAACACATCTCACACATGTGCCATACATGTTCCATGGAATAAGTAAGTTTTTGGGTATTAAAACCGGCCTTTCACATCACACACCGGCCAAATGCTGCGAAGGTACTCCCGCGCGTTGAGTATGAAACACGGTTCGCTTCTTTTAGAGAGGAACACTGCCGGTCAACTATGATTATCGCTGCCCGTAAAGGCAATGAATTAATCGCCGGGTAGTTACGCACACCAACAAAGTTAAGCTAAATTCGTTTCATCGTAAGGGTTTTAACATGTGCTTTTTGTCGACCTGTAAAATGATACGAAGTCATTTAATTTTGCGAATTAGCTTTTAATCACTGTTTATATCATATCGCGTTAATCCAATGGGGAGAATTTTCTACAACTACCTGAAATACCTCGCTTTGCTACCAAACATCGGTGTTGAAAAAGCTCGCATTAGCATATTTTGGCTATTTATTTTATAGTATTTTTGTAGAGAAAAGAACCGCTTTGGTCTTACTGAAACGCATTTTAGTCCTATATTAACTATATTCGTTCAAAAAAAGTTAATTACTAGCACTGGTTTTACAGAACTTTTTTGAAAAGTGTGCGTAGAAAACAGCAAAGTAGACTCGCTCATGGAACAACTTTATTTATTTAATCATAGAAAAACACCAACACCAAAAGTTTTTTTTGTTGGTACAAACGATGGGCATAAGAAGATAAAAATTTCAGTGGTGTTATTTATTTTCACCTGCCTGTTGAGTAACCGTTTGTTTTCGCAAGCGGATGTTAAGGCGCCGTTTAACGAATCGTTCTGGAACGGTTATGCCGATAAATTGCAATTAGGACCAAAGGAACGTGAAGAATTTATTTCCGCGCATAAACGCGATCAATCTTCTGCCCCCGCGGTTTCTCCGCAAGCTGTTCAACTGGCCCCACAAGTAAATAACAAAATAATAAACCCTAACAATTCAATTTTTGCCGGCCCCTGCGTGAATGCGGATTTTGAGTTGGGAGATATGACCGGCTGGGTTCGAAGTTGTGGTTTTCATCCGGGCTACAATCCCCTTGGCTGCTGCCCTAATCCAAACGGACAGCAAACGATTATGACTGGCGCGGGCAATGATCCTTTTGGGGGATTTCCTTTGGTGTATCCCGGTGGTAGTTTTTCACTCCGCCTTGGGAACAGTGGCGTGAACGGGCAGGCAGACCGTATCGAACAAACCTTCCTGGTGAGTGCGAGTAATGCCAATTTTTCATACAAATACGCGGTGGTGTTTGAGGACCCCAATCACCCGACTAACCAACAGCCTTTTTTCCAGGTAGAGATGATCGATTCAACCGGAGCGGCTGTGCCATGTACCTTTTATTATGTAGCGGCGGGTTCTGGAATTCCCGGTTTTTTTAATTCACCCACCGCAGGTGTTATTTATAAACCCTGGAGTACAGTATTGGTAGATCTAACGCCTTACATTGGTCAAAACATTACGATCCGTTTTTCTACTTACGATTGTTCGTTAGGTGGGCATTTTGGTTATGCTTATATCGATGGTGTTTGCCAGTCATTTAGCAGTGGAGGAACGGCAACTGTTTGTGCCGGCGCTTCCACTACCTTTTGCGCGCCTGCCGGTGTAGATTCTTACACCTGGAATGGTCCGGGTCTTACAAACTATGTAGGGCAATGCGGAACCATGAGCGCACCGGGTGTTTATACCGTTTCAACCACCCTGTTCACAGGGTGCCCGGGACCAATATTCACTTACACGCTTGTAAACCAGGCCCCACCAATTCCCGACGCAGGCCCCTCGTCAACGGTGTGTGCCAACAATAATACCGTAAACATTGGCGGGACCATTACCGGTTATCCGGCTACACCCGTGTGGTCTTCCGGAGGTAGCGGCGTGTTTACTTCCACGTCGAATATAAACAGCACCTACATACCTTCTGCGGCCGATAACGCGGCGGGTTCCGTCACCATTACCTTAACCACCGCCGGAAACGGAATTTGTCCCGCGGCTACGGATCAGATGGTTATCAGTATTACTCCTTCGCCTGTCGTGAACG
>Ga0075158_10001890_pt1 | contig 15556 bp, 11 predicted proteins | sample JI91814BDNA_FD_70968 | JGI IMG/M metagenome (GOLD analysis project Ga0075158, IMG submission 70968) | Wastewater effluent complex algal communities from Wisconsin, to seasonally profile nutrient transformation and Carbon sequestration -... | ecosystem: Engineered > WWTP > Effluent > Algae... | reverse complement strand
GCATCGCGCGGGCGCATCGCGGAGTAGAGCGTGCCGAAGGCGCGGTTGGCCAGGTCGTAGGCGAGGTCTCTGGTTGTCGGATCGGCAGCGGCCACCTGGACCGCTGCGACCGCCGCCTCGAAGTCGGCCAGCCAGGGCGAGGTGGCACTGGCGTCTTCCTCGGTCGCCGGCAGCGCCCCATCCGCCCACCGCACGAGGGCCACCCGGGTCGCCCGCCCGTCCTCGTCGGTGGCCAGGGCCAGGGCGTGCCGGCGGACGGGCGCGAGCATGCGCAGCCGACCGTCGGCGCCGATCAGGACGAGAGACTGGCGCTCGAGTTGGGCAGCGACGCCGATGGCCAGCGCCCTCGGCATCCCCATGATCTGGGCCAGCACGTCGATACCGACCGGGAAGTCCAAGGTGCCGAGGCGGCGATGCGCGGTGCGCGTCCCCTCGTCTAGCAGGGCGTATGACGCGCCGATCGCCCCGGCGAGTGAGTCCGGCGGCACGACGCGGTCGAGTCCGACCTGGGCCGCCTGCGATGCCATCTGCTCCAGCACCAGCGGGATGCCGCCGCTGGCCACCAGCAGCGAGCGCAACTGCGGTCCGTCCCGGTCGAGATCCACCAGATCACCACCGGCCCCGGCTAGACGGCCCACGAAGAGTTCCAGCGCGGCGCCTTCGAGCGGCTGGTGCGGCAGGGGCACCGGAAGCGGATCGACCCGCAGGTCGAGCTCGGCGGGGGCACCGGCGGGGACCAACGAGGTGACGAGGAAGCGCGCGACCCGGGTGGCGTCCAGGATGCCGGTGATCAACTCCCCCACGCCGGCGAGCAGGCCCTCGTCAACCCCGTCGAGGATCGTCAGCCGCTCATGGTCGTCGAGGGCATGGACGAGGGCGAGGATCGCGGTGTCACCGGGCGCGATATCGGCCTCCAGGGCCTGAAGCCAGGCGCCAATCAGATCCTCGATCGAGGAGATCGCGCCGACATCGATCCACACCTGGACCCGGGCCGCCGTCGCCGCATGCCTGGCGAGCAGGCTTTTGCCCACGCCGGGCGGGCCGACCAGGGTGACCCATCGGCGATCGATGAGCCCCGAACGGACACGTGTCTGCAGGTCACGCCGCCCGAGGCAAGGCGGTAACACGTGGGCAGGCTACACGCGTAGGGAAATGAGTGAAATTACCGATGCCGGGCGTGGGCTCGGTCGACCAGAGTGATGGGCATACCGAGAAGGGATCGGATCCCAGCCGATCCCCGTGGCGAAGGCTCGTCGGAGGGAGGGCCTTCACACCGGTTGCGGCGCAGAGCTGGGGGGTTCGGCGCCGTTTGAGGAGGCGACCCATGCCGGGCATCGGCACGGGTCGCCTTCTTTCTGGCTCCGCGCGTGCCGCCCCTCCCGCTCCCGGGGCGACGGCACGCGCGGTCGGACAACCCGCGACCGCTGACGCGGGCCGGCCCGTCAGCCCAATCCGTTGTCGGCCAAGAATTTCGCCGCGACCGTCTGCGGGTCCGCCTTGTCGATGTCGGTCTGCTTGAGCAGGTCCGACAGGACGGCGGTCGTCAACTTCGCCGACACGGCGTCGAGGGCGGCCGTGACCTCGGCCGAGTTCTTGGACTTGGCAAGCAGCGGCACGACATTCTGCGAGCCGAAGAGCCGCTGGTCGTCGGTCAGGGTGACGAAACCGTTGGCGGCGATCGCCGGGTCAGTGGAGAAGATGTTCGCCGCCTGGACCTGGCCATTCTTGAGCGCCTGGACCAATTGCGCGCCCTTGAGCGGGCGGAAGCTGCCGAAGGTGACGCCATAGGTCTTGGTCAGGCCCGGGATGCCCTGGGGGCGCTCTTTGAACTCCGGCGGCGCACCGAGGGTCAGCTCCCCCGCGACCGGCTTGAGGTCGGCGATGGACTTCAGGTTGTTCTTCTTGGCGGTCTCGGCGGTGACATTGATCGAGTCGTTGTCCTCGGCGGCCGAGGCCTTGAGCACCTGGAGGGTGTCCGGCAACAGGCCGGTCAACCCGTCGTAGACCTTGGTCGGGTCGGTCTCGGCGAAGTTCTTGTCGTAGTAGTAGGCCAGGGCACCGGTGTATTCGGGCACGACGTCGATGGATCCGTCGTCCAGGGCCTTCAGGTAGATCTCGCGGGAGCCGATGTTGAGCTTGGTGGTGGCGTTGACGCCCTTGGCTTTCAGGGCGCCGGCATAGATTTCGGCCAGCAGGACGCTCTCAGAGAAGTCGGCCGAGCCCACCACGATGCTCGTGCTCGCGGCGCTGCCGCTCGACGCGCCTGCGGCACTCGTGGTGGTGGATGACCCTAGCGGGTCGGAAGACGAGCCGCAGGCGGCGAGCGCACCCACGGTCAGGACGCTCATGGCGAAGGTGAGGGTGCGGCGGGACATCGGCATACTCCTACGGGGTTGAGGTAGCGAAGGACGGGGTCTTCGCGAAGTACCGGAATAACGTTGGGTCCTGCGGTCTACCCGAGCGGACACGTCCAGGGTCTCCTAGTTCGGGATCACGTCGCGTCGGCGATCGGTGAGAGGCCGGCGGCAGATAGTTCAACCCTCCGTCGACGCGATTGCTTCCCGGTCAGGCCGGGACTGACGAGCAGTCGGACCACCCCGGCCAGGAGCAGGTCGACCAGGAGGGCAAGCACGGCCACCAAAAGCGCCCCGCCCGCGGTGGCCGCATAGTCGCCGATGGCGAGCCCGTCGATGAGGAAACGGCCGAGCCCCCCCAGACCGACGTAGGCCGCAATCGTCGCCGTAGCGATGACCTGCAAGGTTGCGGCCCGCACTCCCGAGAGCAGGAGTGGCAGGGCGATCGGGAGTTCGACCTGACGCAGCACCTGGCCATCGCTCAGCCCCATGCCGCGGGCGGCATCCCGGGTGGCGGGGTCGACGGCCTCGACGCCCGCATACGCCCCCGCCAGCAGTGGCGGCAGGGCGAGCAGGACGAGGACGATGATGCTCGGGGCGGTGAAGGCGAGGTCCCCGGAGAGGCGGGGCCCGAGCCAGAGGGCCAGGGCGAAGAGCAGTCCGAGGGTGGGGACCGCGCGGGCGGCATTGGCGGCGGAGACCAGCGGGCGCCCCCTGCCCGTATGCCCGATCCACAGGCCCAGCGGGAGCGCGATGAGGCTCGCGATGGCCAGGACGATCAGGCTGTAGGTCAGGTGCTCCTGGACGCGGGTGGCGATGCCGTCGGCGCCGCTCCAGTTGGCGGGATCGGTCAGCCAGTCCCAGATCTTGGGGATCATGCGGCGACCCCCACGTCGCGCGGCGCGTCGGCCAGGGCGAGGCGCCGCGCGGACGAGCGGGAGTCGGCGCGTAGCCAGGGTGTGAGCAGGCGCGCCAGACCTTGGATCAGCAGGTCGAAGAGCAGTGCCAGCACTAGACAGCCCACGATGCCGGCCCAGAGCTCACCGGGAATGTCGCGGTTGTAGCCGTCGACCAGCAGGTCCCCGAGCTGGGAGACCCCGATCAGCGAGGCGACGCTGACGATGCTGACATTGCTGACCGCGGCCACCCGCAGGCCGGCCGCGATCACGGGGACGGCGAGGGGAAGTTGCACGGTGACCAGTCGGCGGAAGGCACCCAGCCCCATCGCGCGGGCGGCGGCGTCGACATGCGACGGCACCGAGCCGAGCCCGTCGACGACCGTCCGGACCAACAGCGCGACCGTGTAGATCGTCATGGCGACGATGACATTGACGGGGTCGAGGATCTTGGTGCCGAGAATGAGCGGCATCAAGATGAAGAGCGCCAGGCTCGGGATCGTGTAGAGCAGACCGGTCCCGGCGAGGGCCACCGGTACCAGCCTCCGGCTGCGGGCCGCCGCCCAGCCGAGCGGGATGCTCACGATCAGGCCCAGGACCAGCGGAATCGCCGCCAGCACGGCGTGTTGCACCGTCAATCGCCAGATGTCGCCGAGGTGGCCGCTGATCCAGGTCATGTCTGGACCGGTGCTTGTGTGGGTCGCCCCTGCGCGGGCGCCTGTCCGGTGCTCCCGGTCCGGTGGCGCTCGACCTCCGCCAGGACGTCGCGGGCACGCACCGTCCCGAGCAGCCGGCCATCGCCGTCGACGACGACCCCGCGCCCGCTCGGCGAGGACAGGGCCGCGTCCAGCGCCGCGCGTAGCGGCCCGCCCTGAGTCGCGAGTGTGCCGCCGAGCGCAACCCGGTCGGCGCTCACCTCGGCGCGCAACCAGTCGGTATGCAGCCACCCGAGGGGGCGGCCGTCCTCGGCCACGAGCACCCAGCCGTCGACCGCCCGGCTGCGGGCCAGGTCGGCGCCGTCGCCAGGGGCGACGGTCGGCTCGGCCTGCACCGGCACTTCTCCTTCGACGAAACTCAGCGCGCGATACCCCCGGTCGCGCCCGACGAAGTCCGCGACAAAGTCGTCGGCCGGGTGGGCGAGGAGTTCCTCGGGCGTGGCGACCTGTGCTAGTCGCCCGCCCACCCGCAGCACGGCGACGAGATCGCCGAGCTTGACCGCCTCGTCGATGTCGTGGGTGACCAGGATGATCGTCTTGCCGAGTTCACCTTGCAGCCGCAGGAATTCGTCTTGCAACTGGGTGCGGACCACGGGGTCTACCGCGGAGAAGGGCTCGTCCATGAGCATGACCGGCGGGTCGGCCGCGAGGGCCCGGGCGACCCCGACGCGTTGTTGCTGACCGCCGGAGAGTTGTCCCGGGTAGCGGGTTGCCATCTCGGCTGGCAAACCGACCACCTCCAGAAGTTCGCGGGCACGGGCATACGCGCGCTTCTTCTCCCACCCCAGCAGCAGCGGAACGGTGGCGATATTGCGCTCGATGCTCTGGTGCGGGAAAAGGCCGCCCTGCTGGATGACATAGCCGATCCCGCGGCGCAGAGCCGGCTCGGGGATGCGAGCGGTGTCGATGTCGTCGAGCAGGATGCGGCCCGACGTGGGCTCGATCATCCGGTTGACCATGCGCAGGGAGGTGGTCTTGCCGCACCCGGAGGGACCGACGAGCACCGTGATGGCGCCCGTCGGTGCGTCCAGAGTCACCTCGTCGACGGCAATCGTGCCGCCGGGATAGCGCTTGGTGACCTTCTCGAATCGGATCATCGGCCGCCTATCAGTTCGGAGGCGTCAACGCTAACCCGGGCCACCGACAGCGGGCCAACGAAGCGGCGGCGCATCGCGGGCTACCCTCGTCAGCAATGCCGACCTCGCCCGCCTTGACCGCGCCGTTCGGCGTGCTCGCGCAGGTCGCCGATGCCACCCAGCTCGGCGAGGGCGAGGCCGGAGTCTTGCGAGTGCTGCGCGCGCTCGCCGGGCCGGACCGCCGAGCAGCGGGCGAGATCAGCCGGTTCGCTCGGCTGCCGGTGCCCGTCGCGAGCGCCGTCCTCGGCGAGTTGCGCACGCTCGGTGTGGTCGATGGCCTGCGCCCGGCCGGCCTGACCGCGGATGGCCGCGCACTGGTCGCCACGCTAGGCCTGCGGCCCTTGACGTATGCCGTTGACCCCTGGTCCGCACCGCTGTCACCTGACCTTGTGGCCGTGGCCGGCGCGCTGGACGCGCTCGTCGGGCAGCAACCGGACGTCGATGTCACCCTCGATCAGTCCTTCGCGACCGGCGAGACGAAGGTCCGCCGGGTGCTGTGGATGATCGCGGCCGGGGCCTTGCCGACGCCGTCCCTGTTGATCGTGGGCGATGACGATCTGCTGTCCGTGGCCGTGGCCCGCGTCGGCGCGGCGCTGGGCGTGCCGCTGGCGGGCGAGGTCGTCGTCATCGACATCAGCGCTGCCATTCTCGCGACGATCGCTTCGTCGGCGCCGCCCGATGCGGCGATCGACCTGATCGAGCACGACGTGCGTCGCCCGCTCCCGCCGGCGGCTCGCGGGCGCAGTAGCGTGGCCTCGACCGACCCGCCCTATACGACCCAGGGTGCGGCGCTCTTTCTCGCCCGGGCCTTGGAGGGCCTGCGGCCGGGGCCGGGCTGGGACGCCTTCCTGCACTACGGCGCGAAACCGCCCGGCCCCGCGATCGACCTGCAGGGCGAGTTGACGCGGCTGGGCCTGGTCGTGCGCGAGCTGCGCCCAGGGGTCAATCACTATCTCGGAGCCGGCGTGATCGGCGGACGCTCGGACGCCTACCGCCTTGAGCTCACCGCTCAGCAGTCGGCCGAAACGGATTGGGAGGCAACGGCATACGACGGGCCGCTGTACACCGCAGACCTCCGCGCCCGGCCGCGAATCTATGTGTGCGCGGGCTGCGGCGAGCGCTTCATCGTCGGCCCACGAGAGCCGATCGCGACGGTCGGCGCCCTGCAGGCCCACGGGTGCCCCACGTGTGGCGGCACGAGCTTCCGCCCGGGCAGCCTTGCGCCGCAGTCGATTCCGGGAGCGAAGGCATGACCCTGAGCGTGCGACCGGCCGCCGCCGATGACCTCCCGGCCCTCGTCGCCTATGAGATCGAGATCGCCGAGGCGTCCTTCGGCGCCGAGGCGGTGACGGATCCGGCCAAGCACGAAGGTCGGATTGTCAAGGGCCTGGAGCGCGACCCGGACGGTTGCCTGGTCGTTGTCGACGCGGCCGGCAAGGTCCGCGGTTGGCTTTGGATGGCGATCAACACCAACTTCGTCACCGGCGATAGATATGCGAATTTTCGTTCTCTCGCAGTCAGTTCCGGTGCGGAGTCGACGGCCGCGGCGCGGCTGCTCATTGATGCCGGGCTGGCGTATGCGCGTGCCCATGACGTCACGCACGTCACCGGCAAGGTCAACGCCGCGAATGTGCCGATGCGCGTTCTCTATGCCGAGTTCGGGTTTGCGCCGACCCACCTGACCATGGAGGCCCGGCTCGATGGCTTGATCCGAAATGATTCCGGCGCAACGGATTCCGTGGTGCGGCAACCGGTGGTGAAGTGCGTCGTCTGGGATCTCGACGGCACGGTTTGGGATGACGTTGCCGTCGAACTCCCGGAGGGCGTGCTCCCCCGCCCGCGCGCCGACGTCCTGGCGACGATGCGGCGCCTGTCCGATCACGGCATCGTCAACGCCCTTGCGAGTCGCACCGCGCCAGAGGTCGCACACCTGGTTGCGGCGTGGCCGCAGTTGGACGGGCTTCTTGTCGCGAAACAGATTGCCTGGCAGGACAAGAGCCGCGCGATCGAGTTGGTCGCCGAAGAACTGGGCGTCGCGATCGATTCGCTGCTCTTGGTTGACGACACCGCCTTCGAGCGGGCGGAGGTCGGCCACACTCTGCCCGGCGTCCGGACGATGGATCGCGAGGAACTGCTCGCCCGGCTGCCCGAGATCCTGCCCGCCCACCCCTCGTCCGAGGCCGGGCGACGCACCACCCGCTATCAAGCCAACGCGCGCCGTCGGGACGCAGCGCGCGCGTATGCCGACCGGGTCGCCTTCCTGCGCTCGTGCGCGATGCGCCTGAGCGTCCGTCCGGCCAAGCCGAACGAATTGCCGCGGGTCCTCGAACTCGCAACTCGCGCAAACCGGCTCAGCTCCACCGGCCTGGCGCTGGATGACGGGCTGCTCAGCCGGTATGCCGCGGACGGCCGGGTGTTCGTCGGCCGGCTGACCGATCGTTTCGGCGACGACGGGCTGGTCGCGATCGCGCTCCTCGCGCCGACGGGCAGGCCGGTTGACGAGGTGCCTGCTGCTCGGCCGAGCAACGCAGACCCGGGCGGTCTGCGCGTCGAACTGCTCAGCGTGTCCTGCCGAGTGGCCGGGCGGGGCGTGGCGGAGGCCTTCGTAGCCGAGTTGACCGCGCTGGCCGATGCCGCTGACGGACGTGGTCTCACGATCCCCATCAGGGCCACGGGGGCCAACACCGAACTGCGAGTGCTCCTGCGCAGCATGGGATTCGACCTCGTGGAGGTCGGCCCGGACCTGCTCGAAGCGCGCAGCGAGGGCGGGCGGCTCGAAGCCCCCGGCTGGATCGCCGTCGACTCGCCCGGCGCTAAGGAAACACCGGCGCCCATGTCTGACGAGCCCTTCGCTGACGCGGACGCCGACGAGCCCGCGGATGCGGCAGGGGACGCGGCCTCGGTGTTGGTGATCGAACAGGGCGACGCCGCGCCGTTGCCAGGCCCGCCGAGCCCGGAAACGCACCCGCCCAGCACGGTAGGCGACCCGAGATGCGCGGGGGTGGGCAACGGCATACGGCAAGAGGGGCGGCTCGATGCGCTCGTCGGCGACGCGCTCGGGATGAACGCCGACGATGTCGCGCGCCTGCCGGACGACACGGCACTCCTGCGCCCACCGCTTGCCCTGTCCTCGCTCGCCGGAGCGCGGCTGCTCGCCCGCATCGACGAGACCTTCGGCGGCAGCCTGGCCGCCGCCGACCTCACCCTCGAGGCACTGACATCACTGGGCGCCCTACGCGCCTATGTCGCACGGCGCACGCGCTGACCGTCGCCAAGCCGGCCCAGTGGCCGCGCGGGGCTACCATGAACGACCGATGGACACCTCCCCCGCGACCCCAGTTCCGGCCACTGCCGCATCAACCGAGATGTGCTCGTATGCCGTGGATCTCTGGACCTCGGATGTCGCCATCCTGCACGACGAGCCGCGCCTGAAGTCCGTGTTGTATGCCGCGGCCGAGGCGGGCCAGGCGATCGTGCTGGCGGAAGCGAGCCACATCTTCCCCAACGGGGCGGTCACGATCTCGCTGGTGCTCTCGCAATCGCACCTGAACGTGCACACGTGGCCGGAGCTGAAGCTGGCGAACATCGACCTGCTGACCTGCGGAGTCCTCGAAGGCGACACCATGTTGACCTACCTGCGCACCCACTTGTCGGCAACCCGCTGCAATGTCACCCGTGTGACACGCGACGCCACGGGAGAACCCCACTGACGGCCGACGCCGCGGCCCTGCTCACCCGGCGCAGCCCGGCGGGCCGGGGCGCGCTGACCGCCGTCACGCTCGGCTCGGCCATGGCGCTGATGGACGGCACGGTCGTCAATATCGCCGTGCGCGCCATCGGCGCGGACCTGGTTGCCTCACTGGCGCAACTGCAATGGGTGGTCAATGGCTATCTGCTGACGCTCGCCTCCCTCGTCCTGGTCAGCGGGGCGCTCGGTGACCTACGCGGCCGCCGGCAGCTCTACGTCGTGGGGATCGCGTGGTTCGCGCTCGCCTCGATCGCCTGTGCACTGGCACCCACGGCCACCGCGCTGATCATCGCGCGGGCCGTTCAGGGTGTCGGCGCCGCACTGCTCACCCCGGGCGCGCTCGCGGTCATTCAGTCGAGCTTCGTGCCCGAGGACCGCCCGGCGGCGATCGGCACGTGGGCGGGGGTCTCGGGGATCGCGACCGCGGTGGGGCCCTTCGTCGGCGGTTTCCTGCTCGACCACGGCGGCTGGCGCGGGATCTTCGCCATCAACGTCCCGGTGGCCGCGGTGGTGATCGCGCTGACGCTGCGATACGTCCCGGAGAGCCGTGACCCGGAGGCCGACGGGCGACTCGATCTGGTCGGAGCCGCGTTAACGGTGGCGGGCCTTGCGGCGCTGACCTTGGGGTTGATCGGATCGGGCGAATCGTCGGCGGCCCGGACGATTGCGTTGTGCGCGAGTGGTTTTGGGCTGCTGGGACTATCTTTCGCCCGGGAGCGACGGGCGCCGCGGCCGTTGGTGCCGCTCGGCTTGTTCGCGTCCCGCGTCTTCAGCGCGGCCAATGCCATGACGCTGCTGGTTTATGGGGCCCTGGGCGCGGTGCTCTTTCTGCTGACGATTCAGTTGCAGGTGTCGGCGGGCTTCAGCCCGTTGGCGTCCGGGCTGGCAACGCTGCCGATCACCGTCGCGCTGTTGCTCCTGTCGTCGCGGTTCGCGGCGCTGGCGCATCGGATCGGGCCGCGGATCCCGATGTCGGCCGGGCCGATCCTGTGTGCCGTGGGTGTCGTGCTGCTGGCTCCCGTGGGGCGGGGCACCGGGTATTGGCTCGGCGTCTTCCCGGGCATGTGCGTCTTCGGACTCGGTCTGGCCGCCCTGGTCTCGCCGCTGACCGCAGCGGTGCTCGGGGCCGCGCCCGATCGCTATGCCGGCACTGCGTCCGGCATCAACAACGCCGTCGCCCGGGCCGGCTCGCTGCTGGCCGTCGCCGCCCTGCCTCCGCTCGTCGGCCTGACCGGCACGGCGTATGACGATCCCGCCGCCTTCACCGACGGCTACCGGCTTGCCTGCTTCGCGTGCGCCGGCCTGCTGACGGCCGGCGGCGTGGTGAGCTGGCTCGGCCTCGGACGGACTGCGGAGTCTGCGATTTCCGGCCAGATCTGAAGGCGTCGGTGACGTCGGCCACCGGCTCAGACGTCGGTGCGGTGGAAGTTCTGGAAACTGCGTGACGCGGTCGGGCCGCGCTGGCCCTGATAGTGCGAGCCGTATGCCGCGCTGCCATACGGGTTCTGCGCGGGGCTGCTGAGCCGGATGAAGCAGAGCTGACCGATCTTCATACCGGGCCACAGCATGATCGGCAGGGTCGCGACATTGGATAGTTCCAGGGTCACGTGACCGCTGAAACCCGGGTCGACGAAGCCAGCGGTCGCGTGGGTGAGCAGGCCGAGCCGCCCGAGCGAGGACTTGCCCTCGACGCGCGCCGCCAGATCGTCGGGCAGGCTCACGGTCTCCAGGGTGGACCCGAGCACGAACTCGCCGGGGTGCAGGACGAAGCCCTCGTCGGGATCGACCTCGACCAGCCGGGTCAGGTCCGGCTGGTCGGCGGACGGGTCGATGACGGGGTACTTGTGGTTGTCGAAGAGCCGGAAGTACTTGTCCATCCGGACATCGATGCTGCTGGGCTGAACCATCGCCGGATCCCACGGGTCGAGCACCACCCGACCGGCATCGATCTCGGCGTGGATGTCACGGTCGGAGAGCAGCACGGGCGTCAGGCTATCCCGCTCACGTCGAGAGGCCGGTGAGAGAGAGGGGACAGATGAATCAGTGGGCGCCGGGGGCCGCGTGTTGGTGCGCGTCGCGGGGAATGATCAGCGCAACGGCGGCCACGAGCACCAGTAGCGCGGCCATCACCGCAAGCACCGCCACGTATGCCGGGCCGAAGACCTCGCTCGGGGCACCCGAGACCTGGCGCTTGGCGACCTCGAAGAAGAGCGTCCCCATGCCGGCCGCGCCCAGCGCATTCGCCAACTGACCGGTCGTGTTGAACTGCCCGGACGCCGCCCCTGCCTGCGCGCCGTCCACGGCGACGAGTGCCAGCGGCGCCGTGGAGGAGACGACGAAGCCGAAGCCCGCTCCGACGAGCACGATCGCCGGGACGAACGCCCAAAAGCTCGTCGCGCCGTCCGCCACCCGCACGGTCAGCCCCATGACGCCCGCGCCGAGCGCCATGATCAACGCCCCCAGCACGAGCACCTTGCGGCCGATGCGCGGCATCAGTACGGCCGCGCCGGTCCCGGCGGTCACCGTGCAGATCAGCGCAAACGGAATGTTGACCAGCCCGGCCTTGAGCACCGACCACCCCAGCCCGATCTGGAAATAGAGCGTCCCCGCAAGAAAATACCCCGTCCCGGCGATGAAGAGCAGCGCGCCGGTGAGCGTGCCGCCGGTGAAGGCGCGGCCGGCATAGAGCGAGGTCGCGAGCAGCGGCTGGTGACCGACGCGCTCGTGGCGGCGCTCGGCTCGCACGAACACGAGCAGGCCGGCCACGCCGGCCAGCATCACGGCATACGTCCACGTGGGCCAGCCGAGTTCGTGACCCATCGTCAACGGATACAGCAGCGCCAGCAGGGCGAGCGAGAGCGCGACAACCCCACGCAGGTCGATGCGGGCGGCGAGGGCAGCGCGCGACTCGGGGATGAACCGGAGCGCGGCGGCCAACGCGACCACGCCAACCGGCACGTTGACGAGGAAGACCCACCGCCAGCCGACGGTCTCGGTCAGGACCGCCCCCATGATCGGCCCGATCACCGCGGCCAGACCGGCCAGGCCGGAGAAGATGCCCATCGCCATGCCCCGCTCGTGCGGTGCATACATGACCTGGATGCTGGTGAGCACTTGCGGCACCATCGCCGCGGCGGCGATCCCCTGGACCGCCCGGAAGGCGACCAGCGCCTCGATCCCCGGCGCGAGCCCGCACGCCGCGGAGGCGAGGGTGAAGCCGATCAGGCCGAGCACGAACAGGCGCCGCCGGCCGAAGCGGTCGCCCAGTCGGGCGCCGGTGATCAGCGAGATCCCGAAGGCGAGGGGGTAGGCCGCGACCACCCACTGCAGCAGCCCGGCGGTCGCGCCGAATGATTCGTCGATGGTGGGGAGGGCCACATTGACGATGGTCACGTCGATGAGTTCCATCATCGAGGCGAGCAGCAGGCTGACGAGGGCGAGGGTGCGGACCCGGCCGTCGACGAGGGGGACGAAGCCCTGGGCATCGACGGCATCGGGAGTGGTGTCGGACGGGCCGACGGGCGGACGAGGGGCGTCCGCGACGAGCGGAGTGGACATCGGTGGCTCCTGGCTATGGTGCGGCGGATGTGGTGACAGCACCGACGGTAGGAGCGCTTCCGGCCAGTTTCTGACCTGATTTTGACGCACTATGGATTCATGGCCAACACGAGTTCGCGCACCCTCCGGCTGCTGACGCTGCTGCAGACGCACCGCTTCTGGCCGGGCCCGGAGCTCGCCGACCGGCTCGAGGTCTCCGAGCGCACGCTGCGCCGGGACGTCGAGCGCCTGCGCGACCTCGGCTATCCCGTTGCGTCCACCCGTGGCATGGAGGGCGGCTATCAGCTCGGCTCAGGCGGGGCCTTGCCCCCGCTCGTCGTCGACGAGGACGAGGCGATCGCCATGGTCGTCGCGCTCGGCGCGGCGGCCAATATCGCCGCCGGCTCGCTCGGCGACGCCACTTTGTCGGCGCTGTCCAAGGTGGTCCAGGTGCTCCCGCCGCGACTGCGCCGTCGGGCGGAGGCGCTGCGCGCCGTGACCGTCGCGTCCCCGCTCGGGCAGGCCCCCGAGGTCGAAGCCTCGGTGTTGGCCGCCCTCGCCCAGGCGATCCGCGACGCCGAGCGAGTGCGCTTCGGCTACACCGCGCGCGGCGGCGCGGCGGCCGGTGAACTCGCCCGGCGCCACGTCGAGCCGACCAAGCTGGTGACCGTCGGCCGCCGCTGGTATCTCGTCGCCTACGACCTCGATCGCGGCGATTGGCGCTCCTTCCGCCTCGATCGCCTCATCGATCCCGAAGGCACCAGGGCCCGCTTCCGGCCGCGCGAGATCCCCGGGGGTGACGCGGCGGCATACGTGCGGTCGGGTCTGCGCGAGGCCGCCGGCGGCGGTTATCAGGTCGTGGCTCTCGCACAGACGCCCGCCGCGCTTGCGGAAGCCGCGATCGGCCGCTGGACCGAGATCACGCCGATCGACACCACTTCGTGTCGCGTGCGCATGGAGTCTCTCGATCTCGCGTGGCTCGTGGTGGCGCTCGGCAAGCTGGACGCGCCCTTGGTCATCGAGTCGGCGAGTCCCGCGGCGATGGAGGGCCTGCGGGCGTGGTCCGGCCGGCTGGCCGCGGCCCTCCCCTGACGGATTGCCGTATGCCGCTTCCCCCATCCGGATGGGGGGCCGGCCTGAGCGTGCGCCGGGTTCACGGCGTGCGGGAGCCGTGGACGAGGTGGGTTAGACTTCCGGGGCTGCCGCGGGCCTTTAGGCCACGCGCTCGCACGCCGGTGTAGCTCAATGGTAGAGCGCCAGCTTCCCAAGCTGGACACGCGGGTTCGATTCCCGTCACCGGCTCCCTACCGCGATTGAACCGTCGCCTGGGGCAAGATCGTCACCATGCCACCCACTTCCGCGCCCGCCAGCCATACCCGTCGCCCATGACGAAGGAGCAGCAGCGTGCCGAGCTGCACAGGGCCATCTGGCGGATTGCCAACGACCTGCGCGGCAGCGTCGACGGGTGGGACTTCAAGGGCTACGTGCTCGGGATGCTCTTCTATCGGTTCATTTCCGAGAACCTCACGGACTTCCTCAACGGGCTGGAGCGGGCGGCCAATGTCCCCGACTTCGACTATGCGCAACTGAGCGATGGGAGGGCCGAGTTCGGGCGGGACGTGACCGTGTCGGACAAAGGCTTCTACATCCTGCCCAGTGAGCTCTTCGCCAACGTCCGAGCGCGCGCGGCTGGTGACGTCGACCTCAACGAGACCCTTGAGCGGGTCTTTCGCAACATCGAGGCCTCCGCCGTCGGCACGGCGAGCGAGGACGACCTCAAGGGCCTCTTCGACGACCTCGACGTCAACAGCGCCAAGCTCGGCCCGACTGTCGCCCGGCGCAACGAGAAGCTCGTCAAGCTGTTGAGCGCCATCGGTGACCTCAACCTGGGCACGTTCAGCGACAACACGATCGACGCCTTCGGTGATGCCTACGAGTTCCTCATGACCATGTATGCGTCGTCGGCCGGCAAGTCGGGGGGAGAGTTCTTCACGCCGCAGGAGGTCAGTGAGCTGCTCGCCCGCATCACCGTCGTCGGCAAGAGCGAGGTCAACAAGGTCTATGACCCGGCGTGCGGCTCGGGCTCGCTGCTGCTGAAGTTCGCCAAGGTCCTTGGCAAGGAGAACGTGCGGCAGGGCTTCTTCGGTCAGGAGATCAACCTGACGACCTACAACCTGGCGCGGATCAACATGTTCCTGCACGACGTCAACTACGAGAAGTTCGACATCGCGCACGGGGACACGCTCATCGATCCGGCGCACTGGGATGACGAGCCGTTCGAGGCGATCGTCTCGAACCCGCCCTATTCGACGAAGTGGGCCGGCTCGGACAACCCGCTGCTCATCAACGACCCGCGCTTCGCGCCCGCCGGTGTGCTCGCACCGAAGAGCAAGGCCGACCTCGCCTTCACCATGCACATCCTGTCGTGGCTGGCCGTCGACGGGACCGCGGCGATCGTCGAGTTCCCGGGCGTGCTCTATCGCGGGGGCGCGGAGCAGAAGATCCGCAAGTACCTCGTCGACAACAACTACGTCGACGCCGTCATCCAGCTCCCGCCGGACCTCTTCTTCGGCACGACGATCGCGACCTGCATCATCGTGCTCAAGAAGAGCAAGTCCGACAACGCGATCCTCTTCATCGACGGGTCCGCGCTCTTCACGCGGACGGGCACAAGAACAAGCTCACTGAGGCGCACCAGAAGCAGATCCTCGATCAATTCGTATGCCGTGAGGCCGCTCCCCATTTCGCCTCCCTGGTGGAGGCGGAGACGATCGCGGAGAACGGCTTCAACCTCTCGGTCACGTCCTATGTCGAGGCAGAGGACACCCGCGAGGAGGTCGACATCCTGGCGCTCAATGCGGAGATCGCCCGGATCGTCGAGCGCCAGGCAGAACTGCGGACCAAGATCGACGCCATCGTCGTTGACCTTGAGGGGGTTCAAGAGTGAGGCCGCAGATGGCGGTGCACCATGTCGCTCTTTGTTACATCGCCGATTACTCAAACTCAACCGCTGCAGCGGACTCCTTGGGGACAACCACCTTCGTCGGAGTCGACAACCTGATTTCCGACAAGGGAGGTCGCAGAGACGCGACGCATGGGCCAAACACTTCGACTGTGACGGGCTTCGATACAGGCGACGTTCTGATCGGAAATATTCGGCCGTACCTCA
>Ga0075158_10001889_pt1 | contig 15569 bp, 13 predicted proteins | sample JI91814BDNA_FD_70968 | JGI IMG/M metagenome (GOLD analysis project Ga0075158, IMG submission 70968) | Wastewater effluent complex algal communities from Wisconsin, to seasonally profile nutrient transformation and Carbon sequestration -... | ecosystem: Engineered > WWTP > Effluent > Algae... | reverse complement strand
AGCGCCGATTGCTGCGGCAGGCTGAGGACGTGTTCGACGAACCCCTAGCATCTGACGCGCCGCTGCGCCTGATTTCAGCTCAGGGAGCCGAACCATCGCATCTGCATTCGCGACCCATACTCGGGTCGTCGCCACCACTGGTCAGTGGCCTCATGGTGACGGCTGCTCGGCCTGCCAGTGCGCGCCTCGCGGTCGAGTGTTTCCAGCGTCAGTCCTACCCCAACCGCGAGTTGGTCATCATTGACGACGGGCCGACGGATGATCTCGCCGACTATGTTGCCGGGCTTGCTGATGAACGCATTCGGATGGTGAGGCTCGCGAGTCCTGACAAGACCCTTGGCGAACTCCGCAACACCGCGGTCGCGAATGCGCATGGGGAACTGGTGTGCCAGTGGGATGACGACGACCTGTCAGATCCCGATCGCCTCTGGTGGCAGGTCGGAGTCCTTAACGATTCCGGTGCGGATGCGTGCTTCTTGGAACGCTGGACCATCTTGTGGACCGACGGCCCGCGGATCGCCATCGGGACGCGGCGTCTATGGGAAGGGTCGATGGTTGCTCGCCGCGAAGCGCTCATTGAGTACCCGGCGCTGCGCCGCGGCGAGGACTCTCCGGTGGCAGAGGCGATTGTCAGTAGAGGCACGGTTGCTCTGCTCGATCTTCCCGAGCTCTACATCTACCTCGTTCACGGAAACAACACGTTTGATGCCGCTCACTTCGATGCCCATTGGGACGCCGCAACCGTGCGCGTCGAGGATCCGAACGCCTACCTCGCACACCTGCAAAATAGGGTGCCAGTCGCTCAGGCCTTGGCGGCCGTTGCTGGCATGACTAGCTAACCCGCTCCCACACCACGATGGTGTTGCCTTGCTGCATGTACACGTGTGCCATCCGATAGCCGTTGCCGTGCCGTTCGTTGGCGACAGACGTGAATCTCTTCATGTTGACTGAGCCCTCATTGACTTCAATCTCGTAGTGAGGGCCATTGGCGCTTCCACCACTGAATCCGCCGATACCGAACATGTCTGCCTCCTGGTTGTGATGCGGCCTAGTTCGTGCCGCGAGCTCGTCGCGCTTGTGCCGCCTGCGTCGCGGCGGCGAGGGTCGTTGAGATTTCCCCCTCGATCGGTACCGGCCCCACGTGGGTTGTCGGTGACTCCAAATCGACCCATACCTCACCACCGATGCTGCGCAGCCGGTCGCAGAAAGCATAGTCCTCGGACAGGTAGACGCCGTCGTCACTGACATAGGGGTCAAAGAAGGTCCAGCCCGATTCTTGCCCGTCGGAGGCGTGGGCGCCGAACTTGAATGCGTCGACTGCATCCAGCTCCACCATCCGGCATAACGCGTCGCGTGAGATCAGCAATGCGGCTGATCCGATCACTCTGGCAGGTAGGAATCCATTCACCGGAACTCGAGCGCCACCGGCCGGTTCGAACCAGGCAGCAAAGCGGTGCGAAACGGCGCGAAGTTCGGCCGCCGTCGCCGCAGGAATCAAGTCGAGGTGGTCGCGGACCTTGTTCCAGTCCACTTGGCGCAACGGCACTCCCGCACCCACCACATCGTGCTGAGCACGAACCATCCGTTCCACAGATTCCGGTGCGATCACTACGTCTGCATCGAGCATTAGGAGGTGCGTGAAATCGTCGCTACGCACGACCACGCTGGCGAAGGCATTGCGTGGGCGGGTGACGAGTCCGTCGGGTTGTGTGACGACCTTCAGGCCCCAACCAAGCTTGTCGAAGTGTCGCTGAATCGCGAACACCGAATGCATGTAGTCGTGAGCAACCACACCACCTGCAACTGGCGTGCCGAGATAGACGTTGACTGGGGCTGGTTGGGGCTCGGGTGTCACTGGAAGTACAGCGTCTGGTTCACGGTGTAGCCCCCGCTCGAGCCCGAGCCCGTGCCCGGGTGTGTGCTGCAAGAAGTCGGACTACTGCACAGCTGGATGCCGCCGGTCGCAGCCTCAAGGGCGTCATCATCGATCGCTTGAATACCGTCGATCGCGGGGTTCGGGTTCTGATCCTTGCCACCCATATTGGTCTCCCTAGGTCACGCTGTGGTTGCTCACGAGGTTAGTTCGCGCCGCGATCTGTTGCCAGCGCTAGAACACCCGGGTGGAGCACAGTGTTTCCGCCCATCCGTACTGATTGCACTGTTGGGAGTATCGCCGCCGCGCTAGGTTGGCGCATCGAAGAAGGAGGTTGTCTCGGTGACTCACACTGCGTACGTCATTACTTATCGGCGCGGCGCCGATGATGCGCGGGCAGCGAACCTCGCGGCGGTGCTCCGCCACGTCAGCGCGCTACCTGACGTCGCGGTTGTTGTCGTCGAACAAGACATCTCACCGGCCTTCGACGCTCCAGCCGGAGTGGAGTACCACTTCATCGCGCACGATGGTCCGTTCAACAAGTCATGGGCGATGAACGTGGGTTTCCGACTCACCGATGCACCAGTTGTCGGCATGGGAGACGCTGACTTGATCATGTCGCTACCTGAGATGACGGCCGCAATCAACGCGGTGGCCGCGGGTGACTTCGACGCGGTCAAACCCTTCGATCGCATCGTCGATCTATCCGAGCAGGAGACGGCTGCCTTCCGCGAAGGTGGCGCGTTGCCGGAACCGACCACTGATCTTGAAGGCAACAAGCGTGGGCAGGGTGAGTACCTGCCATTTTGCGGCGGGTTGTTCTTCGTGACTCGCGAGCTGTTCGCTCGTGCAGGTGGTTACGACGAACGCTTCTCAGGTTGGGGTGGAGAGGACGACGCACTTTCCGTCAAGTTCGCACGCCTCGGCGGGAGATTGGGCATCAACGCGCAACGTGCCTGCTACCACCTCTGGCACGAGCGCAGCGCCGTCCGCTACACACACGCGAGCTATCGCGCGAACGTCGACCGGCTGACGTTTTTGCAAGAGTGCACCGACGCGCAGTTGCAGCAGATTTGCGACGCGGACGCCGCGGAAATGGGCGATCCGCGGGCCCCAATCCAAGGTCCGTAGGAGGCACCGTCAGGGTCATCTCTGAAGCCGCATCAGCGGTTCGTTCGTCGCTAGAGTGACGCCGTGTTTCGAGCTCGCGCGATGACCAAAAGATCCGACGAGGATCTCGACCGCCCGCTGCGTTTGGTGTCAGTGCCAGCTCTCGTTGGCTTAATCCTCGCGTTGTTGATCATCCTTGGCGGCGCGTTCTGGCTCTTTGGCGGTCAAGTGGCGGTGCGGGTTCCGGCCTCCGGAGTCATCGTGAACCCACCGGAAAACGTCGACGTCGTTGCGACAGTGAATGGCGTGGTGGAGTCCGGACCGGAGGAGTTGGATCGGGTGGTCAAGCCGGGAGATCCGGTCGCGAAGATCAGGACACCCGACGGCAAGCTCGTGTCAGTGCCCTCACCGATCTCCGGCACAGTGGTCGCACTAGGAACGAGTTCAAATGCGCCGGTTCAACCCGGCGAAACTCTCGTCACGCTTGCTCACGATTCCGCGCCAATGATCGGCATTGTTTTCGCACCTACGTCAACAGTTCCGGGCATCACCATTGGCGATCCCGTCTTCATCACGCCTGTCAGTTCCGATCCGTCGAGCGAGGGGCAACTCACGGGCAAGGTCTCGGAGGTAACTCGACTACCCGTCTCGACAGATCGGGTCGAATCAATGGTGACTGATCCGGCATTGACCGCCCAGATCATGGAAAGCGGAATCGTCCACGAAATCACGATCACGCTCGACACTGTCTCCGGTGATCCGACGAAGCTGGTGTGGACCGGCGGCCCGGGCCCTGCCAAACCTCCTGCCAGCGGTGAGATCGTCGATACGCAGATCCAGATCGATGAGCAGACGCCGTGGCAAGCACTCGTCGGTGGCGGCTGATGACCGAGGTCTCCGATACCGCCACTCGCGAACCGCCTGACCTTGAGTTCACTCACGGCCTGCGACGCAAGCAGGTGCGCGTTCCGACCATCCTGCAGATGGAAGCAACCGAATGTGGTGCTGCATCGCTGGCCATGATTCTCGCGTCGCAGGGGCGGTGGGTTCCCCTTGAGGAATTGCGAGTTGAGTGCGGGGTTTCACGAAACGGTGCGACTGCAAAGTCCGTCGTCGTCGCTGCTCGGCGGTACGGCATGCAGGCTGGCGGATTCAGCATTGATCTGCACCATCTTCCCGATGAGCAGTTTCCGCTCATCGCTCACTGGGACTTCGATCATTTCCTCGTGATCGAAGGCACGAGCAGCAAGGGTGTGCAGGTTAATGACCCGGCGCGGGGGCGGTGGCTCGTTCCGTGGGAAGAGGCAGACAGATCGTTTACTGGATTGATCTTGCGAGTCACCCCAGGGCCTGACTTCGAAACTGGCGGTCGACCGCCATCACTGCGTTCAGGTTTGGGGTGGCGCTTCGCCGGTAGCGGCAAGGGTTTGGCATATCTCGTCGTTGCGGGACTGGCAATCGCTGTGCCCACCTTGCTGTCGCCCATGGCGCTGCAAGCCTTTGTAGACCAATTCCTCGTCGACGGGTTGAGTCAGTGGGCCGTACTTTCGGTCATCACATTGTTCGTAGCGATGTTCCTGATGCTGTGGTTGTCGTTCCTCCAGGGAATCGTGGCTCGGCAGGTGACCCAAGTGTTGTCGGCGCGGCAGGCGACGATGCTTGTATCGCACGCGTTACGGCTCCCGGTGTCGTTCTATGCGCAGAGGTATTCGGGAGAGATCGCGGCTCGCCTGCAATTGGTGGACAGCGTCTCACACGTTGCCGCCGGACAGCTGATCCCGGCAGTGCTGGGACTCGTCACATCGGCAGCAGTTGCGGTGGCGTTGCTGCTGTACGCATGGCCACTTGCGGTCGTGGCGATCGTCGCCGCGGCGATTGTTGCGATCGTCCTCAAGGCGTCGAACAGAGTTCGCGGCGACCAGGCAATCAGCCTCGGTCGAGAGCAAGCGACGTTGTCCGGCGCGATCTCCTACGACCTGCGCACGATCGACACGCTTAAGGCCACCGGTGGCGACGAGACCGCAGTGCGCAACATCTTGGGTCATATCGCGCGCCGCAACGATGCTGAGCAGACCCTTCTGAAATCCGGCAGCATCCTTGGTTCAATTCCCGGGTTCGTCACCGCCGCAGCGGGTGCTGTGATCATCGGCATCGGTGGTGTCATGGTGACCAAGGGGGACCTACTCGTCGGTCAGTTCGTTGCGGTCGTCGCGCTGTTGCCAATCTTCCTTTCACCGTTGGGCACCTGGGTCTCGATGGGCAGCACGCTGCAACAAGTCGGCGCGTGGCTTGCGCGCCTTGATGACCTCCTCGATCACCCCGTGGATCCAGCGGCCCCCGAAATTGGTGCGATGATCGAACCCGTGGCGACCCCAGCGGGTGGCGGTCGCCTAGAGCTGCGCGATGTGTCGTTTTCTTACGCCCCAGGCTCACCGCGAGCGGTCTCGGATTTGTCCTTGGTCGTTGAACCAGGACGCCGAGTCGCACTCGTCGGCGCTTCGGGCAGTGGCAAGTCGACGGCCGCGCGGATCGCGGTCGGACTTCTGCCGCCGACCGAAGGTGAAGTCGTCGCCAACGGTGTGGTCTTGCGTGATGCCCCGCCAGGGTTTCTCGCGGGGCGGATCGGCTACGTCGATCAGGACATCGTGCTGTTCGCCGGAAGCATCCGCGACAACATCACGTTGTTCGATGACAGCATTGCTGACGCCGATGTTCGCGCAGCGGCAGAGGCAGCGGGCGTTCACGATGAGATCGAACGACGCCCCGGCGGATACGACGCGATCGTGGCCGACGGCGGGCGAAATCTGTCTGGGGGTCAGCGTCAGCGAATTGAGATCGCGCGAGTGATGGTGCTGAACCCAGGAATCCTCGTTCTCGACGAAGCCACCAGTGCACTCGATCCACTCGTCGAGCAGAAGGTGATGGACGCAGTCATTAATTCCGGCGCGGGTGTCTTGGTCGTCGCGCACAGGCTGTCGACAGTGCGCGATTGCGACGAGATCATCGTGATGACGCACGGTGAGGTTGTTGAGCGTGGCACGCACGCTGAACTAATGGCCCTCGCTGGTGAATACGCGCGATTGGTCGGTGCGCAATGAGTGCTCCCGCACAAAGCTCCGATCTTCAGCTGAGGGCGGCCGAGCGTTCCTTGCGCGAAGGCATCAACAAAGGGGTGAAGCCGCCGCGGGATCCAACCGGAAACGAGATCCTGGATGCGCTGCTCGCATGCGCCGACGAACTGAAGGTTGACGTCGCACCTGAACGGATCGCGTCGGCTAGGCGACGATGGCCCGACGACGTGGTGAAGGCTGCCAGGGCGTTGGGTCTGACGGTCCGCCCTGTCGACTTAGCCGATGGACCCGGCTGGTGGCGCAGCGACGTCGACGCTCTTGTTGCCCGCCAAGACGGCTCATGGGTCGGAATCGTTCCGCGCCGAGGCAAGCGCGTTGTGCTGACACAGGACGGTGTTGCGACTCGGCTAGACCGTCAAGGCGCAGAAGAGATCGACCGGCACGCGTACAGCGTGACCCCAGTGCTGCCAGATCGGGCATGTGGACCACGCGACATCACCCGAATCGGTTGGAGCAGCGGTGGTAATCGCGACGTCTGGCTGATCCTTGGCTGCACGGTGATCGCCGCTGTGCTCGGCACGCTGACGCCGATCATGAGTGGTCAGATCGTGTCGCTCTACGTACCCACCGATGAAGTCGGTCGGATTGTCAGCGTCGCGATCATCTTGGTCGTTGTCGCCATGATCGGTTCGGTCATAGCCGTTGTTCAAGGACTCGTCGCGCAGCGCATGGCGGCTCGAAGCGACCTGAGATTGAGTTCCGCGCTCTACGACCGACTCTTTCGCCTACCGATCAAGTTTCACCGCAAGTACGAGCCTGGTGAACTTGCCCAGCGAGTTGCCGGAATTAGCGCACTGCGCGATGTCCTCGCCACAGCGCTGCCTGCAGCGATTGGAGCTGCGACGCTCTTCATCTCCAGCATGCTGGTGTTGTTCTGGCGTCTGCCGATCGTCGCGGTTCCCGTCCTTGTGGTTTCGGCGTTATTCGTGATCGTCGGTGGCTTCTTGTTGCGCAGTCAGTACCGCGCCTCTCGTGAATACACCGCTGAGTCTCTCGAGCTCTCCGGAACTCTTTTCTCCATGTTGGGGGCGATCGCGAAGATCCGCGTTGCCGGCGCGGAGAACAGGATGTACGCACGCTGGTTGGCAGGTTATGCGCGCCAACAGCGGGCGGCGCGCGAATCCGCTGGCGTCAACATTCGGTTGTCGCTCGTTACGGCGATTCCTGCGGCGGTTGTGTCGTTGGTGGTCGTTCTCGTTGCGGCGAAGACGCAGCCGCCGATCGGCCTCGGAACTTTCACAACGGTGTCGGCAGCGGCAGCGCAAGCTGCCGGAGCCGTCACGGTGATCTTGCCGATCGCAGCGACCTTGATCGCGCTTGTGCCTGCCGTCATCGCTGTGGGTCCAGTGCTGCGGGCGGAGCCGGAGGATTCTGGCGGTGCGGCGGAGGATCCAGGTGAGCTCATTGGTGCCGTGGGTGTCGAGAACCTGAGCTTCTCCTATGACGAAGACGCACCGATTCTCACCGATGTCAGCTTCACCGTGGAACCCGGAACGATGACGGCCATCGTCGGACCAAGCGGGTCAGGTAAGTCCACCATCGTGCGGCTGCTGCTTGGCCTTGAAGCCCCCGACAGCGGTCAGGTGCTGCTGGACGGTCGAGCACTGGCGCAACTCGACAAGGTTGCCGTCCGCCAACAGATCGGTGTTGTGCCGCAGGATGCTGCACTTGCGACTGGCTCTCTGCTGGAGAACATCGCCGGTGGTCACGCGGAAATCACCGAGGAGGACGCGTGGCGCGCGGCCGAGGCAGCTGGTCTCGCCGACGACATCCGCGCCATGCCGATGGGCATGCAAACCGTCGTCAGCGACGGGGCTGGGACGTTTTCTGGCGGGCAACGTCAGCGCATCATGCTTGCCCGAGCATTGGCTCGGCGACCGCGAATTGTGGTGCTGGATGAAGCGACGTCTGCTCTCGACAACACCGCGCAGGCAACTGTTGCCGCATCGCTAGGCGCGCTGCAGGCAACCTGCATCGTGGTGGCGCATCGGCTCTCGACAATTCAACATGCCGACCAAATCATCGTCTTGGTCGACGGCGGCGTCGTTCAGCAGGGAACGTTCGACGAGCTTGTTGAGATCGAAGGTCCGTTCCGGGACTTGGCAGCGCGCCAGACCGCGGATTAGGGCTGGCTCCAGCACAATCCTGAGCTAGGCGTTCGTGCCAGTGGGGGTCCGGCCAGAGGTTCGGCGCCTGGCAGCAAGGGTGAACGCGATCCAAGCGATTGCGGCAATGATTGCACCCACAACTCCGTTCGTCTGAAGCCCATCGGCGAGTGCTGCCGGATCTGGAGTCTGACCGTCAGCCGCAGTTGAGAAGTCGAGCACGACGGTGCTGATCGCAGCACCAAGGATCACCACTCCCAGCGACGTTCCCAGCGAACTCGCTGCGCCGCGATAGGCCGAGACCATGCCCGACTGGCCTGTCTGCGACCCGGCCATCACGGCGGCGTTGACGATCGTGATCGACCCAAACCCGAAGAGGCTGAAGAGCGACGAGCTTACGACCAGAAGTGCCACCGGCGCTGACTCGCTCATTACGACCAGCGTGAGCAGCGACAACGTGAATCCCGCCAACATCACCTGTCCCGCGCGGGCAGTTCCCGAGCGCCTCATGAGCCAGCTCGCCACGACCTTCGAGCCGACGACCGCTGCGGCCTGGGCCGGGACGAGGTACAGCGCAGCGCCGAGCACGCTCATGCCGTAGAGGTACTCAAGGCCGATCATCACGTAGGTGAGGGTGTTCGCCATCGCGACGAGTGCAACCCCGGCGAGCAGTAGCAGCATCATCGGACTGCGTAGGGGAGTCAGCGAGAGGGACGTTCTTCGTGACGACTTCACCAACAGTGCACAGGCGCCGATCGATATGAGTGCGACGAGAGTCCACGCCAGGGTCTGCGGGGACGTCCAGCTGTTGTCATTTCCGCTGTTGATCGCCTGCACCGCACCCGCGAGCGCGACGCCGGCGAGGATCGGTGTCCACAACTCGCCGACCCGCGACGCCTCCCCGGGACGATCGATCAGGCGCAGCGTTACGACGGGCAAAGCGAGCCCGATGATTGCCCACAAGGCGGGGACAATCCGCCATGGGGCGACCCCCACTAAGCAACCGGTCAATACCGGGACGGCCAGATACACGGCCGGAAACATCATCCCGTAGCTGGTGAAGGCGGACACGCGCGCGCGGCCTTCCGGGATGGACTTCTGAAGTAGTCCGAGTGCAACGATCTGCATTGCCGTCGCAGCGGCTCCGGTGAGCAACAAGCCGAGGCTGACGATTGCCATCCCGGGCGCACACGCCACGAGGACTGAACCCGCGATGAACGGAACGCTGGCAGCCACAAGTACTCGGCGATGACCGATTCGATCTCCGAGTCGACCCACGACGAAAACGATCAGTAGTGAGGCGATGCTGGGAATGGCCAGGGCGGTGCCTGCTTGAGCCTCGGTCAGGCCGAGATCGTCAAGCATTGGGGTGAGCATGAAGTTCAGACTCGCGCCCACGACGAACGAGATGCCAACGATCACGCACAACGCGAAGACGAGGCGCTTGTGATCGGCGTTCACTGCAGGGTCGCTTTCATTGGCGTGGGATGTCAGCGTGACCCTATCCACTCAGTCGGTCGTTCGGTTTCCGTTCGCTTCGGTGGCAGCGGATTCAACTGTCGGACCATGCGCTTGAACGCGCACAGCACGATGTGTCCGGACCCAGCTAGCTCTGGTTAGGGATCTTGTCTCTGATCATGGTTTGGAAGTACACCGAACTGTTCCACGAGTAGCCCGAGGCTGGCGTGTCACCGCTGTCGCATGCCTTCGAGGCTTCGCACAACTGCAACGTCCCTAAGCCGCTTGAAGTGGTGTCCGTCGGCGGTAGCAGCGTGCTATGGCCGTTGATCGGCAACGTCGCTGGATTTAGGTGAGGGATCAAGGTCATTGGCCGATTCAAAAGGAAGTCAGTCATCGTTGTGCTGTACGTCAACCCAGTCATCTTGTTCGATGCCTTGAAGAGCAGAGCGCATGCGCCGGTGGGCATGCAGTCAGCAGAATCGCGACTTATTTCCAACGGTTTTGGATTCGGGCAACTAGTGGTCGCTTGGCCCCCGGAGGTCGCCAGGCTGATATCTAGCGTCGGCGGGGGAAAGGAAGGCGATTCAGTTGGGGGACAGACGAGTAGTACCCCGTATGTTGTTGCGGTCGGTTGCTGGACTGTCAGCGAAACGTCGCCCATGAAATTGACTTCGTTGAAGTATTCGATGTCGGCCATGTCGTACTGGCTGAATTGGTTGGACATCTGGCTCGGCGCAGCCGCCCACGTTGGACTAGCAGCGACTGCGCTCAGTAGCAGCCCACCTGCGACGGCGGCACTTGCTTTGAGAAGGGTGGATGCGCGCATACGCATCAGTGTGCGTTCTCGGCCGCAACCTTCGATCATGATGCTCGCTCGTTTGGCTTAACCGCCATGGGCCTGAGCGCATTGGCTCCGGCCGAGGTTGGACACGCTTGTGTCGGCTCATTCGATCCGCCGACTAGAGTCACTCAACAATCGGTACAGCGAGGGAGTTCCAATGTCGGCGATGAACGACACCAGCATGAACACGAACATGCACGCAGCCTTCAAGCGTGAAATTCGCAGAATCCAGTCAGGCTTAGCCAAGGCAGATCTGGCAAGCAGTTCCGCCCGGGCGAATCTGGTGAGGCGATACGACTTCTTCTCCGAGACCCTTCACCATCACCACGAGGGCGAAGACACTTACCTGTTTGAGCGGGTTAAGCCAAAGGCCGATCCGAGTGAAGTGGCGATCCTCGATCAGATGGAGGCTGAACACGGTGAATTGCTGGAGATCCTCACGACGGTAGATACAGGTTTCAAGACCTTGTCCGATGCCACGGACAAGGTAGTCCTCAATGATCAACTGGAGGCTCTCTTCACGGTATTGAGTCAACACTGTGAACATGAGGAGACCCAGGGGATCCAGGTTGTCCAGCGGTACATCACGCAGGAGGACATGAAGGAGTTCATGAAGTTCAACCGTGAAGGTGAACACGCGAACTTTGTGCTTCCTTGGATCTGCGATGGGGCACAACCAGCGGTCTCGTCGCAGGTGTGGGGCATGATTCCCGGACCCGTCAGGCTGTTCCTCAAACCAACGATGACGCGCAAGTACGACGCCTTCTCAAAGGAGTGCGGAATCTAGTGCGGGAGCCGACGCTGACCTATTGAGCCGCGAGGTCGTGGTGGCTCACCCAGTTGCGGATAGCCGCAGCAGGTAGCGGTCGGCTGAACAGGAAACCCTGAACCGAGTCACACCCGATATCGGTGAGGATTTCCAATTGGGCGTTGGTTTCCACGCCCTCAGCGACAGACTCGAACCCAAGACGCTGGCTCATCGCGATGGCTGCTTCAGCGATCGCGCGCTCATCCTTCGTTCCCGGCAAGCCGCGGATCAACGAGATGTCCAGCTTGAGGGTGGAAACCGGTAGTTGACGTAATCGGTTGAGGTTCGAGAAGCCCGTGCCGAAGTCATCAATCGCCAGGTTCACACCGGCTTCTTCGAATTCCCTGATCGCGTTGCGGAAGTGGGGGTCATCGTCGGCAAACACGGTCTCCGTGATCTCGACGTCGAAGTCCGACGGCGCTAACCCAGATTGCTGGATGGTGCTGAGGAACTGGTTTGTGAAGTCGGGCAGGCGTAGCTGCGAGGCAGACACGTTGACGGCGATCTTGATCTGCCGACCATCGCGATCCTTGAACAGATGCGCGTCCTGGCAACACCGAACGAGCACGGCCATCCCGAGCAGGTTAATGAGTCCGGCGTCCTCGGCCACATGGATGAACTGGTTTGGTGGCACATTTCCGCGCTTGTGGTGTTGCCATCGGGCTAGCGCCTCAAGCCTCACTGTGTGACCGTCGGCGATCCGCACCTGCGGTTGGTAGGCAACTGTGAACTCCCCGGCTTGCAAGCCTTCAAGCAGATCGCTTTCGAGATCGGCGCGCTCTCGTTCGCGCCGCGACATCGATTCGAAGAAGCGGACGGCCTCGTCGCCACCGGCATCCTTTGCTCGATACATGGCGAGGTCTGCATTGGCTAGGAGGTCCTGTGGTTCTTGCCCATCAAGTGGGCTGATCGTGACGCCAATGCTCCCCGAGGTGTGAATCAGAGCCGCACCCGTTGCGAGCGGTTGGCGCAGAGTCTGCAGAACGGTGTTCGCCAATCGTTCAGCCAGCTCCGGCTCGGCGAGGTCATCCAAGATAACCCCAAACTCGTCCCCGCCGAGCCTGGCGACCGTATCGCCGGACCTCAACGCAGACACCAGGCGTTGGCCAACGGCGACCAGGAGTTCGTCGCCGACTCCGTGACCGCGCGTGTCATTGACGACCTTGAAGCGATCCAGATCAAGGAGAAGGACTCCCACGAAGCGACGGTTGCGGACTGCGTGTTCAACGGCACGCTGCAACCGTTCGCGGAACAGGAAGCGATTTGGCAGACCGGTCAGCGGGTCGTAGTGTGCGAGGAACCGGATCTGGTCTTCGGCTTTCTTGATGTCTGTGATGTCGCGAAGGATTGCCGTGCACACCACCTCATCGCCTTCGCCCGCTTTGGAAATGCTTGCCTGCGCAGGGAACTCCGAACCGTTCGCGTGAAGTCCGTAAACGTCCCCACGCATGTTCATCGGCTTCTGCGTGACACTGGAGGAAAGGAATGCACTGACGTGTTTGTGATGCATTTCGCGTAGCCGGTTGGGGATCAAGTTCTCGAGCGGTTTGCCGATGACCTCCCGAGGCTTGTATCCGAAGATGTTTTCGGCACCCACGTTGAATGACGTGATGAGTTGATCCTGGTCGATCGTGATGATTGCATCAGCCGCAGTTGCGACCACACTCTCGTAGCGCGCATCGCTGAGTAACCGAGCCTTGTCGCTGGATTCAGCACGTCGGATAAACCCACGTGCCTCAATCTCTCGGATGAGGGCAGGTGTGAGGCGCCTCAAGTCCTTCTTAAGGATGTAGTCGTTCGCGCCCGACCGCATTGCCGTGACGGCGACCCCCTCACCGATGGTTCCGGACACGAAGAGGAACGGAAGATCGGGTGAGGTTGCGCGAATCTCCTTCAGTGCATCGAGTCCGTCCCAACCAGGAAGGCTGAAGTCGCACAACACGGCGTCCCAGTCGGTTGCCATGGCCTCCTGCAGCTGCTTTCGGGTGTCGATGCGTGTCGCTTCGACCGTGAGCCCCTCGCCGTGCAGGTGGCGCAGTGTGAGGTCTGCATCGTCGACGGAGTCTTCGATGAGCAGTAACTTCAGCGGTTCCTTGATCATGGTCGTCCCCATCACGATCTCGGAGGCTGTTCGTTGATGTTCAGCCAATACGTAGCGAGCGTGTTCAGCGTCCTCACGAACTCAGTGAAATCGACCGGCTTGCGAACGCAACTGTTTGCTCCTCGGTCATAACCAGATGCCAGGTCAGCGTCATCACGTGACGATGTGAGGATCACCACGGGCAATCGCCGAGTGAGTGGGCTTTGGCGAATTTCCTGGAGGACTGTCAGGCCGTCTTTGCGTGGCAGCTTGAGGTCGAGTAGGACGAGCATCGGCAGATCTCGAGTGTCACGGGACGCGTGCTCGCCAAAACCGTTCAGGAAGTCGAGCGCCTCGACGCCGTCTTTCGCCCGAACGACTTCGTGGGCGAATCCGTTTTGGCGCAGTGCGCGAACCGCAAGGGCCGCATCGTCAGCGTTGTCTTCGACGAGAAGGATCATTTCGTCACCCCCTGCGTCGGAAGTTCAGGCGACCGAGTCGAGTGCTCCAAAACGGGATCAGTTGAGTTGGTCCCGCCGCTGAGAGTCAGCGTGAAAGTCGCACCTTCCCCGAGTTCGCCGTGGGCGGTGATCCGCCCGTTGTGCCGGGCGACAATGCGCTGAACAATCGCGAGGCCGATGCCGGTGCCAGGGAAGTCGGACTCCGCGTGTGAACGTTGAAACGGCCCGAAGATCTTGTCTGCGTAAGCGGGATCAAAACCCGCGCCGTTGTCGGTGATCTGCAGACCTGGGTATCCGCCAACGGTGACGGAACTGACCGTGATCCGAGCGTTGTCGCGTCTGCTTGTGAATTTCCACGCGTTGCCAATCAGATTTTCCAGCAGAATTCGTAGCAGAGCTGGGTCCGCATCTAACGTGATGTCGGATTCAATCGCGATGTCAACGCGTCGGTCTGGAGTTGACCGCTGGAGCTCACGGATAATCCGCGCAGCCAGTGCCGACACTGACACTGATTCTCGGTGAAGTTCAAAGCGACTCACATGTGAAAGTCCCAGCAGGTCGTCAATGAGCTGAGCCATTCGCTGAGCGGCTGCTCTGATCCTGCGCAAGTAGTCCCGGCCCTGGTCGTCCAACAAGGGGGAGTAATCCTCAAGCACCGCCAAGCTGAAGCCATCAATCGCTCGCAGCGGTGCTCGTAAGTCATGGGAAACCGAGTAGCTGAACGTCTCGAGTTCGGTATTGAGCAGTTCTAGGGTTTCGACGCGGTTGGCGAGTGAATCCGTTAACTCCCGAATCAGTTCCTCGGACATGCGTCGGTCAGTTACATCCCGAACCAGCGCCAGCGTCGCATTCCCGGATTCAGATTCCACCGGGCTCAGGCTGATCTCAACCGGAAGGAGCGTCCCGTCCTTTCGCTTCGCGGACAGACTCAGGTTCGATCCCATTGGCCGCTTCTTCGGATGAGACATGAAAGAAGCCCGGTTCGCCGCATGGCCAGCGCGGATCTCATCGGGTACAAGGTCATCAACAGGGCGGCCGACAAGATCTCCAGTGTCGTATCCAAGAATCTCGTGGGCCTCAGGGTTCGCCAGCGTGATCAGGCCAGTGCTGCCAACCAGCAAGATCGCGTCGGGCGCGCTGTTAACCAGGACGCGATACGCCGTGAGTTCGTCGTTGAGGGCTTGCAGCATGTCGACGCGATCCTCAAGCGCTGATCGCAATTGGGAGACGAGGGTCTCCGTAGAACGACGCTCGGATACATCGCGGACAACGGCGACGACCATGGTCTCGGCTCCGACGGTAATCGGGCTGAGGCTGATTTCGACCGGCAGGAGCGAACCGTCGCTGCACAGCGCTGACAAGCTGAGGTCGGAACCCATTGGCCGCATGCGCGGTTCGGACAGGAATCCGGCTCGCAGTGTCGCGTGCCGAGAACGACTGATCTCCGGAACGAGTTCGTCGACGGACATCCCGTCGAAAGCAGCTTTCGGATATCCAAAAAGCTCAGATGCTTTGGGGTTGCTGAGTTGAATTACGCCCGCGCTATCGACAAGCAGCATCCCGTCGGGAGCGCGCGCGAACAATTCGCGGTAGATGCCCTCCGACTTTGGGAAGTCCACTTCCGGCATAGCGCCCCCAAAGATCATCTAAGCGCAGGCTATCCGAACATGGTCAGGTGCGTAACCCCCTGATCATCTAA
>Ga0075158_10001885_pt1 | contig 15582 bp, 7 predicted proteins | sample JI91814BDNA_FD_70968 | JGI IMG/M metagenome (GOLD analysis project Ga0075158, IMG submission 70968) | Wastewater effluent complex algal communities from Wisconsin, to seasonally profile nutrient transformation and Carbon sequestration -... | ecosystem: Engineered > WWTP > Effluent > Algae... | reverse complement strand
CGCCTCGCTGTTCGGCGCCCCGGCGCTCGCAGTGGCGGGCACCGGTTCGCTGCGGGCCGAACCCGGCGTCACGCTGACGGGCGGCGGCACGGTACTGGCTCCGTCGATCGTGGCGGCGACCCAGGCGATGCCGCGGCTCCTGGTCGACGAAGGAGCGCCCGCCGGCACGTGGACCGCACAGCTGTTCGGCCCATTCGGCGACAGCGCCCTGTTGCTGGCCAGCCTGCCGGGGGTGGCGTTCCAGCTGCCCTGGCTCACGGATGCGGTGTGGCTCGACCCGCTCAGCATGGTGGTCGTCGGCGCGGGAGTGCCGGCTCCCGGCGCTCCGGTGACGGCCACGATCGCCCTGCCGGCCGTGTCCCCGACACTCGGCTTCTGGATCGTGTGGCAAGCGCTGACCCTCGATGCGGCCTGCAGCTACCAGCTCGGCAATCCGGAGTTCAGCATCCTGCACTGAGGGTGACGCCGAGGGGCGTGCCGGAGCCGGACGACGCTGGCCCCGATCGCGCGGATTGTCGAGATTGGGCGGCGGCAGCGCGCGCCTCCGCCTCTCCCACTCTCGATGACCGCCCCCGACGACCTGCGCAGCCTGTTCCAACGTGCCGCGACCGGCGATCGAGCCGCCGCCGACCGCCTGTTCGCGCGGGCGGCCGACCGGCTGCTGCTGTTCGTGCGGCTGCGGCTCGGGCCGGCGCTGCGGGCGCGGCTCGACGAGCACGACGTGCTGCAGGAAGTGTTCGTGCACGCCCACCGCGACTTCGCCCGTTTCGACGCGGGCAGCGCCAGCGACCCGGAGCGGGCGTTCGTGCACTGGCTGTGCGCGCTGGCCGAGAACCGGCTGCGCGACCTCGCCGAGTTCCATCGCCGGCAGCGGCGCGATCCGACCCGCGAACAGCGCGACGTCACCGCCGTGCTGCGCGAACTGCACCGCCAGGGCCATGGTCCGGCGACCAGCCTGGTGCGGCGTGAAGAACGCGATCGCCTGGCCACCGGCGTCGGCGAGCTCGAGGGCGACGACCGCGAAGTCCTGCTGCTGCGCTTCTTCGAAGGCCTGACCGTCGACGCGATCGCCGACCGCACCGGCCGCAGCCCGTCGGCCGTGCGGCGTTCGCTCGGGCGGGCCGCGGTGCAGCTCGGCAAGCGCCTCGGCGAGGTGCGACCGTGACCGGCGATCGCGATGAGGCGCTCGGGCGCCTGACCGACGAGCTGGCGGCGGCGCTGGGCGCGGACGAGTCGATCGTGCTCGCGGCCTGGGCCGAGCGCTTCGGCGTCGGCACCGACGACGTCGCCGCCTGCGTCGTCGCCTTGCGCGCCCTCGAGAGCGGGCTCGGCGAAGAACCGGCCAGCGGAGCGCCCGAGCTGCCACCGCCACAGCTGCCCGACGACTACGAGTTGCTCGGCGAACTCGGCCGCGGCGGCATGGGCGTCGTCTACCGCGCGCGGCAACGTTCGCTCGGTCGCGAGATCGCGATCAAGGTGCTGCGGCCGGGTGAGCTGATGTTCGGCGAAGCGCTGCGCCGCTTCCGCAACGAGGCGCAGAGCCTGGCGCGGCTGCGCCATCGGCACATCGTCTCGATCCACGACCTCGGCGAGGGCAAGGACGGCACGCTGTGGTTCACGATGGACCTGATCGACGGCTGCACGCTCGCCGCCGAGCTCGCCGGCAAGGGCCGCATGCTGCCGGCGCGCGCGCTGCGCATCGTGCGGCAGGTGGCGGCGGCGATCGCGCACGCCCACGCGCACGGCATCGTGCACCGTGACCTGAAGCCGCAGAACGTGCTGCTCGACCACGACGGCGACGCGTTCGTCGTCGACTTCGGGCTCGCGCGCGACGCGGCGGCGGCGGGCACGCGCACGCTGACCGGCGAACTGCTCGGCACGCCCGCCTACATGAGTCCGGAGCAGGCGCGGGGCGAAGCGGGCCGCATCGGCGAAGCGAGCGACGTGTGGGCGCTCGGCGCCCTGCTCTACGAGATGCTGACCGGGCGCGGACCGTTCGCGGGCAGGCCGCTGCACGCGACGATCCGCGCGATCCTCGAGGAGGAACCGACGGCGCCGCGCGCGGTCGACAAGCGCATCCCGCACGAGCTGGAGGCGATCTGCATGCAGGCGCTGCAGAAGCGGCCCGAGGCCCGCTACGGCACGGCGCTGGCGTTCGCCGAGGACGTCGAGCGCTTCGCCGACGGGCGTCCGGTGCTGGCGCGCATGCCAGGGCCGGTCGTGCGCGCGAGCCGGCTGCTGTGGCGGCACCGGCGCGGCGTGGCGCTGGTCGCGGCGGCGGTGCTGGTCACGCTGCTGCTGGCCTCGGCGTGGCTGCCGTCGCTGCGCCGCGCGGCGCTGCGCGGTGAAGTCGAGCGGCTGCTCGAGATCGGCGAACCGGTGGCGGCGCTGGCCTCGGCGCGCGGCCTGCTCGGCGACCCAGCCGACGACGACGCCGAGCTGGCCGAGTTCCTGGTGGCGCGCGCGGCCAACGACGTGGCGGCGGCGAAGGTGCGCGCCGGCGATCGGGCCGGCGCCGAGAGCCTGCTGCAGGAGGCGGGCAAGCTGGCCGAACGCCACGTGCGCGCCGGTGAGGCGCTGCTGCCCGCCGACCTGTGGACCTGGGAGCTTGCGCGCGCCTTCGTGTGGCAGCCCGCCGAACGGACGCGCCTGCGCTTCGACGAGCCGCTGCGCCGCCGGGTGCACGAGGAGTTGCGGCATGCGCAGCTGCCGCGCGTGCTCGACGCCGCCTTGCTCGGCTCGGTCTACGGCGTGTCGCTCGAAACCCTCGGCGAGGCCGAGCGCCTGCAGGCGCTCGGGGCCCTGGTCACGGCCGCCGCGCGCCGACTGCAGGCTGGCGACGGAGTGAGTATCGGGTTCCCGTGGCAGACTTCGGACCACGAGCTGGACGCCTGGTGGACGCCCGCCGTCGAAGAACGGCTTGCCGAGCTGGCGGTGCGCGCCGAGGCGACGCCGGGCGAAGTCGTCGTGGCGTTGCGCGCGCTCGGCTGCTTCTGCGGCCTCGACCTGTTCGAGGAGTTGGGTTGGAACGTGGCGACCGGCACCGCGGAGGCCGCACCCGCGGCGGTCGTGCGGCAGACGGCGGCGCGGTTCGTTCAGGCGTGGCGAGCGTGGCGCACGTTGCCGCGCGAACAAGAACTGCTGGCTCGCGTCGACCTGCTGGTCGAGTGGATCGAGACGCCCGGCACCTTGGGGATCCGGGCGCAGACGCTGCGCAACCAGCTGGAGCAGATGCTCGGCCGCAGCGTCCCTGACGCTTCGGTCGGCGACTGGTGGCGCCCCCTGCGCGAACGATCGTTCGCTGCGCTACTGCGCGAAGCCGTGGGCCTCGCCGACGGCGTGATCCCGACGCTCGGCGACGCATTGGACCAGGCTCGCACAGCGGCGCTGACGCACGGCCGAGTCGACCCGGCCAAGAAGCGCACAGCCGTGCCATGGCAGCAACTGGCGTGGCTGCAGGTCCCCGACGGCAAGCCGTTCCTGCGTGTCGATCCGTCCCGCGGGCTGTCGTGGCGGGCCTCGGTGCTCGCCGCGGCGGGCCAGGAAGATCCGCGCCGGTTCGTCGTGCATGCGGCGGTGCTGCGATTCGACGACGGAGCTCCGGAACCCCGTCTCGTCGCGCAGGCCGCCGTTCCCGGACGACTCGGCGAACCGGTGCGACTCGGCTTCCGGGCCGAGCACGGTGACGCGCCATGGCTGTCGTCGCGACGGCCTTGGGAGGACGAGGGGCGGCGGCTGAGCGAGCGATCCCTCGCGGGGGTGACGATGCCGTTGGCGCCGCAGCTCGGCGAATTGGTGGCGCACGCGAGCGGCCGGCTCGACCTGACCGCCGAGACGGGGCTGCGCTTCGAGGTGGACGGCCGGATCGCACTGGAACTGCCGGACGCGACGTGGGGCGAGAACCTCCCGGCGCAAGCGCACGTGGGAATCGAGGAAACAGCGGCGTGCGGCGGCTTCACCGTGTGGTGGGACACCGGCCGTCGGGTCAGCACGTTCCTGGTGCTGACGAAGCTGGTCGAAGGGGACGGGCGCGGCGAGCTGCCACTGGCGGCATGGCGCGACGGCGTCTTGCGCCACTGGCAGAACGCAGCCCAGGCGCGCCGAGGACTGGAGCCCGACGACCGTCGCCACCATCAGCACAGCTGGTTCGTCGACTGGATGACGCCAGCGTGGTGGCCGATGCCCGAACTCGCCACGGCGTTCGAAACGGTGCTGCGCTCGCCGGCGGGAACGTACGGCAATGCCCCGAACCGGGGGCGAGGTGCCTGGACGGCGCTGCGCCTGGCCGGTGTGCCGTCGCCTGCGATGGCGCCCGCAGCAGCCCCCGGTGCAGAACCGGGGTCGCGCGCCCAGGTGCTGGAGTCGGTGCGCATCGCCGTCGGCGCGACGAACGACGAGGTGCGCGCGGCAGCGCTGGCGCCGTTGGCCGACGGGGCGGCGAACGGCTGGACGCCCGCGCTCGCGGCGACGCTGCGCGATGCGGCCGCGCGCGGCGGGTTCGCCGTTCCCGCGGCCCTGCAGCAGCGGCTCGACGCGATGCCGGTGCCGGACGGGCTGTGGGACCGCCTGGTGTCGCTGCGCACGCTCTACGTGCTCGGCTGGGTGTTGCTGCTCGGGTGGTTCCTGTCGTGGCGACGCAACCCGAAACGGCGCCGCGAACTCTTCGGCCCGCTCGCCCTGACGATCGCCGTCGCGTGGATCGGAGTCCGCCTGCAGATCGGCGGCGTGGTCTGCAACCCGACCTTCGTCGGCCTCGCCCTCGCGTGCGCCATGACGGCGGCGGCTCCCCAGCCGTGGACGCGGCTGCGCATCACGACGATCGCGGTGCAGCTGCTGTTCGTCGGCTGGGCGGCGCTCGCGTGGTTCGGCCAGATCCGGCCGCCGTATGGCCTCGACTTCTGGAACGCGCTGGCGATCCTGCTCAGCGGGATCACGCTGCGTTTCGACGGACTGCAGAGCCGACGGCTGCGGCTCGAGGGGCACGGCGCGGCACGTTCGCCCCGGTGAACCCGGCGCGTCGCGCGTCAGCGGCTGCGCAGGCGGAACTTGCCGATGCCCTGGTCGACGAACAGCGTCAGCTGGGAGGCGCTGGCGCCCGCTGGCAAGTCGAAGGTCACCGTGCGCACTCCGGTCGGTGGGCTCGATTCCTGCGGCTTGCCGGGAGCGAACGTCTCGGTGCTGCTGCCGATCTCCGCGATCAGCTGCCCACGCTGACGCTGCAGCCGGAACCAGCCGCGCGTCTCGACGGCCTTCTCTTCGGAGTCGTCCGGAGCGTTGGGGAACGCGACTCGCAGAGGCTCTCCTTCCGGCTTCCAGATGCCGTCGACGCGGCGGCAAGGATGGGCATCCATCGTCCAGCCGGCGTCGTCGGCGGTCCCAGTGCGGCCGCAGACGATCGTGTAGCCGAGGTCGCCGAACTCGGCGCGCAACCCGACCTTTGCCGGAGCGGTCTTCTCGTCGGCTTCAGCGGTCAGCTTGCCGCTCCACTCCCAGTAGGTCTCCTCGGGATCCAAGGCCGTGGTCAGCGTTCGTAGCCGGAGGCCGGCCTGGCACGACACGTAGTCGTCTTCACCGCGCGAGACATCGTTCCAGCGCAGGTCCGCTTCGTCGACGCTCCATTCGGGCTTGCCCGTGAACCCGATCAGCGGCCTTCTCTCGTCGAAGTCACCGACCTCGACCTTCACGATGCGGCGGTCCTTCTGCCCCTTGCCGTCGTTGACCTCGAACTCGCAGTCGAACACCACACCGGGCAACCCGTCGAGCAGCTGCACCTCGATCTTGGCGGCCTGGCGATTCTTGGTGAGCAATTCGTCGGGCAGCGTCCAGACGCACATCGGCTTCGGTACCGCAGAGGTGACCTTCGCCTCGAGCGAGAAGCGCTCCTTCAAGACGCGCTTCGTCTCGGCCCCGACGATCGCATCGATCACGGGAGCCGGTGGCTTCGGGGGCTTCGTCGTGCCACCACCTTCGGGGCGCGGATCGACGCCACCGGGATCACCACCACCACCGGACAGCGCGTAGCCGCCGACCGCCAGCACCAGCACCGCACCGATCCCGACGAACAAGGGCGTGCGGTTCGGCTTCGCGGCACCCTTGCCGGCACCGACCGCGGCACCGCCGGCTTCGTCGGCGGAGTCCTTCTGCGGCAGCTTCGAGACGACCGTGGCGTCGAGTTCCTCGAACGCGGGCTTCGCCGGCCCGGCCGGCGCATCGAGCCCTTCGGCGAGGAAGTTGATCTCCGACGTGCGCAACAGCCCGGCACTCGGCGCCTTCGCCGCGCTGCGGTTCTTCTGGTTCTGCTCCGCCTTGGCGAACGGGTCCTCGACCGGCGTCGCCTTCGGCGGGCTCGTCGACGGGTCCTTCGCCGACGTCTTGTCGGTCTTGACGCTCGACGGGCGCACCATCGGCCCCTTGCCCCACTCGGTCTCCTCGCCGACCACCGGCGGTGGAGCCTTCTTCGTCGAGCGCGTGCGCGACGTCGCCAGCGTCTCGATCAGCTCGAGCAGGCGCTCGTCGAGTTCCTTGTAGGAGCGCGGCCGTTCGTCGCGATGGCACGCGAGCATGCTCTGCACGAGCGCCCCCACCGCCGGCGGCACGGTCAGGTTCTCGTCGCACGGGTTCGGGGCCACCGGCGCCCGCTTCGCCGTGACGATCTCGGTCAGCTTCTTGCCGCGGAACGCGGGCAAGCCGACCAGCATCTCGTAGAAGGCGCAGCCGAGCCCGTAGATGTCGCTGCGGAAGTCGACCGCGTCGGGCTCGTCGTACTGTTCGGGCGACATCGTCGCCGGCGTGCCCATCACCGAACCGGGCGACGTGAGCCCGAGGCTGGCGCTGCCTTCGTTCGCGCGCGCGAGGCCGAGGTCCACGACCTTCGGCGTGAACGGGAACAGCACGTCGAGCGCCGTCGAGGTCACCGTCTCGAGCAGGATGTTCTCGGGCTTGACGTCGCGGTGGATGATGCCGAGCGAGTGCGCGTGGGCGAGGGCCTGGGCGGTGGCGCGCACGAGCCGCAGCGTCGCCGGCACCGACACCGGGCCGTGGTCGGCGATCCACTTCTTCAGGCTCGGCCCGTCGATGAACTCCATCACCAGGTACGACTGGCCGTCGTCCGTGGTGCCCGCCATGTGGCAGGCGACGATGTTCGGGTGCTTGATGCCCGCGAGGATCTTGGCCTCGCGCTGGAAACGCTGCACGAACGAGTCGCCGCCGAGTTCGACCGACAGCAGCTTCACGGCGACGCGGCGGTCGAGGAAGTCCTGGCGACCGCTGTAGACGACGCCCATGCCGCCACGCGCCAGCTCGAAGTGCAGCGTGATGCCGGGGATCTTCGGCAGGTTCGCCGGCAGCGGCGGTGCCTGCTGCGCCTCGGGCGGCACGTAGGCCTGCGTCGAGTCCAGCGGGCGCGACTTGCGCGGATCGGGGTCGTTGCCGCTCACTTCGCCATGCCCTCGATGGCCTGCAGCAGCTTCTTCGCCGCCGGGCGGTCGGCCTTGTGCTCGCCCTTGTAGAAGAACTTGATCAGGCCGTCTTCGCCGACGATCACCGTCGACGGCGACGCCAGATCGCCGTCGATGCCGAGCTGCTTCACCAGGTCGAGCTGCGCGTCGTAGAAGACGCGGTAGGGCGGGCCACCTTCGTTGAACGTCAGCTTGTAGGCCTGCTCGAACGACGCCTCGTTCTCCTTCGGGCCCGGATAGACGACCAGCACCTCGACGCCGAGCTGCTCGAGCCGTTCGCGCGACTGCGCCAGCGCCTTGGTCTGTGCCACGCAGTAGCAGCAGACCTCGCCGAGGAAGCCGCGCAGCACCACCAGCATGACCTTCTTCTTGCCGAGGTACTGCTTCAGGTCGACTTCCCCGCCGTCGACGGCACGCAGGGTCTGGAACGGCAGCGGCTTGCCGTACCAGTCCTTCAGCTCGCCGTGGCCCGCCGCCTTCGGCGGTGCACCGGCCGGACGGTACTTGTCGAACATCGAGGCGCCCGGCTTGCTGCCCTCGACGTACTCCTGCACGTAGGAAGCGATCTCGTTGCGCTGCTTGACGCTGAGGTCGGGCTGCATCGGGGCGGCGACGCGCGCCGGCTCGTTCTCGATCTTCGCGACCATCTGCTCGACGGCCGGCTGCGGCGCCTGCAGCTCCTCGACCGGCTTCTGCACAGCGGTGCGATCGACCGGGCGCACCAATTCGGTGACCAGCGGCGCCGGATCGAACCCGGCCAGCACGTTGCCCTGCTCGTCGCGCGCTTCCTGCACGCCGCCGGCGACGGGGCCAGCGGTGCCGGTGGTCAGCGAGCAGCAGAACTTCAACTTGCCGTTCTGGTGATAGCTGGTCCAACGCCCGACCGGCGCGCCGCTCTTCAGCACGCCGGTGCGCAGCACGGTGCCGTCCGCGGCGGCCTCGGCGACGATCTCGATGCCAGCCTTGCCGCCGAAGTCCTGGCGGCCGCGCTGGCCCTGTTCGTCCCACACCGACCACACGCCGACCCGCACGCCCTCGTGGTACATGCCCGCCGCCTTGGGCTTGCCGGTCGGGTGGTAGTAGGTCCACGGGCCCGACAGCTTGCCGGCGTCGAACTGGCCCTCGCGCTCGAGCACGCCGTTCTGGCCGTAGAAGCGCCACAGGCCGTCCTCGAAGTCGCCGACGTAGCTGCCGCGCGCCTGCGGCGTCTGGTCGGCGTACTGCATGCTCCACTCGCCGGTGCGCTTGCCGGTCTCGTCGTAGCTGCCCGAACGCTCGGCGACGCCACTCTCGTAGTAGTAGGTCCAGGAGCCGACCTGGCGGTCGTTCTGGTAGGGGCCCTTCGCCCGCGGCTTGCCGGACTCGTAGAAGTAGGTCCACTCGCCGCTCTGCAGGCCGCCCGCCAGGGCCCCGCGGCTCTTCGGCAGGCCGCTCGACCAGGTCTCGGTGTAGTCCACGATCTGGTTGACCAGGAACTTGCAGGCTCCTGCCGACAGGCAGAGCAGCACACCGAGGCAGAGGGGCGTCGTCTTCATGCGCGAGGGCTCGCCGAGGGTGGCGAGGGCGGGGCAGTATCGGGGCACACGGGGGCGAGCGCCATGGCCGAACGTCCCGAGCGGCCCTTGCCATCGGCAGGGACGGAGCACCGACTGCACCCGTTCGCGCCGGCGCCGCGGTAGGCTCTGCGCCCCGTCCGCACCGCACGCGCACCGACTCGGCCCATGCCCGCACGCTCCACCTTCGTCCTCACGTCCCTGGTCGCCACCCTCGCCCTCGGCGGCTGCTCGTCCGGACTCGGCAACAACCTGCCTGGCAGCAGGCCGCCGGAGGCCGGCACCAATGCGAACCTGCCGCTCGGCATCGACCTCGGCGTGGTGCCGACGAGCCCGGCCGTCTCCCTCGACGTCGCCGGTGTGGTCGTTCCGGCGATCGGCAGCACGCCGCAGCGCGACGTGGTGCTGCTGGCGTTCGCCAGTGCGGCCGCGGCCGCGGACGCCGACGGGGCCGGCACGCCGCTGGCGCGTGACACGGTGACCGACACGAACGGCGTCGCCGACGTGTTCCTGGCCGCGGTGAGCGCCCAGGACGTCGAGACGCGTGCGTTCAGCCAGTCGCTGGCCGGCAAGTTCCGCCACCCGCGCTGCGCCACCTGCCACAGCATGCAGACGAGCACCACGCTCGCCTTCGTGTCGACGGTCGAAGGCCACGCCGGACCGCTGCCGGGCCCGACCTTCCCGAACAACTCGCCCGACACGTGCGCACCCTGCCACGTCAACAGCACCCAGTTCCCGGTGCCGGGCTGGCAGGCGCCGGCGGCGTCGTTCGACCTGCGCAGCAAGACCGTGGCCCAGATCGCCGAAGCAGCGACGCGGGTGCCGATCGACGAGACCGAACACTTCGTCACCGACCCGCGCGTGCTGTGGGCGCTCGACTCCGGCATCCTGCCGCAGGTCGGCGGCCGCAACGGCCGCGCCGACGACGACCACGACGGCGTGCTCGAGCCCGAGGACAGCGACGGCACGCCTCGCACGGTTCCTGGCGGTTCGCAGCAGTTCCTCGAGGAGATCGAGGCCTGGCGCGCCAGTGGCCAGGTGCTGACCACGGCCGGTGCCGTTCGGGACCTCACGCTGGTCAGCCGCGCCAACGGCGGCGGCGGCACAGCAGCCGGCAACGGCGCCTCGACGGGGCCGCGCCTCGTGTGGGTGCCGAACGGCTCGTTCAACCCCACCACCTCCGGGACGGCGGCCGCGACCAATCCGATCGGCACGATCTACGTCGCGTTCGAGTCGACCTCGAGCAACCTGGCCGGCTCCGACGCCAACGGCGCCAGCGACGTGTTCCGCGCGGCGATCGAGTTGCGCGCCGAGGAGGACGAGGACGGTGCGGCCCTGGTCGGCGGGCTGAACCTGCGCTACCTGGACGGCGCCACCGTGCTGTGCAGTGCCGTGAACAGCACGACCACCGCCGGCAACGGCGCCTCGACGCGCGCGTCGATCGGCGGGGCGGACGGAGCGACGGTGGCATTCCAGTCGACCTCGACCAACCTGATCGCCGGCTTCACCGACGGCAACGGGACCGGCAACGACGTGTTCGTGCGCCGCACGGGCAGCAACACGACGCTGCTGGTGAGCCACGCGATCGGCGGCAGCGCCACGAGCGGCAACGGGGCCAGCGAGGCTGCGAACGTGGACGCGACCGGCGCCGTGGTCGCCTTCGAGAGCGACGCCGGCGACCTGATCGCGGTCGACGGGAACGGCGTGCGCGACGTGTTCTTCGCCACCGTGACCGGCAGCGCCCCGTTCGTGAAGACGCGCGCCAGCGTCACCGGCGGCGGCGCCGAGGCCACCGGCGGAGCCAGCAGTGCCGCTGCGGTCCACGTGGCCGGCAGCCGCGTGCGCGTCGCCTACCAGTCCAACGCGACCGACCTCGCGACCGGACTCGTCGCGGCGACCAACGTCTACCTGTTCGACAGCCAGTCGGGCAGCAGCACGCTGCTGAACCAGCGCATCACCCCGACCGGCAGCGCCGTCGGCGACGCCTCGGCGCGCGCGCCGTCGATCTCGGCGAACGGGAGCGTGGTCGCGTTCGAGAGCGACGCGACCAACATCGACGTCGAGGTCCCCGCGGACGGCAATCGCGCCACCGACGTGTTCCTCGTCGAGACAGCACAGCTGGCGACCGGCAACGTGCTGCCGTTCCGGGCGAGCATGACGGTGACGACCGTGTCGGACGGCAACGGCGCGTCGACCGGCCCACGCATCGGCAGTTTCGTCGACAGCGCCAACTACGGCACCGGCTTCCTCGCCTACCGCACCGCCGCCACCAACCTCGGCACCTCCGACTCGACCGACATCGTGGTGGCGTTCCTGGACCAGGCCTCGGGCGTGGCCGCGAACTTCACCACCGACGTCACGCGCGGGCTGGCACCGCTGACCGTGGCGTTCACGGACAGTTCGGCCGGCAACCCGACCAGCTGGCAGTGGGACTTCGACAACGACGGCAACGTCGACTCGACCGAGCGCAACCCGGTGCGCACCTTCACGACGCCGGGCGTCTACTCGGTGCGCCTCGTCGCCACGAACGCGAACACCACGAGCACCCTGACGCGCACCGACCTGATCACGGCGGTGACGACGATCGTGCCGGACTTCACCGTGTCGGCCACGAGCGGCACGGCCCCGCTGTCGGTGACCTTCACCGACACGTCGACGCAGTCGCCGACAGCCTGGGAATGGGACTTCGAGAACGACGCGACGGTCGACGCGACGGCCCAGGACCCGAACCACACCTACACGACGCCCGGCACCTACACGGTGCGCATGACGGCGACCAACGAAGCGGGCTCGGCGACCGAGACCAAGACCTCCCTGGTCACGGTGTTCGAGCCGGTCGTGGCCAGCTTCACGCGCACGCCGACGAGCGGCATCGCGCCGCTGCTGGTGACGTTCACGAACACGTCGACGGGCGCCACGAGCTACCAGTGGGACTTCGACGACGACGGCAACGTCGACTCGACGGCCACCAGCCCGACCTTCAACTACACCGTCTCCGGCACCTACAACGTGACGCTGACGGCGACCGGCCCGGGCGGTGTCGACGTGTTCGAGTTCACCAACTGCGTGGAGGTGTTCGGCGCCGTCACCGCGGCCTTCACGATGACGGTGAGCAGCAGCCCGATCACGTCGGCCTACAGCACGACGTCGATCACGTTCACCAGCACGTCGACCGGCTCGATCAGCAGCTTCGCTTGGGACTTCGACAACGTGCCCGGCACCACCGAGTCGACGGCCTCGACCACCTCGCGCACGTTCCCGTCCGTCACGACGTCCGAGACCACGACGGTGTTCACGATCCGGCTGACGGTCAGCGGGCCAGGTGGCTCGTCGTTCACGACGCGTGCGCTGACGATCGTGCCGATCGAGGAGGGCGTGGCCATCGCGCCTTCCGGCGACTCGACGATCTACCAGGACGCGACCGGCAACAGCAACGGTGCCGGCACTCGCATGGTGGTCGGCCGCCCCGCTGGAACGGCGTCGCCAGGGATCGAGGCGTTCTCGCGGCGGGCTCTGCTGCGCTTCGGCTTGACGTCGATCCCGGCTGGCTCGACCGTCAACTCGGCGACGGTGACGTTGGAGTCCGACATGCCGATCGGCGTCACCACCGGCACGCAGACCGTGTCGCTGTTCCGCCTGACCCAGAGCTGGACCGAAGGCACGGCGAACTTCACGGCCGGAGCCGGCGAGCCAACCTCCGGAAACGGCGCGACCTGGGCCAATCGCTCGGGAGCCACCGCCTGGACCAACGCCGGCGGCACCTTCAATGCCTCGGCCAGCGGCACGTTCAGCAATGTCAGCGTCGCCGGGACCTACACGTCGTCGAACGTCGGCAGCGACGTCGCCAACTGGTTCGACGGCACCTTCACCAACAACGGCTGGATCCTGCGCGGCAACGAGGCGGCTGCCGGCACCGCGAAGCGCTTCTGGACGCGCGAAGGCACCACGCCACCGGTGCTGACGGTGCGCTTCCGCCGCCCGCTGCCCTGAGTTCGGAATCTCCGGCGCCGCGCGCGCAATGGCGACCCATCCCATGACGACCATGCGCGCCGTGCTGCTCCTGCCGTTCCTCGCCGCCTGCTTCAACCACCCGCAGTTCGTCGCCAACAAGGTGATCGAGGCGGAGGTTCCGGCCGTCGCGGTGCAGCAGCTCGTCTGCGAGTCACACAACGGGGACATCGAGGCCACCGGGGCCCCCGCGGAGACGATCGTGCTGCGCGTCGAGATGTCGGTGCGCGGCATGACCCAGGAAGAAGCCGACGCCAACCTGCAGCTGCTCGAGCTCGGCCGCGAGAAGGTGGGCGACCGGTTGCGCCTGTTCGGCAAGTATCCGGCGAACGCGCTCGACAACCGTTCCCCGAGCTTCGCCTTCACGCTGATCGTGCCGGCGCGCCTTGCGCTCCACCTGGAGTCGCACAACGGCGACATCGTCGCACGAAGCGTCGGTGGCACGGTCGTGGCAACGACGCACAACGGCCGCATCCAGGCCGAACTCGCGGGAGCCAAGGTGGCGCTGAAGACCCACAACGGGGACGTGCAGTTGCGCCTCGAAGGCACGGCCCCGCTCGATGGCACGGTCGAGTCCCACAATGGCGAGGTCGGGATCCTGTTCGGATCCGGACGCGCTGCCGCGATCGCCGCGAACACCCACAACGGCCGCATCACCACGGGCGGCCAGGTCCGTGTGCTCGAGAAGGGCGAGGATTCCCTGCGCGGCCAGGTCGGCGAAGGCGGGGGCAAGCTGACGGTGACGACACACAACGGCGACATCACCCTGCAGTAGCCGGAAGAGGCCGAAGGGGGAGTCGGCGGCGAGGGAGCGGTTCGCTATGGTGTTCGCCCCCCGATGATCACCCTGACTGGCATCAACAAGCGGCACGGCAACCAGATCCTGTTCGTCGACGCCTCGCTGCAGCTCAATCCCGGCGAGAAGGTCGGTCTGACCGGCCCGAACGGTGCCGGCAAGTCGACCGTGTTCCGGCTGATCGTCGGCGAGGAGTCGCCCGACGACGGTGAGGTCGCGCTGCCGCGGCGCCTGTCGCTCGGCTACTTCCGCCAGGACATGGGCGAGATGAAGGGGCGCTCGGTGATCGACGAAGCGATCGCCGGCAGCGGCAAGGTCGGCGAGCTGCACCACGAACTGGAGCAGCTGCAGCACGACATGGCCGACCCCGACAAGGCGGACGACATGGAGCGCATCCTGGAGCGCTACGGCGAAGTGCAGGCGCAGTACCAGGACCTCGGCGGCTACGAGCTCGAGGCGAAGGCGAAGGAGGTCATGCACGGCCTCGGCTTCAACGACGCGCAGATCGAAGGCGACGTCGGTGCTCTGTCGGGCGGCTGGAAGATGCGCGTCGGCATGGCCAAGGTCCTGCTCGGCAACAACGACGTGCTGCTGCTCGACGAGCCGACCAACCACCTCGACATCGAGTCGATCCTGTGGCTCGAGCAGTTCCTGCAGCAGACCAAGGCCGCAGTGCTGATGACGTGCCACGACCGCGACTTCATGAACCGCATCGTCGATCGCATCATCGACGTCGACAACGGCCAGTTCGTCTCCTACACGGGCGACTACGACTACATGGAGCGCGAGCAGAAGGTGCGCGCGCTGCAGCTCGAAGCGCAGTTCGAGCGCCAGCAGGCGATGATCGCCAAGATGCAGCGGTTCATCGACCGCTTCGGCACGCACGTCGCCAAGGCCGCGCAGGCGCAGAGCAAGGCGAAGAAGATCGAGAAGATCGACAAGATCGAGCTGCCGAAGAAGCGCGAGGTGGTGCCGTTCGCGTGCAAGACGCCGCCGCGCTCGGGCGACGACATCGTCAAGATCCATGGCCTGAAGAAGGCCTACGGCGAGCGGTCGATCTACAAGTCGCTCGACTTCGAGATCAAGCGCGGCGAACGCTGGTGCGTGATGGGCCAGAACGGCTCCGGCAAGACCACGCTGCTGAAGATGATCGCCGGCCACCTGCAGCCCGACGGCGGCATGCTGAAGCTCGGCAGCGTGAAGATGGGCTACTTCGCGCAGCAGGCACTCGACCTGCTCGATCCGGACCTGACCGTCTACCAGCAGGTCGACCAGAAGTTCCACCTCGAGTCGATCGGCGCCAAGCGAAACCTGCTCGGCGCGTTCCAGTTCTCCGGCGACGAGCAGGACAAGCTGATCAAGTTCCTGAGCGGTGGCGAGAAGTCGCGCCTCGTGCTGGCCCTGATGCTGTTCGACCCGCCGAACTTCCTGGTGCTCGACGAGCCGACCAACCACCTCGACATCCTGACCAAGGAGATGCTGGTGCAGACGCTCGGCAACTTCGACGGCACGATGCTGTTCGTCTCCCACGACCGCGGCTTCCTGCGTGGCCTCGCCAACCGCGTGCTCGACGTCAGCGAATGCGCGGCCGGCGGTGCGGCGAAGGCGTATCCGGGCAGCTACATCGAGTGGGTCGAGAAGACCGGCATGGAAGCACCCGGCGTGCACCGGTAGTCCGACTCGGCCGACGGAGCCCGGCCCACCGTGCAGGCCCGGGGCGGCTTGGATAGCGTCTGGCGACGAACGAAGGACCCGATGTCATGCCCCA
>Ga0075158_10001884_pt1 | contig 15582 bp, 16 predicted proteins | sample JI91814BDNA_FD_70968 | JGI IMG/M metagenome (GOLD analysis project Ga0075158, IMG submission 70968) | Wastewater effluent complex algal communities from Wisconsin, to seasonally profile nutrient transformation and Carbon sequestration -... | ecosystem: Engineered > WWTP > Effluent > Algae... | reverse complement strand
AAATGTTACGGTAGAAACTTAGCAACAGGTAAAGTGATCCATATGGGTGAAGCGGTAGGTGTAATTGCAGCACAGTCAATTGGGGAACCAGGTACTCAGCTTACGTTGAGAACCTTCCACCAAGGGGGTACTGCAGGTAACGTATCAGAAAACCCATCTATCGTTGCAAGAAGAGATGGTATCGTAGAAATGGATGAAGTAAGAACAATTACTTCTGAAGATGAAAACGGTAATACAGCTGAGGTTGTAGTGTCTCGTTCAACAGAATTCAGATTAGTTGCTGATAATGAGTCCAGAACTCCATTAATGGTAGCTAACGTACCTTACGGATCTATATTATCTGTGAAACCAGGTGATAAAGTGAAGAAAGGAGATACCATCTGTAGATGGGATCCGTATAACGCGGTTATCATTGCTGAAACTTCAGGTAAGGTAGAATACGAGGATATCATCCAGGGTATTTCATTCCAGCTTGAAATTGACGAACAAACAGGATTCGAAGAGAAAGTAATCTCTGAATCAAGAAATAAGAAAGCCGTACCTACCTTGAAAGTGGTAGACTCTAAAGGAGTTGAGCAAAAAGCTTACAACTTACCGGTAGGAGCCCACTTAATGGTTAACGATGGTGAAAAAATTAAGGCTGGTAAAGTCTTAATCAAGATCCCAAGAAAATCTGCAAAAGCAGGGGATATCACCGGAGGTCTTCCGAGAGTTACCGAATTATTCGAAGCAAGAAACCCTTCAAACCCAGCGGTTGTTACTGAAATCGACGGGGTAGTTTCTTACGGAAAAATTAAGAGAGGTAACCGTGAACTTATTGTTGAGGCGAAAACTGGAGAAAGAAAAATTTACCTGGTAAAACTTTCTAACCAGATTCTTGTTCAGGAGAATGACTTCGTAAGAGCAGGTTCTCCACTTTCTGACGGTTCTATCACACCGGAAGATATCTTAAGAATTAAAGGTCCAACAGCCGTTCAGGAATACTTAGTAAACGAAATTCAGGAAGTTTACCGTCTACAGGGGGTAAAAATCGACGACAAGCACTTCGAAATTATCGTAAGACAGATGATGACGAAAGTATCTATCGTAGATGGAGGTGATACTCAATTCCTTGAAGGAGCTCTTGAACACAAGTTTGATTTCTTGGAAGAAAACAACAGAGTATTCGGTCTTAAAGTAGTAGTAGATGCTGGTGATTCTAAAGAATTCAAACCAGGTCAGATGATTACGGCAAGAGAATTAAGAGACGAAAACTCTAAGTTGAAGCGTGAAGATTTAGCATTGGTAGAAGTAAGAGAAGCTCTTCCTGCTACTGCAACTCCTGTACTGCAAGGTATTACAAGAGCTGCCCTTCAGACTAAGTCATTCATGTCTGCAGCATCGTTCCAGGAAACAACTAAAGTTCTTAACGAAGCAGCAGTTGCTGGTAAGATAGACGATCTTAACGGTCTTAAAGAAAATGTAATTGTAGGTCACAGAATCCCTGCAGGTACAGGTCTTAAAGAGTATCAAAACGTTATTGTTGGTTCTAAGAAAGAATTCGAAGACCTTAACTAAAATTAATGATTTGAAATTTGGGATTTGAAATTATTTTTATATTTTCACAATCTCAAATTTCGAATTTTAAAAACATAATTTATAACAATGGACAACAATCAAAATCCACAAGACGGAAACATCAACATCGAATTAAACGAAATGGTAGCTGCTGGTATCTATGCTAACCTAGCTTTAGTAAACCATTCTCCATCTGAATTTGTAGTAGACTTTATTCAGTTGATGCCGGGTGTTCAGCAAGCTAAAGTAAGATCAAGAGTAATTCTTGCTCCACTTCACGCTAAAAGAGTATTAAACGCTCTTCAACAGAACATCGCTAACTACGAGCAGCAGTTCGGAGAAATTAAAGAAGTTGAGCCTTTCGTATTAGGAGGAAACAACGTTCAAGCGTAAGATTTCTTTTACAATAAAATAAAGAATGCCCTGGTATAAACCAGGGCATTTTTCATTGACTTTAATTTACTGCTTTGTTTGTTTTATGTTTTTTTAAAAAATCATTAATTTTTTTTAAAATATACCAAATGAATTATTTTGATTTGTTTTGTGGTATTTTTGTTAATTCTTAATATAAATTAGCAATAATTAATTTTATTTAGTATTAATTCATTATTGTTATTAGTAGATTTGTGAAAAACATAAATGAAATGAAAATTTCCTCTATTACAGTCGTCTTATTCTGTATGAATATACATGCACAAAAGCAAAATATTAAGGATAGTCAGAAACATTTACAAAAACTTTTGCATACAATGAAAAGGATTGCAAAAGAATCATGAACAGTGTTGCCGGAAGTATCAATTTTGATAGGCTTATAAATATAAATCAGGATATTATCAAATTTACTTCTGAAGAACCCATCTCTTAAATATCTTTCATGCATTGAATAGAAAACTATTATTTATTTTTTTATGTATTCCGGTAATCATATTCTTTAGTAATGTGATGTATTCTGTAGTTTTTCACGTTAAAAGAGAACTGTATGAAAAGACGCAATACTGTATAGCAAAGAGTAATTTCAGAAAATCCGAAACCATATGTTTTACAGAAAAACAGCTTGAAGAAGCTGAATGGAAAGAAGAAAAAGAATTTACACTTCATGGATTTTCATTTGATGTAATCAGCATCAGTAATGTCAGTGGGAAGAAATATTTTTTCTGTTATATGGATAAAAAAGATATTATCATCAATTCTTTATTAGACTTTTCAAAAAAACTGGCTGTCAAAAAAAAATATTTACGGCTGCAGATAAGCTTACCCGGTCACAACAAAAATCTGTTTAAAATACCAGGCTATCTTGCCGTTTTCGAAACAAAAGAATTCCGTTTTTTTTCAAATCATTTCTCAGAAACAATTTCCAGATATTATTATCAGCTAAAAAATACTCATTATTTAACCGTTATTTTTCCTCCACCGGAAATGTGTAGCCCATCAAAACAGATATGAATATTATATTAATGGTAACACAAATTTTGAATAATGAAAAAATATATATGCATAGCAGCGGTGTTAGGCTGCATTATAACGCATGCTCAGCAAAATCAGAAGGGGACAATTGATGAAGTCAATATCCTTGGAAGGAAAAAAATTAAACAGGAACGGGCAGAATTTAAAAGGCATGCACAATCTGTCGAAACTCTTTCTGAAGAAGATCTTAACAGAAATAATCCTGCGGCAATAGATCAGACTTTATCTACCATGCCGGGACTTCAGGTAGATAAAAGAACGAATTTTGGAGGTCAGAGACTTGTGCTGAGAGGTTACGGGAATGACCAGAAATTTAATAACTGGGGAGTAAAAGCATACTGGAATAACATGCCCTTAACAAATGCTGAAGGAATCACTGTTTTGGATGATGTGGATTTTGCTTACGTAACCAATGTTGAGGTAATCAAAGGTCCTGCAGCAAAAATGTATGGCGGTGGTGTAGGAGGAGCTGTTCGCTTCTATACCCGTCCGGATTTTACACAAGGAGCATCAGTTTCAGAAAATGTAATGTTTGGTGCTTTCAAAACCTTTCAGTCAAGAACACAATTGAATGTTGCAGATGATAATTACTCAATAAGCGCAGCATATGGACATCTTGAAACAGATGGATACAGACCTAATGGAGGAGGGCTGAAAAATTTCTTCAATGTAAATGGTACCGTGAAGGTAAGTAAAAAAGATCAGTTAAGTTTTTTTGCAAGCCAGGCTTACTCGTACGAACATACTTCAGGACAGATTTCATATGACGATTATTATGCAGGCATAGATAACGGAAATCCTGCTTATATCAGAAAAAATTCAGGAACAAAAATAAAATCAACAAGAGTAGGATTGAGTAATACAGTAAGTCTTACTTCAAATTTAAGAAACTATACGACCCTGTTTTATTACAATGCAAACACGGAAAGTGTTTCAGCAGGAGCATATGGAATTACAAGCTCCCCGAATGTAGGGTTACGTTCTACTTTTACCTTAAAGAATGATTTTAGGGATTTCGAAAACCGTTTAGACTTCGGAGCTGAAATACAGAATTCTGTTTCCACTACTTCAAGTTATCGTTTTACAGGTTCAGAAACAGAACCTTTGCAGACAACAGGAATGTCCGGAGCATCTTATTTTAAATATAATAATAATCAGTCCACCTATTTTGTGATCGATTATCTTACCTATAAACCCTGGGGACTTACTTTGCTTGCAGGACTTAGTGCGAACAGAACCAATTATGACAGGAAGGACCTTTATGCCTTACCGGATTTAGTTCCCGGACACAAAGACAAAGATCAGTCATTTAATAAAAAGTATGACATGGCTTATACGCCTCACTTTGCATTACAGAAAGAATGGAAACACCAGATCTTTAATCTAAGCTATAGTGAAGGGTATAATTCTCCTACGGCAGCTTCTTCATTTATTACAGCTACAAATACAACGAATGATGATTTAAAACCTGAACGTGCAAGAATGCTGGACTTCAGTGTACATGGCCTTTTACTGAATACAAAACTGGATTACCGTATTTCAGCATTCAGAATCGACTATTCCGATAAACTTACACAGTTGCTTTTACCAGGTAATACAAGTGGGCAAACGTACTGGGCTAATACCGGAAGCCAAAAAAATACAGGCCTTGAGTTTAGTGTAGGATATCAGTACAGAACTGAAAACTCTTTTATTGAGAGAATTGTTCCTTTTGTAAATCTTTCTTATTACGATACAAAATATAAAGATTTTTCAATCTATGATCCCAAATATCAAGACCCTGTTACAGGAAAGACTGTAGGGAAGCTAATGGTATATGATCATAAAACCGTAGTAGGAGTTCCGAGAAATAAATACGCTGTTGGATTGGATATTTATACTAAGCCGGGATTTTATCTTGTAAATACCTATAATTATCTTGGAAATGTTTATTCTGATTTTAACAATACAAATCTCGTAAAAGGATTTGGACTTCTTAATTCCAAGCTAGGATTTAAAAAATCTTTCAATAATTTTGATCTTGATTTATATGTGATGGGAAATAACCTTACCAATCAGATCAATTACACCTTCCTGTTCTTAGGAAACAGCATCAATGATTCTGATACAGGAAATGGTTATCCTAAAGGAGTAAGTACAGATCTTAATCCAGGACCTGGAAAAGCCTATTTCTTTTACGGATTCAATGTAAAATACAGATTTTAAAATTTAATTTTATATTTATTAATATCTTTTTTACAGTAAAATAAAAATGCCACAGTTCATTACTGTGGTTTTTTTATATTCAATCATAAACATCCATGAAATTCATATTGAATTTGCCTAATTGTTAATTTTCTTTAATGAAATAAAAAAATATAATATCGATATAGCAATTTTATATCTTTGTTTAAGAAAAGCAGAAATATAAGATATGATTGATAACGCGTTCGCTGTAAGTAAATTTGGCTTTTTAGGGGCCGAATTTTTATCTGAGCTTGAAAAACATGCTGTTGCTATTAATATAAAAGCAAAAACTGAAATCATAAGAGAAGGACAGAAAAATAAGTTTGTACCTTTCTTAATAAAAGGATCTATCAAGGTATTTACCCTTAATGATGGAAGAGAACTCATCTATTATTACATCAAACCGAAAGATAGCTGTCTGATGACCTTTTCATCCATTCTGACGGACTATATCAGCAGGGTATATGCCATTGCAGAAGAAGACTCGGAAGCAATTCTTATTCCCGTTTCTATCATGCACGAATGGCTCATCAGATTTCCTGAAATTAATAAGCTCTTTTACCATGAATATGACCGAAGATTTTCAGAAGTGATGAACATGGTGAATGACGCTGTTTTCCACAGACTGGATAAGAGAGTCCTGAATTACATCAAACAGCAGATTTTATCCACAGGGAATAATCCTATTAAGATTACCCATCGTGAAATTGCCAACAGTTTGGGAACTTCCAGAGAAGTTGTAAGCAGAGTATTGAAAAAAATTGAAAGCGAAGGTGAAATTGTTCAGACTAAAGAAGGAATAAAAGTTCCTGTAAATGAAAATGTTAGAACGGTCTAATTTCAATTGTTTGAAAAGTTTATTTCTATTATTGATAAAAACAATTTGACTGGTGACTTTTATCACCTGTTTTTGAATTGAGAACTCAATAAGTTTGTTATATCATAATTTAATTCAAATGGTATATGACAAAAACTCTCTTATTTTTGTCAATGTTTTCTTCAGGTCTTGTCTTTGCACAGGAAGATCTGCTGAAAGATATTGACACTGTTAAAACCAATACAGAAACCTCACAGCCCGCCTTCAAAGCCCTTCAGATTGTAACAGGACAATCTACAAAGCTGGCAGCCAAAAAAGAATGGTACATTATTGTTGCCCATAGATTTGGAGACATAAGCGCAGGATTTAAAGACTTTTTCGGGCTGGATCATGCTTCCACCAAATTAGGCGTTATCTATGGTATTTCAGACGCTGTATCTGTAAGCCTTTCCAGAGAAACGAATATGAAAACCTTTGAAGGAGCAGTGAAATACAGGCTGGTAAAACAAAGTGAAAACTTCCCGGTGGATATTGTGGGGTACAATGTAATGGGGGCTAATACTGAACTGGATAAAGATACTTATCCACATCTTAAATTCAGTGACAGGCTTTCTTACCTCACACAGGCATTGATCTCAAGAAGGTTCAGTGATAAGCTTTCCGTACAGCTTACCCCTTCCTTTGTTCATAAAAACCTTTACGAACCTACCATTGAAAATAAAAACCAGTTTCTGGCAGGTTTGGGAGGACGCTACAAAATTTCAAAAAGAGTTTCTTTAAATGCAGAATACTTTGTGAATTTCGACGATCACAGTTTTTATAAAAACCCTTTATCATTGGGCGTGGATATAGAAACAGGAGGACACGTGTTCCAGCTTTTACTCACAAACTCCCAGATCAATTCAGATATCGGATATCTTACCAATGCCACAGGAGCATGGGGAAAGGGACATATTTTCTTTGGGTTTAACCTTTACAGAGTCTTTTAAAATGAAAAAGCTAACATCCTTATTGATATTGTCGTCAGCAATCGTACTGACGGCTTGTGACAGCAGAACGTATGAAGAGATTTCTGATAATACACCCATCACTGCACCTGTAAAATATACTGCAGATGTAAAACCCATTATGGATAACAGCTGTATAGGCTGTCATTCCGCAGGAAGTTTTAAACCGCTGGTTACCTATGATCAGGTAAAAAATAATATAAACGGAATTCTGGACCGTATCCAAAGACCTAATGGTGATCCCGGGAAAATGCCACAGGGAGGATCTCTGTCTTCAGCCCAGATCAATATTTTCATCAAATGGAAAGCTGACGGATTAAATGAGAATTAAAAAAATTGATATGAAAAAACTAGCATTATTAAGCGTATTATTCCTTTCTGCCGGATACGCTTCAGCACAGAAATATAGCTCCAAAACAGGAAAAGTGACTTTTGAAGCTTCGGTTCCTCTGTTTGATGATATTTTTGCCCAGGATGACAACAATGTTGTCATTCTGAATGCAGACAATGGTGAAATGGCATCAGTTTCAAATGTCAAAAACTTTCATTTTAAAACAAAACTAATGGAAGAGCATTTCAATGAAAGCTATGCTGAATCTGCAAAATATCCGAAAACCACTTTCAAAGGGAAGATTGTCAACTTTGATAAAACAAAGCTTACGGCAAGTCCTCAGAAATATACGGTGCAGGGAACCCTGAACTTTCATGGGGTAGACAAGGCTGTCAGCTCTGCTGCCACTTTATATGCAAAAGATGGGAAAATCTATATGCAGGGCGGTTTTGTAGCAAGACCTGTAGATTATAAAGTGACTATTCCAAAGATGGTTACCAAGAAAGTGGCAGAAAATGTCAATATTGAATACAACTACGTAATGGTAAAACAATGAAACCTATCATCTTAATATTAGGACTGTTCCTGAGCTCATTAGTATCTGCTCAGGAAAAAGTGAAATCAATATTTGATATTGCGAGAAGCGGAACAGTGGCTGAAGTACAGGAGCTGATGAAACAAAATCCGGATGTGATAAATCAGATCAACGAGAACGGATTTTCACCCCTTATTTTAGCATGTTACAGAGGAAATACAACCGTTGCTGATTTTCTGATTGACAATGTAAAAGATGTTAATTACAAAAGCCGTGAAGGAACTGCACTGGCAGGTCTTGCAATAAAATACAACAAAGATCTGGTAGAACATCTGCTAAAGAAAAAAGCAGACCCGGATATTGCAGATGCTACAGGATACACACCTTTATTCTGGGCTGTAAAAGCCGGAAATAAAGACCTGGTACAACAGCTGCTTACATACAAAGCAGATAAAACAAAAAAAGACTCAATGGGAATGACTCCTTTTGAATATGCATTACAAACCAATAACAAGGAAATTATTAATCTTTTAAAAAATTGATATGAAAAAAACTCTACTAGCGCTTAGCGTACTTCTTGCCAATTTTGCTTTGGCGCAGTTTTCGTCAGGAACGGTAAATTTACCGGCAACTTCCATGACGGTGAAATTAGATACAACTCCTTCAGGAGTAACGATTACGGTAACAGGTGACAGCAACTCTATGATGGGAATAGGTTTTGGAACTACCGGGATGGCTGCGGGATCAGACGGATTTATTTATAACTCTTCTGCTAATAGAGACTACTCGTTCAATAATGTTCCTAATGCACCTTCGGCCGATGCTTCTCAGGACTGGACAGAAACTTCCAATACCATTTCAGGATCTACAAGAACTGTAGTGGCAACAAGATCACTTTCAGGTGGAGCAGGGGATTTTGCCATTGCTAATGCTGCAGGAACAATCAATATTTTCTATTCCCGTAAAAGTGGAGGTACTTCTTTAGGATATCATGATGCAGGTAGAGGATACGCTTCATTAACGATGACAGCAGCTAATTTATCTACCAATGAAATTGCAGCCAATAGCAAGAAGGTAAATCTATACCCTAACCCAGCGAAATCAACCGTTAATTTCAAAAACTTTGATAAAATAAAAACTGTTGATATCTACGAAGCAACAGGCCGAAAAGTATTATCAGTAAAACCTGATGGTGAAAGCATCAGTGTTGAAAACTTGAGATCAGGAAGCTATTATCTTGAAATCCAGCTTAAAGATGGAACTACATCTTACGAAAAGCTGATTAAAGAATAATTTTTCAGAAAAAACACACCTAAATATTTTTTTAAAACGGATACCTCTGATCTTTCAGGGGTATCATTTTTCTTAAAGTCCCGATTTCAGGGAGTTTGCTTTAAAAGTCATATATTTGTGTAACTTCTGATTCTTAACAAAAGGAAGTTTCCTGACTTATAATTTTTGCGACTAATGGAATTTAAAACTTTAGCTGATATCACAATAGATGAACTTTTATCCGTGTTCAATCATTCATTTTCTGATTATGTTGTTCCTTTTCACTTAACGAAAGAAGTACTTGTTTCGAAGATTGCTGCAGAAAAATTAGATCTGAGTTTGTCTGCCGGAGCATTTGAAGATGGAAAACTGGTAGGTTTTATTCTTCAGTCTGAAAAAATTGAAAATGGTGAGAAAATTATTTACAATGGCGGAACAGGAGTCATTCCGGAAAGCAGAGGTAAAGGCCTGGTGAGAAAAATGTACGACTTCATCATTCCTGTCTTAAAAGAAAGAAATGCAGATACATTACTTCTTGAGGTGATTGAAGGAAATCAGCCAGCCATCAGAGCGTATGAAAATTTAGGATTTACTATTGTCAGAAGACTGCTTTGCTTTAATGGAAATATTAAACAGGAAAAAGGAAATATTGAAGTATCCATACGAGACTTGAAAAACTTCCAATGGAATGTGTTACGTTCATTTTGGGATATTGAACCTTCATGGCAAGGATCTGTTTTCGTATTGGATCCGATGCCGGAAAACTATGTGGCCTTAGGTGCTTATGAAGGTGAAAATCTGGTCGGATATATTGTTTACGGTCCTGTTTCAAGAAAGATCTATCAGTTTGCAGTAGATAAAAGCTACAGAAATCAGGGAATAGGTACAAAGCTGTTTAATGCAATCAGAGAAAAAAATAACGGACAGACTGTGGCGTTAAACAATGTAGATGACTCTTCAGAAAGTACGGGTAAGTTTCTTAGCGAAAAAGTAGGACTGAACAACTGGTTGTCACAGTTTGAAATGAAAAGACCTATTTAACAGAAATTAATTTTGACTCAGACAAAATAAGAGGTTTTAATATACTTTTAATCTCTTAAACTTTTCAGGGAGAAGTATAGGATGTAACTTTGCCGAAAATTTTACAATAATGAAGCGAGGAATCCAATTTTTACTGCTGCTCATTTCCTTTACGGCTTTTGCTCAACAGGCAACTATTGATACTGCCCAGGTGGTTATACCAGGAAGGCAAAACAGCACGGAAGCACAATCAAAACCTTATGTGATCATGATATCAACGGATGGTTTCCGTTATGATTATGCTCAGAAATACAATGCTGAAAACCTTTTGAAACTGGCTAATGGCGGCGTAAAAGCTGAAGCAATGATTCCAAGCTATCCAAGTATTACTTTCCCCAACCACTGGAGTCTAATCACCGGACTTTACCCCTCCCATCATGGCTTGATTGATAATTTTTTCTACGATTACAAGAGAAAAGAAGGGTATGCAATGAGTAACAAAAAAAATGCTGAGGACGGAAGCTGGTATGGAGGAATTCCGCTTTGGGGTCTTGCAGAAAAACAGGGAATGGTATCAGCCTCTCTAATGTGGGTAGGATCTGCCAGCGATGCAGGAAGAATGAGACCTACTTATTATTATCCTTATCATGAAAAATTCACGCCTTCAGAAAAAGTAGAAAAAGTAGTCAACTGGCTGAAATTACCGGAAGATAAAAGACCTCACTTTATTTCATTATACTTCCCGGAAGTAGACGGAAGCGGGCATCATTATGGTCCGGATACCAAAGAAACAGAAAATGCTGTTCATCTGATAGACCAGGCCATTGGGGATCTTGTTCGGAAAGTAAATGATTTAGGATTAAAAAATGTCAACTATGTTTTTGTTTCCGATCACGGAATGATTAAAGTAGATGGAGGTACACCGTTGGAGATTCCGGCTGTTCTTTTTGATAAAAACAGATTCGATTTTTACAATTCCCAGACTTTGTTAAGAGTTTACGTTAAAAATCCTGATGAGGTAAAAACAGTTTATAAACAACTGAAAGCCAATAAAACAGACGACTACGAAGTATATCTTGATAAAAAGCTTCCTAGATACTTACACTTCGCTACAAGAGATGACCGGTACAACAGAATAGGACAGATTCTTCTGATCCCGAAAGCACCAAAAATTTTCCTGGAAAAAGGTAAAAAAACATCAGTTGGAAAACATGGTTATAACCCTAAAATGGTACCGGAAATGAAAGCTACTTTCTTTGCCTGGGGACCGGAATTTAAAAATAATCTGGTGATCAGTGAATTTGCCAACATCAATGTTTATCCTTTGGTTGCTGAGGTTTTAGGATTGAAAATAGATCAGCCTATTGATGGAAAACTGAAAGTTTTAAAGAAAATCCTGAAAGAGAAAAAATAGTCCTAAGAATTACAATATATTAGTAAAAATCCAGTTTCGGCGCACCAAAGGTGCGCCGAAACTAATTTTTCAAATTGACTTAAAACTTAGAAGAAAACTCTTTGGCAAAATCTTCTAACTTAACATTTCCTGTAATTGGAGAACCGTGATCAATAAAATCCTTTTGTACAACACCGGTTCTTATTCCTCTACCCATTTCAACATACAGCTTAGCCATATCTTCAGGTAATCCTGCCTGAAGCATTCCGTTTAAAGAATCTTCATCAGAGAATTCTACCCATGGAAGCTCAGGTTTATTAACAGACGTTCCCAGAACTTTAGCAAAATCAGACGCTTTTCTTACGTCGCTTACAATATATCTGATATTGTTGGCATTTCTATCCTTTACCAGTTCTTCAGCGGCAGCTTTCGCGATATCATTAGGATGTACTACGGGTACTTCAATATCTGCAGGATAATTTCCTCCAATAATTCCTGCATTTTGAATTAAAGGAATATCATTGAAAAAGTTATTATAAAAATATCCGGCTCTTAAAAAAGTAAAAGAAGTATTCTCTACTTCATTATATATTTTTTCAATATTGTGAAGGCCTGCAATAGGACCATTTTCTACCGGAGATTTAGCACCTACGCTGCTTAGCATGACAGCTCTTTTTACATGGGAATTTTTTAAAGCTTCGGCATAGTTTTTCCCGGCGTTGGTTGTGTTTTCCACAATCTTATCAGGGCTGATAGCAGGAGGAGTCATTACAAAAACGGCATCCGCTCCTTCGAATGTTTGAGTTAGAAAATCAACGTCCGTGATAGACCCGATAGCTGGTGTTGCTCCCAGAGATTCAATTTCCTGTTTTCTGGCATCGCTGCTGCTTACTACGGTAATATTGTGCCCTTCGGCAATTAATTGTTGTGCTAACGGTTTGGCTACATTTCCTAGTGAGCCTGTGATTATAATTTTCATAGGAAAAATATTTTTTTATTTCTGAGAACAAAGTTATATTTGTACTTACTTTTATACAAGTACTTACCCTAAAGTATGTAGATATGACAGCTATTAAAGAAAGTTCAACCATTCAGGAGAATAAAAAAACAGTACAGGATTGCCCTGTAATGTATGTTATGGAAAGAATTGGCGGATTCTGGAAACCGATTATCCTGTTTAATCTTTCCACAGGGGAAAAAAGATACAGTGAATTGAAAAAAGCAATTCCTGCAGTAACAGAAAAAATGCTCATTCAGCATTTGAAACAGCTTGAAGCAGACGGATTAATTATCAGAACAGCAAAACCCGTAGTACCTCCTCATGTGACTTATAAACTAAGTGATGCGGGTAATGAACTGGCTCCCGTGATTGATGCAATGGCAGCATGGGCTTTTCAGGATATGGAAAGGAATGATAACAAATATGCCGAAGGAAACAGGTATATAACGAATCAGGATCAGAACGCTTTTAGCCAAAACCTGAAAAAATAAAAACTGGCTCTTCAATCCGAAGAGCCTGTTTTCTGTTAATATTCTATAGAAGAATTATAAAGACTGCATATCAATGACGAAGCGGTATTTTACATCACTTTTCAGCATTCTTTCATACGCGCTGTTGATATCCTGCATTTTAATCAGTTCAATATCAGAAACAATATTATGTTTTCCACAGAAATCTAACAATTCTTGTGTCTCTGCAATACCTCCGATTAAGGATCCTGCTACCGAACGGCGCTGGAAGATCATCGGTCTTGTACTTACTTCAGTTTCCTGAAATTCACCTACGAACCCTACAAGAACTAAAGTTCCGTTCAAAGAAAGAGTTTGCATATAAGGATTGATATCGTGTTCATACGGTACGGTATCAATGATAAGATCAAACTTACCTTTTACAGCATCCATTTGTGAATCATCTGTAGAGATTACTACATGATCGGCTCCAAGCTGTTTGGCATCATCTGTTTTTCCGGGAGTTCTTGAGAATAAAGTAACTTCAGCTCCCAATCCTTTTGCTAATTTAATAGCCATGTGGCCCAATCCTCCCAATCCTACAACGGCTACTTTTGATCCCGGGCCAGCGTTCCAGTGTCTTAATGGTGACCATGTGGTGATTCCTGCACATAGGAGGGGCGCTACTGCTGCCAGATCCAGATTTTCAGGAACGCTTAGAACAAAATGCTCATCTACGACTACCTTTTGTGAATATCCTCCAAAAGTGTGGCCTCCAAGGTGCTTATCTTTTCCGTTATAAGTTCCTGTAAATCCGTTTTGACAATATTGCTCCAAATCGTGTTTGCAGCTCTCGCAATGTCCGCAAGAATCTACCATACATCCTACTGCTGCAAGATCTCCTACTTTAAATTTGGAAACTTCGCTTCCTACTTTTGTAATTCTTCCTACAATTTCATGCCCCGGAACTACAGGATATAAAGATCCTCCCCAGTCGTTTCTTGCTGTATGAAGGTCAGAATGGCATACCCCGCAGTATAGGATTTCAATTTCTACATCCTTTGCGGTTACCTCTCTTCTTTCAATATTCAGTTCTTTCAGGTCTGCTGTGGTAGACTCTGCACCATAAGCTTTTACTGTGATTGTACTCATTTTTTATATTTAGTTTATTTAGGTTTGTAATGATTGTGTTTTCGATAATGGTTTCCGTAACGATACAAAAATCGACACTTTATTGTAAATCGTACTTATACAGATTACCGAATTACTTACCAATTTTACAGACACCATTTCAGTTACAAATGAAAGTGGTAATTTTGAATAGTAATAAAAATGTACTTCATGGAAAATCAGGAGGTTGAAATCTATAATACGGTCTCAGAATATAATAAAATGGCAAATCATGAAACTTTGCATCCGCTGGTAAACATCATTGATTTTTCCAAGTCTGATCCTATTTGCCAGTATAAAAGAAAGTTTGGGTTTTATACCGTTTTCCTGAAAGATGTGATGTGTGGAGACATGCAATATGGGAAACACAGCTACGATTATCAGGAAGGAACTTTGGTTTTTATTGCTCCCGGACAGACGTATGGAATTTATAATAGAGATAAATTTGTTCAGCCTGCAGGTTTTGCTTTAATTTTCCATCCGGATTTAATAAAAGGGACCAATCTCGGGAAAAATATGAAAGACTATTCGTTTTTTTCCTACGATGTCCACGAAGCACTCCATCTCTCAGAAAAAGAAAGGGAAGTGGTATTGGATTGCTTTAAAAATATTAAACTGGAACTGGAGCAGGCTATTGATAAACACAGTAAATCTTTAATTGTTAATAATATCGAGCTGTTTCTGAATTACTGTATGCGTTTCTATGACCGTCAGTTTATCACAAGAGACCATATCAACCAAGGAGTCATAGGGAGATTTGAAAATCTGGTAGATGATTATTTGAAATCTGAAAATCCCAAAAATATAGGTTTTCCCATGGTCAATTACTTTGCAGAGAAGCTGAATCTTTCTGCCAATTATTTCGGAGATCTGATCAAAAAAGAACTGGGCATTTCCGCGCAGGAATTTATTCATAATAAACTGATTGATATAGCCAAAGAACAGATTCTGGATCAGGGAAAGACAATCAGTGAAATTTCCTATGATCTGGGATTTAAATATCCACAACATTTTACAAGACTGTTCAAAACTAAAGTGGGGATTTCTCCGAGTGAGTATAAAATCCTGAACTAAGTTTTTTCAACACGAATAACACTAATTTTTTCACAAATAACACCATAATGATTAGTGGATATTAGTGCTCTTATTTGTGAAATTTGTGTTTATATTTTTTAACACGAATAACACCATAATGATTAGTGAATATTTGTGCTCTTATTTGTGAGATTTGTGTTTAGATCTTTTTTTAACACGAATAACACTAATTTTTTCACAAATAACACCATAATGATTAGTGGATATTAGTGCTCTTATTTGTGAAATTTGTGTTTATATTTTTTA
>Ga0075158_10001882_pt1 | contig 15588 bp, 16 predicted proteins | sample JI91814BDNA_FD_70968 | JGI IMG/M metagenome (GOLD analysis project Ga0075158, IMG submission 70968) | Wastewater effluent complex algal communities from Wisconsin, to seasonally profile nutrient transformation and Carbon sequestration -... | ecosystem: Engineered > WWTP > Effluent > Algae... | reverse complement strand
CGGTTTCTATTCGCTGTTCGTGAGCGAGTACGGGGAGACCTCTCGCCGGTACTGGTGGGAGACGATGTGCTGACACCGTTTCTATTCGCTGTTCGTGAGCGAGTACGGGGAGACCAGGTCATGGGCACGGCAGCCGACCCGGCAGGCACCAAGTTTCTATTCGCTGTTCGTGAGCGAGTACGGGGAGACGAGGCGGCTTCGGTCGCCAAGAACCATGACGCGGGCGAGTTTCTATTCGCTGTTCGTGAGCGAGTACGGGGAGACCTGGCTGGATCAACGGTGAACCCAAGAGCAACACCTGCGGGTTTCTATTCGCTGTTCGTGAGCGAGTACGGGGAGACTCGTGACGGCAATCGTCTACACGCTTGCCGGCTGGGAGTTTCTATTCGCTGTTCGTGAGCGAGTACGGGGAGACAGGTGAAGTGGACGCACACGCTGCGCTCGGACCGTTTCTATTCGCTGTTCGTGAGCGAGTACGGGGAGACGTGGCCGACGAGTCTGTCGCCAACGTCCGGCCCACCGGGTTTCTATTCGCTGTTCGTGAGCGAGTACGGGGAGACCAGGAAGGTTCCACTCAGATGGGTTTCAACGTTTTCGACGCTTCTATTCGCTGTTCGTGAGCGAGTACGGGGAGACCCGCTCAGCAGCAGCTCAGGGCGGACATCGCGGCTTATGCCGCGTTTCTATTCGCTGTTCGTGAGCGAGTACGGGGAGACGACCGACGATCAGAACAACGACGACACCGGCGGGACCGTTTCTATTCGCTGTTCGTGAGCGAGTACGGGGAGACACGCCGACCTTGACGTCTTCGACCGGGACGTTCCCGTTTCTATTCGCTGTTCGTGAGCGAGTACGGGGAGACTCGGCAAGCGCAAGCTCCGCGCCATGGGCCCTGTTTCTATTCGCTGTTCGTGAGCGAGTACGGGGAGACAGGACCGCGCTCTACTCGAGGCCATCGCACAGTTTCTATTCGCTGTTCGTGAGCGAGTACGGGGAGACTAACTCCCCAGACTATCGAGCGGCGGGTCTCGTTTCTATTCGCTGTTCGTGAGCGAGTACGGGGAGACTGATGGGAATCCCCCGCGCAGGAGCGTGATGAGTCTGTTTCTATTCGCTGTTCGTGAGCGAGTACGGGGAGACCCTACCCCAGATCTTGGCGGCCTGACCAGCACGTTTGTCGAGTCAGTACACACCAAGGCGCCACCGCTCGATTAAGGGCAGCTTAACGACCACCTTGGGCACGCAAAGCCGCAGGTCAGCGACCTGCACACCATCGGGGCAAGCCGCTCGGTAGTTTACCCAGCGGCTGCCCAGCAGTTGGCGGGTCACGAACGTCACCACGTCGCCCAGTACAGCACGCGTTGTGGCTTGTTCGCCTGTCCGATCAACGCGACCTCATCCCAGCAGTGTCCGCATTGCCTGAAGAGGTACAAGGAGTCCTCGTCAAGGTCAAGGATCGCGCTCGAACGAGCGCGGATATCGTCGAGGATATCTGCTGTGACGTCGAGCAGGAAGACGGACTTTTGGATGCGGTCGCCATGGGCCTGCAGAAGCGCCGCGACCCTACTCCGACGGCCATCGTCGGAGATGTCATATGCGGCGATGACAGTCAGCGCCACGACATACCGGTCCACTCCGCGTCCTCCGCGGCGATAGCGGCGGCCAGCCTCTGCGCCTGCCGGTAGAGGTGACGGCGCAGGGTGCCCCCGAAATCGGGCAGCGCTCCTGACGTCTTGGTCAACATCCGCCGTTCATAGGCTGCCAATAGTGCGTCGCGCCCCCCGCGAGACAGCAGGACGCCTGCGCGGCCCTCTTCGGTGCGGGCGTCGGTGGACGTGAGTGTGCCCTTGCGGCACGCCGCGACAACGATCTGGTCGACCACGAGTGGACGGAACTCCTCGATCAAGTCCAATGCCAGGCTCGGCCTGTCGTCGTCATCGACGTGCAAGACGCCGAACACGGGGTCAAGCCCAGCCGCATACAAGGCGGTTACGCACTCGCCCAAAAGGAGGGTATAGAGAAAGGAGAGTGCCGCGTTGGCCACGTCGAGCGGTGGCTGACGCGTGCGATGAGTGAAGGCCAGATCGGGCGGAAGCAATGCGCCGAGTGCTGGGAAGTATGCCGCCGCGGCAGCACCTTCGACACCCATGATTTCGGCGGAGCTCCCCGCCTCAGGGAGGAGGCGCAGCATATTGGACATACTCACGATGGCGTCACGGACCTCCTTGGCATGCTCGCGCCGGGAGAATCGTTGCAGGACAACGATCTGCTTCGAGACCTTCGCCTGCACGATGGCACGGCCCAGGCGGAGGGCAGCCGGCGATCCGCACATGCCAATCTGTTGGCGGACGCGGTGGGCCCGGCTGCGATGATTGCCGACGAAGGATCCTTGGTAACTGCCGCGCCGAGAGGCGAAGATGACGCTGACTCCGTTGGCGAAGGCCCAGGACCGCACGCCTGCGCTGAGGCCAACGGAGCCGAAGCAGACGATCCGCGACACCAACCCGTTCGGGACGTCCAGAATTTCAGCTTCGTCAGCATTCTCGATGATGAGGCGCCCGCCCGCGGTGCGGACTCGGCCGCCTTGAGTCGCGACGTAGAGCACCCTTCTGTCAGGTTCCTCGACGCGGGCATCCTCAAGGACCGGCGGATATCGAGGCCCAAAGTCCTCGCCCAAGAATGTGAATCCTTCGTCGAAGGACATCACCTCCGTGTCATCTGCGCCCAACTCCATGTCCAGCCTCCTCAATGCTGCGGTGAGCATGCGTGCCGCTTCCCATGCATCGCCAGGTGACGACGTGGCGACAGCAATATCGTCGGCATACCTCACGATGGGGAAGCCCTCGGCTCGCAGGTCGCCATCAACTTCGGCCAGGACGAGATTGGCCAACATCGGGGATAGCGGGCAGCCCTGCGGCAGGCCACGCATCCGCCGTATGCCCCGACGTGGCGAGGCAAATGGGCGGGCAAGCAAGAGATCGAGGATGGCGAGGAACTCTGCATCGTCGACCAGGGCACCCATCAGCCGTCGTGCATGCGGCACGGGGATGTTGGGAAAGCACTGGTCGATATCCGTTCGCAGCACGTACCCAAGACCCTCTTCGCGAAGCCGCGCCAAGGCTTGCGTCGCATCGACCACGCCGAGCCCCGGCCGGTATGCGAAGCTGGCCGGGCCCAGGTGAGGATCGATGAGGGGCGTGACACTCCTGAGCATGGACCGGGCGACGATCCGGTCCCGCACGGAGGGCACGTGCAATGTCCGTTGATCCTCACCCGACGGGATCTGCACTTCCGTGAGCACGCCAGGGGAGTAGCCGCCCCAGGCGAGTTCGGCGACCAGCCGCGCCAACTGGTCCTCGTCATCCTTCGCGAAGCGGGCAACGGCTGGGCCTATCACGCCGTCGGAGGCATCCTTCGCTTGGATCTCTGTCCAGGCGTGACGCAAAGAGTCGGGCGAGAAGGCTTGCGTTGCAAGCGAGTTCATGACGTCGGGGTCTGCACTCTCGTGACGCCGAGCCCGCGCCGGGTCATGCTGCCAACGCCGGCATATGACGCGAAGCGAATCAGCGGCGACGCAACCACGGCGGCCTCGCGCGAGGCGCAGCGAAGCGTGAGGCGTCCGGTCGAGCCAGGAATGGTGATCTTGACCGGCCCACTTCCGCGCCCGGGGATAGTCAGCCTCAGGGGGCTGCTGGTGAGGTCCAGATCCGAAGCGTAGGTGTTCTCCACGGCGAGTCGCAGCGGGGGCAAGGTGACATCGGACCAGGTCTGCCATCCTCGGTGCAGGCCAGCAAGGATCGTCCGCACCTCGGGGAGAGGGGTGGCTCGGTCGCCCTTGCGGAAGGTGACCGGCGTGGCGAAGGTCAACTCCCATCGCTGCTCATGCGGGCCCGCGGCAAGTTCGCCCCAGGTGTGCCTGGCGATCAGGTGAGGCTGGCCCATGCGTCGGATCTGGTTGCCGAGTCTTATGCCGCTCCCCGGCGCCGTTGCCTGCGCGAGAAGTTGCTCCGCGTCGGAGGTGAAGACGGCAACCTCAAGCCCTGGCGCGCCGTCATCACCGTCCGCGAGGGGCGACAGGGCATAGGGCTTCTCGCCGGCCGCGTGCTGCGCTGAAGACTTGTCGAACCACCCCGACACGGCTGCGTGGACGAAGTTCACGGTGACTCGCTCGGGATCGACATCGGGTATGGGCACCCACCAGCGACTAGGCACGGGCAGCCCCCGCAAATGTGCCCAGGCTTCGGCAGCCCACGATCCTGCCCTCCGAGTCGCGGACTTCGTCGCAGGGAAAGACGAGGTCGTCACGGTCTATCGCCGCGGCGAGCACGCGCGACACGAGATAGAGGACGCCGGCTTGGGGTTCTGGCAGGTCGCTCACCTCACACGAGTAGCGGACCGCGGTGAGGGGAACCTCTCCGACATCGGTCTTGAGGGGAAGGCCCATCGCGGTTATCTCGTTCACTCGCGCGACGCTTCCGGAGGGGGAGAAGCGGGCAAGCTCTCTTGGCCCACTGAGGACGACGACGGTGTGCGCCGTCAGGTTGATGATGCGAGTCCTCACGGCTCACCCGCTCCCCTGCGGGCAGGGGTGGACGCAGGACGCTCCATACGCAGTCCTGTCGCGGAGGCTGCAGCCTCGATCTGCTCCGGTGCAGGTTGCCCGTGGTGGACGCGCGCCGGACGATATCGGCCGCAGTTGGGGGGGAAGTCCTGGTCCGCCAGCAATGGGACCAGTCGGCTCCAGGGATAACGACACGACATATGCCGGTCCGGGCAAGCCCACTGCTTCTCCTTTGGGCATTCGTGGTGTTGTGCGGCTGGTCCGCTGAGGCGATAGCCAACTGACAAGGCGACCGTCTTCGGCATCCGCAGGGCGAGGTAAATGGTTGCCTCGGGGAAGTCGTGCAAGGTACGGCGAATGGTGCTCACCACCATGTCTGTGGCCGCCTCGGGGTGCACGACGGCGGCGTCCGATCCCCTGGTGGCGTCCGGCGGCACAGCACTCACTTCCACTGCTCGGGTGGGGGCGGCGGGATCGCTATCGGTGACGGAAGCGTCCGCGAGGAAGGAGCCGATGTGGAGTCGGACATCGACCATGAGGTCGACCGGCAGGGTGGTGGCGCCAACGGGTGTGAGGTCACAAGTGATCAGCACTGTGCCCACGGCTTTGCCAGGGGTGCCCCCGCTGCTGCGTAGTTCCACGGTCTTGAACGGGGCGCCGTACTGGAGAACTCCGCACGGGGCCAAGGTCCAGGCCAGTGTCGGCGATCCATGTTCGAGAAGTTGTGTCCCCGAACGTGGGTGAAGCTGATATCCCAACGCCAAAGCCGCGGGCACGAGGAGGTTTGGGGCGATCCGAAATCCCGTCGAGGTGTCGTCGTCATTCATCGTCTGTTGCAGGCTCGTGGCGATCTCGTGGATGTCGGCAGCCATATCGACGACGCATTCGGTGCCGTGCGTCAACGTTCTGGTGACGGATCGCGCATCCAAGTGATCCTTCTCCGCTTGCTCCTCGGCCTCGGTGTGCCAGTCCCCCATCCACTCCTCAAGATAGCGAACGTAATAGAGAGTGCCCACGGTTCGATTGCGGACACTGCGGACATAGACCGACGATGTCAAGAGCAGGAGGAAGAGGGCAGCCAAGGCACCCCGAAGCCAGGTGGCGTCGCTCGGTCCGGTCACGTCCTCGGCCACGAGACCACCGAAAGCCACGGCCCCGGTGGCACTCACCGAGATGAGGACATTGAGCACGGCCCGCGGCAAGGGGATGCGGCCGGCCAAATTTTCGATGCGCCTGCTCATTCGGGGCTTGCGCTCACCCATCGCGACTCGAATCGCCACCTGAGGGACCTACCAGAAAGGTCAGCGGCTGCACGCCATGGACGATGAGGGTCGACCATTCGGGCCCGCGCGCTGCGTCCACGAGCACAGGTGCCTCCCGGACATCGGCAGGTGTGGTTGGTGTCGAGTCCGTTGCCTTGACAAGGGCCGTGACGAGGACGCGCGAGTTGGCCCGATCTGGAATCAAGCGCCATACCGTCCCATCCGGCGACCAGGCGTGAATCCTGTAGGTGCGCGGCATCACGTCCGGTAGGGGGGCGGACCTGACGAGAGCCGTCGTCTCCAACCACGATCCCGTCGCGTCTGCGAGCAACTCCCGCGCTTTCTCCCAGGACGTCCAACCCCATGTGCGCAATGCGTAGGTCATAGGGTCTCCTGGGCATACGGCCGCGTGTGAAGGGAGTCCTTCAGATTGGATATCCATCGGGGCGGGACGGTGGGAAGTAGGCCGACGGCTGCCACGGTGCCATAGCCGCGTGTGGTGGAGCTCCCCACTCCGACATACCCCTCAACGAGGTCCCGGATCGCCAGGATAAGGAGATCACTCGCCCAGGTCGGCACGGGATGATCAGGGTCTCGTTGCAGAACATCGAGAGTGCACGTGGAGCCCAAACGAGGGCCACTGCTCGCGAAGAGCTTTGCCTCCGCCGCCCCGCCGGTGAACCTGTCGATAGCGACGTGGTTGAGCACCAGCGGCTCATCCTCACCATTTATCGCAGAGTTGCCGAATCGCACAAGGCCGGGCGATCCAGGATGGGAGGGATCCGCCGCGAGGTCGCCCGGCGACGATCCGAAGAGCACGCAGGTCGGGCATTCGCGGCAGGTCTCGGTTGAAGACTCACACGCATAGACGTCGCACGTGCGCAGAATGAATTCCGCCCGGCTGCGGATCACGCCCTTCCACGTGGCGCCGGTGATCACCCGAGCACTCTCCCGGACGTTGGAGTGCCCGTCCGCACTGGTCGTGACGGTGGGGGAGATGAGCAACGGATCGCAGGTGCGCAAAGGCACGGTCAAGCGCCAGCGATCGTTGTCCGGTGGCGGGTCACAGACGAGCAGCTCTTTGCTCGGTGAAGGTATGTCATCGGCGATCTCACGGAAGAGCGACACCGTGTCCTTCGCCGCGACCAGCGTCCGCAAGGGGATGGGGTCCTGCATACCGCACCTTAGGCGGTCCGTCCGAGCCGAACCGAACCCGATCGATCGTTGTCCGCCGAGGCTTGGCGACCATGCGCTAAGCGCGGCACTCAGAGCGCCGATGACGCCATTCGGGGTCGCTGGCCTCTGTGCGGCGGCAGGCCAGAGATCATGGATCGCCTCCGCGAGGATATCGAGGTCAAGGGTGAGAGTGACCTCGATCCGGGCGTCATCGAGGGCATCACGGCCAAACAGCTTGCTGACCTCACCGGTGCCGGTCCGGCGGTTGATCGCCGTGCGATGCCTGCCGCTCGCCGGCCCTGGCGCCGTTAAACTGGTGCCGATGACGCGCAGCGCGCTTGGACGCAGAGCCCTCTTTGTGCCAACCTCCTGCGCGCCCGTCATCGGCTCGACGGTGCTCTCGAGTTCCTCAGGTAAGGAACCGCACACCAGATCGGCAAGGCTGGCAGGTTGGAACGAGTGATTATCGCGAGTCGCTCCGGCGGAGCTGATGGTTTTCAGGGCCACCTGTCGCGCATCTCTGAGGGGGTAGCGAGCGAAGTGCGCTCTCAGCGGACCGAAGACGGCGGTGCCGCGCACGATGGGAGCACCCCAGGGGTCGGCCGTGACAGGGATCCGCGGGGCTTGGCTATCCTCGGCGCCCTCGCTCGCGACGGCGCCCAGTCGCTCACGCAGGCCCAACGCCTGCGGGTCGGCGATGCTGAGCGGTTCGTCGAGGACGATCTCAAAGGTGTATGCCGCCACCCTGGGACTACGCATTGGTCACCAACCTCTCAACCTGTGCCCACCCGTTGCCCTCGTCTGTGCGAAGGCCGAGCCGAGGGATGTATGTCGGGACGTCGGCGTGGACATCCACCTCGACCAAGACGTGGAAGACGCTGTGGGCGATGACGGATGCGTCCTCAGTCTTGGGTACATTCGCTGCCAGGTTCCATCCGGATGAGCGACCCCAGCGCGTGAAAGAACGGACGACCTCGACTGCGGTGGTTCCCGGCAGGCCTAGGGCGGTGCGGATCCACTCGCTGTCGGGGGTGGCGCTGGGGAAGCCGAAGTCATCGACATAGACGCCCGGGGTCAGCAGCTCGACGCGCAAGGTGGTGCTGCCTTTGTGGAGAGGCAGGGTGCTTGCCATCGGCGGTAGCGGGAGTGGGTCGACCGCGGTGACGGCCGCTCGTCCGGCCACGCTCGTCGCGGCGCCGATCCGAATGGCGGTGCCCCGCTGCGCCAGGGAGTTGATGTCGCCAGTTGCGAGGGCGACGAGTTCGAGGTTCCTCGCTTCCAGGACTTCGCGCTGATAGAGCATGTCGTCGACCGCGCGCTCACGTTTGTCGAGGGCGACGCGAGTGACGTTCTCGATGGTGGCTCCCCCAGGTAGCTTCCGTTCGCCCTTGCTCTGCTCAGGCGTACCGCCGCAGAAGTGGCACTTCGGCGCATCCCATGGATGGCTCGGGGGACACTTGTCCTCGATCGGATACTTGCAGGTGCCTTGGTCCAAGGGGATGGCCCCGGCAGCCCATCGGCTGCCTTCGGGCACGACGACGGCGTCGCTCAAGGTGACCATGTCAAGCAGTGGCACGAGGTCCTCTGCGGATCTGCCATTTTCTCGCAGCCAAGCGGCTCCGAGGGCACCCTTGAGGGTTGAGCTCGGAACGTATGTCAGTGTTTGTCGCCCGAAGTCCGTGCCTCGCCCCACCCCCAAGTGGAGACCTTGCTGCGCTCGCAGGCGCACCTCATAGATCGTCACCGAGGACCTCCGAGGATATCGGTGAGCGCGCTGAGGTCGATTTCGGTGTCAATTGGTCGCACGGTCACCGTTCCTGCCCCCCGGTTGCGCCACTGACCGAGAGCGGTGACGCCATACGAACTGGCACGCAAGATGGCGGAATGCCCCCGCAGGACTTGCTCGTCCAGGTACTTCTTCGGCTCGACGCTGAAAGTGACCGTGGAACCCGGTTCTTGCCACACCTCTTCCGTGAAGGCCAATGCTTCGGGTTGGATCAGCCTCGTCGTGGCGTCGATCCGGTTGCGTGCCCGGCGATGGCGAATGAAACTGCTAGCGGGACCAGCATCGTTCCACGCCCATGCACCGTCTCCCGCGGCCCCACCTCGGGTGCCCGGAGCCCCGAAAATCTGCTGAACGAGTTGCGGTGGCACCCTCACTATCCGCTCCGCGGAAGCGCGCATGGCGCCTTTGAGGCTTTCGGCGGGGACAAGGTTGGTCGCGCGAGCGGTCTCGTCCAGACCGCCTCCGGACAGGCCGCTGCCGATCAAGAAGGGACCGTGGAAGCGGATGGTAAAGGTCAGTTCACGCACGGGCACTCGTTTCTGAGGACTGATCTGCGGACCACCAACGTGTTATGCCCAGCAATGCAGCGATGTCATCGAGATCGAGGCCGTCCGGAGTGAGCTCGCGGCGGTTGAGCCGCACAGCCTCCCGGCGGAAGTAGGCAAGCAATTCGGCGTCGCTGATACCCTGACCATCGGCGCTCTCAAGATCACTCAGCCACTTGCTGCGCTGGTGTCCCGGCAGGGTGGCGTAGGCGGCGAGGAGATTCGCGTGGTCTTCGAACCAAGCAACAGGGCGCTGGCTCTCGGTCCGATCAGACCCGCGCTGTGTCAGATCACGCCAGCCAATGTCGGAGCGCTGCCCGCGTGAAGCCCTCTTGGCCGCCCTCATCGCCAGGTCGGCCTCGCGGATGGCGCGCTCGATGGGCTCCTTGGCGTGGGAGAAGACGATCCCGGCCGTCAAAGTGATCGCGGGCTCGGCGGCATCCGCGGGTCGTTGCGCAGCCATACTGGCGTTGAACTCCCGGACGAGCGTCGTGACAAAGAGCCAGCCGAACGTGGCTGGGACGGATACGAGCACGTCGTCCGCGGCCAAGATGGTGACGGAGGCGGGCAGGGTGGTTGCCTCGTCGCTCGAAATGCACGCGTTGGTCACATGAGTCAGTGCTGAGTGCCCTGCGGTTTTGATCGCCGTGTCGAGGCGATGGCTAAGGCCGGTCGCAGCGCCCGGATCGGCCGCGATCCGGCGGAACCAAGCGCCCACGCTATTTCCATCTGCATAAATGGTGGCCAGGTGGTTGCGTTTGGTGCCGTCGCCGGGGGCCGATCTGGCTATCTGCATGAGGTCTCTCGGCGGGTCAATCTCACGACCGATGAGCGCGGCGACAGCACTCAACGCCCGCTGCTCCGGCGAATCTCTTTCGCCAGCACTCGTCTGCTCCGTGGATGAACCGAGATTCCTGCCGTGCTCGTCGCGCAGGACGCAGTCTGCACAGAGGTTTTGCTGCTCCCGAGGAGCGGCTCCGCACCCATCGCATGGATTGGTGAAGGATTCCTCCCGCGCGGCCGGAACCCAACTCAGTTCACCGGATCTCTCGGAGTTCGCCTCGGATTGGCCGGTTCGATTGTTCATGAGAGTTAGCGCCTGCTGATAGCTTTTGGCGACTGCCCAGGAACCGCGTAGGTAGGCATTCGGCAGGTCACGCCGGAGTTGCGCCAGTGCGCTGTGGACGCGACTCGGCGCTCCTTCGACGTCGTCGGATGTCAGGTGGGCGACGCCTTCGACATGGTAGGTCTCATCGTTGCGCTGAAAGCCGCGAAATCGGTCAGACGCGGTGGCTTCGCTGATCATTCGGGACGCGCCGCGGCGCTTGCGCAATTGGCCTTCGCTCGCTCCAGAGGTTCGCAGGATGTATTCCTGGATCCGGACGACGCCGAGGTCGACGTATACTCTCATAGCCCCCTCCGAGGGTTCAGCGCCATGGTGGCTTCACCCGCGGATCCGCATTCGTGGGCTTTGGCAGGGTCACGAGGTCAGGTTGAATCCCGCTGGCCTTTGCCTTGGCCCCGGTCGATTTGCGCCAGAAGTCGAACTTGAAGTCCGCTCCGGGTGTGTCGTCGGGCGGGTAATGGATGACAGAGCCGGGGACCCAATTGAGAGCCAGCAAAGACAAGGTCGCCAAGAGCCTCTCCCGCCCCTGGTCCGTGATTTCGACGGTCAGGGATTCGATGAAGGCATTGACGAAGGTCTCGGGCTTGTCGGCGACAATCGCATCGGATGGGCCGAGATACCGCTCAGCCCCCCAGGTCATCAGGGCGGGCTCATCATCGGTGGCAGAGATCGACGAGTGAACCACCCCAAGACCGACGCCCTTTCCCTTGCCTACCTGGGTGACCATCGTGAGGCCGAGGAGTTCATTGAGGTGCGCACGCTCATCGGGTGACCAGGCAACAGAGCGAAGGGATTCCAAGACGCCGGAGCATCGGATGAGGTCGGGGCAGAGCGACAACATAAGAGCACCAATTTGGGGTCGAGTGAGATTGTCGAACCACACGGGAAAGGCAATTGTTGTGCCAATGGGCGAGAGGCAATGCCACGTCGACATCGTCGGATGAGCTTCGACTCCGTCTGGCACCGCGTGCCGGTTCTGGCTCTCGGACTTCCACCAGAACTTGCGACCAGCAATTCTTCGAGGGGCGATGCCGTCCGCAGATGAACCCCACTCACGAAGCGGTCGACCGTTGTCCGTCGCACGCTTGCCAGCCCATCCCTCGTTGCGCAGATAGAACTGCCCTGCGCTCGGCTTCGGCGCCCCCATCTCGACTAACCGAGTAGGTTGGTTTTGGACCTCCGAGCACGTGCCATGCCCGAAACGAACGTGCCCCCTGTAGGCGCGCAGTGCCGCCGGCTCCCCGTCCCCTGAACGCGGCTGGCGCTCCTCGACCATGCCGAAGGTCGCGCAACTGGGACACAATGCGTCGGGGCTGGTGCATGGCTCATAACCGATGATGCGTTCGCGGACTGGGTGTGCGCCCTGGTCCCGCCACACCACGGAGGGCGTCACCCGGGTGACTTGGCCCCTATCCAGGGTCACCCACATGACATCGCCGTCTGTTGGGCGATCCTTCACGAGGCGACGGATGCCGAAGCCTCGCACCCCCAGGTGAGGTGTGTCCCGCCGCTTCGCGGTGACGACGTCTCCTGCTCCCTCAGCTGCCCGTTCATATCGGGAGATCGTTTCGTCTGGAAGGTCAAACTCTTCCATTCCGGTGAGTGCGTAGAAGGGATACCAGTAGGTGTCAGAACGCCCTCGTCTGCCAACTGGGCTGGCGACGATGGTTGCCCAATGCTCGTTCGGACACGGCTCGTCGGTGCAGCGCACCGGAGCCGGAGCACCAGTCTTCAGGGCAAGTCGATCCCCACGCACGACCTCAAGGTCGCCACTCGATGCCGACCAATGGAACCTGCTGTCGGGCCCAAAGTCTGGGCGACCTGATAGGCTAACTTCCCGAACCCAGATCACCGGGAAGTGCTTCCCGCTGTGGGCCGTCACTGCAGCGCAGGCGACGCGAAGCCGGTCCCCGCACTGCACGATCAGACCGACGCGTGTTTGCTGGTTGTCGCGCGGTTTGGCGACGTCACGGTGAATTGGTACGTAGTCGAGGTCGACGATCCGGAGGCAACTGTCGGTAAGGGCCTCGTGGATCGCGCGCACGGGACCGCTGAGTGAGCTCCCCGGAACAATCCATGAATTTCCGTCAAAGATCGGGCGGTGGGGATCAGCTTCCTCGCCGCGACCAGTGCCGCTAATCGCCAGCGGCGTCACGGCGGTGTATTCCACGCGGATCCGTCCAGTTCGACGGTCGTCGCCAATCCCGAGATGCAGATTCGGCTCCCGTCGCCGATTGTTCAGCCCCGCGCCAAGTGGGACGAAGTTGTAGGGATTAACGAAGGCGCGGGGATCTGGCTGCTGCGCCTCGCCCGCCGTTGTCAACTCTGCTCTGTCAACGTGCCAGCGATCGAATGCGCGTCGGTTCGCCTCCTCGGACCTGTCCTTGCCTCGCTGGGTCAGGAAATGTCGTCCATCAGCGAACTGTGCCTCACCTGTCGACGACCAAAGACTGCTTGCGGCAAGTGCCTGCGCGGCGCGATCCTCGAGTCCGACTGGCTTGGCGAGACGAACGGCTTGCGCGCCACGCCCGTGAACCCACGCATCCTTCTCCCATTTGAAGGTCGTGCTCCGCGCGGGGCGAGCGTTGCCCCTGATTTCGATGAGCACGTTCGAATCGTCGGTTGTTGGGTGCGCACCAGCAACCAACACCACGTCTGCGAACCATGCTTCGTGATCAGGGATGTCTGGAAAGAACTGATCCGCTCCCGAAACGACGAACGGCGTCCCACCGAGGCCCTCGCCCTCTGGATGGACTGCCCAAGCCCGGTCAAGACCCTTGGCGCGAATGACCAACGCTCTCCCCTCGTAGCGGACCTCACCGAACTGGCAATCGCTTCCGCACCAACCACAAGTCCCCTCAGACATGGGCACAACGTAGCCGAGTGTCGCGACGTCCGCCACGGATGCCGGTGCGGGTTAGATTCTCGACATGCCGGATTACGTTGCCTTCCTGCGCGGTATCAACCTCGGCGCGACCCGCAAGTTCGGCAAGGACGATGTGCGGGCCGCGACCGAGGCGGCCGGTGGTGCGCAGGTGGAGACCTATCTCAACACCGGCAACGTCCGGCTGACCAGCGCGAGGCGTTCGGCCGCGGCCGTGCAGAAGGCGCTGGAGGCGGCCTATGCCGCCGACCGCGGCTTCGAGGTCCCCACCGTCGTCTTCACGCCGCCAGAGATCGCGCAGATCGCTTCTCGCGCAACGCAGCTCGCGCGGGAGTCAGGTCACAAGGGCAAGCACTACATCACCCTGTATGCCGTCGCCCCGCCCGCTGCGGCGGTGGCGGTGGTCGAGGGCTTGGACCTGCCCGGTGAGCGGGCGGTGGTGGCGGGGCGGGCGGCATACGTGCTCCTGGATGGCAACATCCACGACTCCAGGCTGCTGCGCAGCAAGGAGTTCACCGCCCTCGGTCAGGGCACCGCCCGCACCCAGGCGGTCCTCGAAACCGTCGCCGCCCGCTGGGCCACCTGACCCCGTCGAAAGGGCACTCTGGCCCCGTCGAAAGGGCACTCTGACCCCGTCTGGGTCCTGCGCGCCGCGCGGAGAGCGTGCTAACTGGCGAAGAAGGACAAGTGGCCGCAGGCGCGGCAGCGTTTCCCGGAGATGTCGAGGCGCTCGCGCCCGAAGCGGGAGGCGCCGCCGAAGGGGCCCTTCTGCAACTCGCCGACAACCCAGCGGGCGAATCCGCGCGAGCCCTGTCCGGAGTCCTCGATGAAGCCGGTGTCGAACGTGCTCGATCGACACCATGGGCAGCGAGGCGCGCCACCGGCGTCGGCGTCCTGGGGGTTCGGGATCTGGGGGAATTGAGTCACGACGGCAGCCTAGACATCGCCGTCGGCCGCGCGACCGACCCGACCCTCTCGATAGGTTGGGTGGCGTCCGCCCCACCACCAGGAGCTCGATATGACGATCCCGCACCGCACCATCGGCACCGGCCCGACCACGGTCTTCCTGCTGCACGGCTGGTTCGGCTCGGCCGACGGCTGGGGCGCCTTCCCCGACTATCTCGACCCGGAGGTCGCCACGTGGGTCTTCACCGACAACCGGGGGTATGGCGCCCGCATCGCAGAGAGCGGCGACTACAGCCTCGATGAGGTCGCGGCCGACGTGCTCACGCTCGCCGACGAGCTTGGCGTCGAGAACTTCTCGCTCGTCGGGCATTCCATGGGCGGGGCGGAGGTGCTACGCATCCTGGCGACGGCGCCGGAGCGCGTGCAAAAGCTTGCGGCGCTGACGCCGGTGGGTGCCTCACCCACACCGCTGGACGAGGCTGGGCGCGACCTCTTCTTCGGCGCCCCGGACGATCGCGCCAAGCGCTATGGCATCGTCGATTTCACGACCGGCTCGCGACTGACGCCGGTCTTCATCGACGCGATCGTCGACTGGTCCCTGGAGCACTCGAGCGTCGAAGGCTTCCGGGGCGCGGTCGAGGCCTGGGTCAATGCCGACTTCCTCGCGCAGGTGGCGGGCAATGAGACACCGATGCTCGTCATACCTGGTGAGCACGACCCGGCCCTCGGCGCGGCGACGATCGAGCAGACCTGGCTCCCGCATTTCCCGCGCGCCACCATGCAGGTGATGGCCAATGCCGGCCACTATCCGATGTTCGAGACCCCCGTCGCGCTGGCGACCGCACTCAACGACTTCTCCGCCGACTGAGCCAACCCGCGCGGGCGAGCCCAGGCGGGGGCAGATTCGTCCCGTCCCGCGCTGCGCGCACGACCCAGACGACCCCAGATTGCCCTTTCGACGGGGCCAGAGTGCCCTTTCGACGGGGTCGGAGTGCCCTTTCGACGAGGGAGAGGGGGGCGGACTTGACCTCGGGCGAGAATGTGCAGAATAATGCTCACTATGAGCACTGATACGCAAGCGATGGTGCCCCCCTTCCACCTGGCCATCCCCGTCGGCGATATCGACGCGGCCCGGGAGTTCTATGGCGAGGTCATGGGATTCGGGCAGGGCCGATCCGACACCCGCTGGACCGACTGGAATGTCGAGGGCCACCAAGTCGTCACGCACATGGTCGACGACTACACCGCGCCGGTCGCCGGCCACAACGTCGTCGACGGCCACCAGGTGCCGGTGCCGCACTTCGGCCTCGTGCTCAGCCCCGAGCGGTTTCAAGAGCTCGCC
>Ga0075158_10001871_pt1 | contig 15651 bp, 14 predicted proteins | sample JI91814BDNA_FD_70968 | JGI IMG/M metagenome (GOLD analysis project Ga0075158, IMG submission 70968) | Wastewater effluent complex algal communities from Wisconsin, to seasonally profile nutrient transformation and Carbon sequestration -... | ecosystem: Engineered > WWTP > Effluent > Algae... | reverse complement strand
CCGCGGCAACGGCTGGACGATCCCGCCGCCTTGCGGGCGCAACTCGCGCCGAAGCCGCGCCAGGCCGACCTGTTCGGATGAGGCAGTGCCGATGATGTGGTCGGCGGCGGTGGATCCCGCGTGGTCGGTCGATGCGTTTCGCGAGGCCGCGCGCGCCGCGTTGCGCGCCGGCATCGCACCCGAGGATCTGGAGTGGCTTGCCGGTGGCCAGCGTGGCCTGCTGGCGCTGCCCGACGTGCTCGACGCGCCCGTGTTGCACGCGTCGCCGCGCGTGCTGCGTTCGTTCCTCGACATCGCCGAGACCGTGCTCTGCCATCGCGATCCGCAGCGGCACGCGTTGCTGTATCGCCTGCTGTGGCGCATCGCCCACGGCGAGCCGCATGTGCTGGCGACGCCCACCGACGCCGACACCCGGCGGGTGATGCAACTGGCGCAGGAGGTCCGCCGCGACGCGCACAAGATGAAGGCCTTCGTGCGCTTCCGCGAAGTGCCGGGGGAGCGCGACAACTTCATCGCCTGGTTCGAGCCATCGCATCACATCCTGCACCGGGTCGCGCCGTTCTTCGCACGCCGGTTCGCCGGCATGCGCTGGGCGATCCTCACCCCGGAGGGCAGCGCGCTGTGGGATGGCGAAGCCCTGAGCTTCGGTCCGGGCGGTGCGCCCGACGATGCGCCCGCGTTCGATGCCGGCGAGAACCTGTGGCGCACCTACTACGCGCACATCTTCAATCCGGCGCGCTTGAACCCGCGGATGATGCGGCAGGAGATGCCGCAGCGTTACTGGAAGCATCTGCCGGAAGCGCACCTGCTGCCGTCGCTGATCCAGGGCGCCGCGGTGCGCGTGCGCGAGATGGCGGAGCGTGAACATGCCGCACCGAAGCGCCGTATTCCGGCGCCAACCGTCGTGCCGCCGACCGACGACACACGTCGCGACGAGTCGCTCGCGTCGCTGCGCCAAGCGGCACAGGCATGCCGGGCCTGTCCCCTGTGGCAACCGGCCACGCAGACCGTGTTCGGCGAAGGCCCGGAGGACGCACGCGTCCTGGTGCTCGGCGAACAACCCGGCGACCGGGAAGACCTGTCCGGCCGGCCGTTCGTGGGGCCGGCGGGCAAGCTGCTGGATCGCGCGCTGGCCGAACTCGGTATCGATCGTTCGCAGTTGTACCTGACCAATGCGGTGAAGCATTTCCGCTTCGAGCGGCGCGGCAAGCAGCGGCTGCATCGCAACCCCGAGGCCTCGCATGTGCAGGCCTGCCGCAGCTGGCTGGCCGGCGAGATCGAACGTGTCCGCCCGCAGATGATCGTCTGCCTGGGTGGCACCGCCGCGCTGGCGGTCTTCGGGGCCGGGTTTCGGCTGACGGCGCAACGCGGCACCTGGCAGACCCTGCACGACGGCACCCGCGCCTTCGCCACCGTGCATCCGGCGTGGATCCTGCGACAGCCCGCCGACCGGCAAGCGGGTGCCTACGAAGCGTGGCTGGACGACTTGCGCCTGCTGCTGGCCACCGCCGGCTGATCGCCGCGCTCTCGATCCGCGACGCGGATCACAAAAGTAAGTGGCATGCCACCGGTGGTTTTGGCGTTGAACGGGTGACCGCCATCCACAGGGAATGCAATGGAATTCCGTTCGATCCTGCTGCTTGCACTGGCGCTGTGCGCCGCGATCCCGGCCGAGGCGCAAGTCGCGAAGCGACAGCCCATCATCGACATGCACCTGCATGTCCTGGCGCCGGATGCGCAGGGGCCTCCACCGCTGGGCATGTGCACGCCGATCGCGGAGATGCCGGCCTGGGATCCGGGCGCGGGGCCCTACGTCGACACGATCATGGCGATCTTCAAGAAGCCGTCCTGCAAGGACCCGGTGTGGTCGCCGGACACGCGCGAGGAGATGCGCGCGCGCACGCTGGCCGAGCTGGAGAAGCACGACGTCATCGGCGTGTTGAGCGGCGACAGCGACAAGGACATCGCGGATTGGCGCAAGGCGTCGCCGGAGCGGATCATCCCGGCGCTGGGCGACAGCATCCGCATGCCCGTGGTCGATGCCGCCACGGTGGCGCGGGTCAAGGCGATGAAGGCCAGCGGCGACCTGGTCGTGCTCAGCGAGATCGGCCCGCAGTACATGGGCATGGCACCCGACGACCCGCGCCTGGAGCCGTTCTGGGCGCTGGCCGAGGAACTCGACCTGCCGGTCGGCATCCACGTCGGTACCGGACCGCCCGGTACCCCGTACCTCGCGCCGCCGCTCAAGGACTATCGCGCGCGCCTGCACAGCGCGCTGGTGATCGAAGAGGTGCTGGCCAGGCACCCGAAGCTGCGGGTGTACCTGATGCATGCCGGCTACCCGATGATCGACGACCTGCTGGCGGTGCTCTACACGCACCCGCAGGTCTACGTGGACGTGGGCGTGATCGTCTATACGCAGCCGCGACCGGCGTTCTATCGATACCTGCAGGCGATCGTGGAGGCCGGCTTCGCGAAGCGGGTGATGTTCGGGTCGGACAACATGGTCTGGCCGGAGACCATCGGCCGTTCGATCGACGTGATCCAGCAGGCGCCGTTCCTGAGCGAAGCGCAGAAGCGCGACATCTTCTACAACAACGCCGCGCGCTTCCTGCGCCTGGACGCGGCGACCATCGCGCGGCACCACGCACTCTGATCGCTCAAACGACAACGCCGCCTTCCGGCGGCGTTGTCGCATCGCGAGTGGCGTCGCTTACTTCGCCGTGAGGCCACGCTTCTCCAGCAGCGGCTCGATCTTCGCTTCGTAGCCGGAGAAGTTCGGGAACAGCTTGCCGGCTTCGATCTCGCCGCCAGGCGCCAGCACGAACTTGCGCAGGCGGTCGCCATTCTGCAATGTCAGGCCGCCGTTGTTGCGGATCCACTGCTCGGTGTTCGCGCCCAGCACTTCCGACCAGATGTAGGCGTAGTAGCCCGCCGCGTAGCCGCCCATGATGTGGCTGAAGTAGGGCGTCCTGTAACGCGGCGGCACCGGCGCGTAATCGAAGCCGTCGGCCTTGAGTGCCTGCGCCTCGAATGCCATCACGCCGGACGCGGCCGGGATCTGCGCGGCCGGCAACTGGTGCCAGCGCTGGTCGAGCATCGCGGCTTCCAGGTACTCGGTGGTGGCGAAGCCCTGGTTGAACTTGGCCGCGGCGATCACCTTGTCCAGCAGCGCCTTCGGCATCGGCTCACCGGTCTGGTAGTGCTTGGCGTAGTTGCCGAGCACGCTCGGCCAGTCGGCCCACATCTCGTTGACCTGCGACGGGTACTCGACGAAGTCGCGCGGCACGTTCATCGAGTAATACGGATAGCGCACGTCCTGGAAGAAGCCATGCAGCGCGTGGCCGAACTCGTGGAACGCGGTGGTGACTTCATCCCAGGTCATCAGCGTCGGCTTGCCGGCGGACGGCTTGGGGATGTTGAGGTGGTTGGCCACGACGGGCTTGTCGCCGGTCAGGTCGGACTGCGCCACGTAGGTGTTCATCCAGGCACCGCCGCGCTTGGAGGAACGCGCATACGGGTCCCAGATGAAGATCGACAGCAGGCTGCCGTCCTTGTCGTAGACGTCGTAGATCCAGGTGTCCGGGTGGTACTTCGGCAGGTCGGTACGTTCCTTGAAGGTGATGCCGTAGAGCTTGGTGGCGGCGAAGAACACGCCATCCTCCAGCACGCGCTTCATCTCGAAGTAGGGCTTGAGCTGGGATTCGTCGAAGCTGTACTTCTGCGCGCGCACCTTCTCGCTGTAGTACGACCAGTCCCAAGGTGCCAGCTGGAACGTCGGCTGGCGCTTGGCCTCCTGCTCGGCATCGATCATCGCCTGCAGGTCGGCGCCCTCGCGGCGCGCGTTGTTCACCGCGGCCGGCGCCAGCTGGCGCAGCAGGCGATTCGCGTTGTCCTGGTTCGCCGCGGTCTCGTCGGCCAGCACGTAGTTGGCGTAGGTGTCGTAGCCCAGCAGGGTGGCCCGCTCGGCGCGCAGCTTCAGCACCTGCGAGACGATCCCGGTGTTGTCCCACTGGTTGCCGCGGCTGCCGCGCGCCACCGAGGCCTTGTGCAGGCGTTCGCGCAGCGCGCGGTTCTCGAGTTGCGCCTCCGCCGGCTGGCCGGTGGTGTTGAGCAGGGCGATCACGTACTTGCCCTCCAGTCCGCGGGCCTTGGCGGCCTCCGCAGCGGCGGCGATCTGCTCTTCGCCCATGCCCTTCAGCTCGTCGCGGCTGTCGACCACGATGGCGGAATCGTTCACTTCGGCCAGCACGTTCTGGTTGAACTGGGTGCCCAGCTTGGACAGGTCGGTGTTGATCTCGCGGATGCGCGCCTTCTGCGCGTCGTCCAGCGCAGCGCCGCTGCGCACGAAGTCGGTGTAGCGCTTTTCCAGCAGGCGCAGGTCGATGGCATCCAGGCCCAGCGTGGCGCGCGCGTCATGCAGCGTCTTGATGCGGGCGAACAGCTTCGGATCCAGCGCGATGGCGTCGCGGTGGGCGGAGAACTTCGGCGCGTAGTCGGACTCCAGCTTCTCGCGGGCGTCGTTCTTGTCGGTGCCGATCAGGTTGAAGAACACGTTGGTGGCGCGATCCAGCACCTGCCCGCTCTTTTCCATGGCGACGATGGTGTTCTGGAAGCTCGGCGCCTCCGGGTTGTTGGCGATGGCCTGGATCTCGCGCAGTTGCTGCGCCATCCCGGCGTCGAAGGCGGGGGCGAAGTCGCTGTCCTTGATCGCGTCGAATTGCGGGTAGTGCAGGTCGAGCGTGCTGGGTGCGGCGAACGGGCCGCTGTAGGTTGCCGGCATCGTGGCCTCCGAGGTGTTGGTCGCAGGCGCGGTGGTGGCGCAGCCGGCCAGTGCGGTGGCGATCGCGAGCGCAAGCGCGCAGCTGATGGGGTGCTTCATTCGGGCCTCGTCAGGCAGGTTGGCGACCGCAAAGCGTAGCGCAGGCGCATGGGCAGGGCGCGTGACGAATGGCAGGGGCATTCACGCCGCGGCGACCGCGAGGTTCCGATAGTCGCGACTTCCCCCGAATGGAGATCCGCCATGGCCCAGGTCACCAGCGTCATGACCGCCAGCCCTTCCTGCTGCCGCGAGGACACGCCACTGCGAGACGTGGCGCAACTGATGATCGACCATGACTGCGGGATGATCCCGGTGGTGGACGCAGATGGCAGGCCGGTGGGCGCCGTCACCGACCGCGATATCGCCGTCCGCATCGTCGCCAGGGGCAAGGATGCGTCCAGCAGCCGCGCCGGCGATGCGATGACCAGCCCCGTCACCACCATCGACAGCGCCACCAGCCTGCACGATGCCACCTGCGTGATGGAGGCCGAGAAGATCCGCCGGGTCATCGTGGTCGATGCCGATGGCAAGCTGGCCGGAGTGGCCGCCATCGCGGACCTGGCCCTGGCCGGCAAGAACGAGGCGACGGCTGCCGTCGTCAGGGAAATTTCGGAGCCCGGGAGAGCCTGAGCGACGATCCATCCATGGGATAGGCGACGACCGCGGGAGCGCGCACAATCTGCGCTCCCCCGTCGCTGCAGGTTGCCATGGCCACCACCGCCTACGATTTCGACGCCACCGCCCTGGATGGCACGCCGCAACCGCTTTCCGACTGGCGCGGCAAGGTCCTGCTGATCGTCAACGTGGCCAGCAAGTGCGGCTTCACCCCGCAATACGCCGGGCTGGAGAAGCTCTGGCGCGACTATGGCGACAAGGGGCTGGTGGTGCTGGGCTTCCCTTGCGACCAGTTCGGTCACCAGGAGCCGGGCAACGCCGAGGAAATCCGCAATTTCTGCTCGTTGACCTACGACGTCAGCTTCCCGATGTTCGCCAAGATCGACGTCAACGGGGCCCACGCGCACCCGCTGTGGACCTGGCTGAAGGACGAGAAGGGCGGCCTGCTTGGTTTCGACGGGATCAAGTGGAACTTCACCAAGTTCCTGGTCGGCCGCGACGGCAAGGTGATCAAGCGCTACGCGCCGACCGACAAGCCGGAATCGCTGGCCCGCGACATCGAGAAAGCGTTGGGATGACCACGTCGCCGCCAGGCGATGCCTACCGGCTGACGTTCAAGCACCAGCCGCCGTTGCTGATAGCGTGGGTGGCGGGCGGCGAGGACACCCGGCTGGAAGTCACCTTCGATTACTGGGTGCGGATCGCTGCAGAAGTGCGCGCGACCGGTGCCCGCAAGTTGCTGGTAGTCGACGAGATGCAAGGCGAGGTCATGACCGACGCGGACCTCGAGCGGTTCTTCGCCGGCATGAGCGGGCGCGGGTTGGAAGGCCTGCGCATCGCCTACGTCGAGGGCCGCCCGGACCAGATGCAGCGCATCGAATTCGTCGAGCAGATGGCGCTGGAGCGTGGCTACACGATCCGGGTGTTCGGCAACGAGCGCGACGCGGTGTTCTGGCTGCGCCACGGCTTGCGGTAAGCGCCGGCCACGCCGGCGCGCGCCTCACTTCTCGACGAAGGCGCGCTCGAACACGTACTCGCCCGCGGTGCCGATGCGGGGCGAGGCGGTGAAGCCCCGGCGATCGAGGATGCCGCGGAAATCCGCCAGCATCTGCGGGCTCCCGCAGATCATCGCGCGGTCGCGCGCGGGGTCGAGGTCTTCGAGGCCCAGGGCCGTCGCGATGCGGCCCTGGTCGAGGTGGTCGGTGATGCGGCCCTGGTGGTCGCGGCCGTTGTACGTGAACGGTTCGCGCGAGACCGCCGGGTAGTACAGCAGGCGGTCTCGCAGGGTGTCGCCGAGCAGTTCGTGGTTCGGCAATTCGCGTTCGATGTAGTCGCGGTAGGCCAGGTCCTCGGCGCCGCGCACGCCGTGGCAGAGCACCACGCGTTCGAAGCGTTCGTAAGTCTCCGGATCCTTGATCACCGACAGCCACGGCGCGAAGCCGGTACCGGTACCCAGCAGGTAGAGGTTGCGGCCTGCGTGCAGGTCGGAGACCAGCAGGGTGCCCGTGGGCTTGCGGCCGATCAGGATCGAATCGCCGGGCTGGATGTGCTGGAGGCGCGAGGTCAGCGGGCCGTCCTGCACCTTGATGCTGAAGAACTCGAGTTGTTCTTCCCAGTTCGCGCTGGCGATGGAGTACGCGCGCATCAGCGGCTTGCGGCTGCCGTCCGGCTGCTCGACCTCCAGCCCGATCATGACGAACTGGCCGTTATCGAAACGGAAGCCGTCGTCGCGGGTGGTGGTGAAGCTGAAGTACGCGTCCGTCCAGTGACGAACGTCGAGCACCGTCTCGGTGCCGAACGGGGAGGCCATGCGGGGATCTGGGGAAAGCGGGGCAGGCCGCCATTTTACGCTGCGCCGCAGCGAGGCGTTTGACCTCGCGCAAACGGGGTTCAGGGCGCGGCGGGCGGCACCAGCTCCAGCAACTGGCCATCGTCCTCGTCGGTGAGCACGTAGACCTTGCCATCCGCGGAGACCCGCACATCACGGATGCGCTTGCCCAGGTCGCCGAGCAGGCGCTCTTCGGAGACGACCTTGTCGCCGTCCAGGGTCAGCCGGATCAGGTTGCGATCCGCCAGCGCGCCCAGCAGCAGGCTGTTGTTCCAGGGGTGCCTGGGGCGGCCGACGAAGAACGCCATGCCGGACAGGCCCGGCGACTTCTCCCAGACGTGATGCGGCTGTTCCATGCCGGCCTTCGCCTTGCCTTCGGCTTCGGGGATCTTCAGGCCGGAATAGTTGATGCCGTGGGTGATGACCGGCCAGCCGTAGTTCTTGCCGGCCCGGGGCAGGTTGAGTTCGTCGCCGCCGCGCGGGCCGTGCTCGCTTTCCCACAACGTACCGGTGCGCGGATCGACCGCCAGTCCCTGCATGTTGCGATGGCCGTAGCTCCAGATTGCCTTGCGCACGCCCACGCCACTGGCGAACGGATTGTCCGCAGGCTGGGTGCCGTCGACGTTCAGCCGCACCAGCTTGCCCTGCAGGACTTCCAGGTCCTGCGCCATGGCGCGCTCGTTGCGTTCGCCCTGGCTGATGAAGACATGACCCTTGCCGTCGAAGGCGATGCGCGAGCCGAAATGGTTGCCGCCTTCCAGCTTCGGCAATTGCCGGTAGATCACGCCGACGTCCGTCAATGCGGCATCACCCAAGGTGGCGGTGGCGACCGCGGTGCCGGCGGTATCGCCGTCGCCGGGTTCGGCGAAGCTCAGCCAGATGCGCTTGTTGCTGGCGAAATCCGGATCAAGCACCACATCGAGCAAGCCGCCCTGTCCCTCGGCGAACACAGTGGGGACACCGGTGATCGGTGGCGAAACCGTGCCGTTCGCGGCGATCCGGCGCAAACGGCCGGGACGTTCGGTGACCAGGAAGTCGCCGCCGGGGAGCAATGCGACGGCCCACGGATGTTCAAGCCCGGACGCGATCGGCCGAACCTGCAACGTGCCGGCCTGGGTCGGCATCGACCGCGCGGGTTCTGCCGAGGTGGCCGGCTGGGCAGGCGCCTGCGATTGCGCACAGGCATTCAACGCCAACGACATCGCGATGCAGGTGGAAAGGAGGCGAAGTCGGCGCATTCGGGTTCCTTGTTCAGCGATAGCCTGCGGCCTGCAGTTCGAAGAGTTCGGCATAGCGTCCCCCCTGCGCCATCAATTGTTCGTGAGTCCCGCTGGATTCGACCTTGCCGTCCGCCAGCACCAGGATACGGTCGGCCATGCGCACGCTGCTGAAGCGGTGGCTGATCAGCACTGCGGTCTTGCCGTCGGACAGTTCCTTGAAGCGCTCGAACACCTCGAACTCGCTGCGCGCGTCGAGCGCAGCAGTGGGTTCGTCGAGGATCATCACCTGCGCATCGCGCATGTAGGCGCGGGCGATGGCGATCTTCTGCCACTGTCCGCCGGACAGGTCCACGCCCTCCTTGAAGCGGCGGCCGATGATCTGGTCGTAGCCCTTCGGCAGCGAGGCCACCACCTCGTCGGCCATGCCCTTGCGCGCGGCCAGCTCGACCCGCGCGCGGTCGCCCATCGCCTCGATCAGGCCCACGCCGATGTTCTCCGCGGCGGTGAGGTGGTAGCGCACGAAGTCCTGGAAGATCACGCCGGTATTGGCGCGCAGGTCGTCCAGGTCGTAGTCGCGCAGGTCGCGGCCGTCCAGCAGGATGCGGCCTTCGTCGGGGTCGTACAGGCGCGCCAGCAGTTTCACCAGGGTGGTCTTGCCGGCGCCGTTCTCGCCCACCAGGGCCAGCACTTCGCCGGCATGCAGTTCGAAGCTCAGGCCGCGCAGCGCCCAGCGCTCCGCGCCTTCGTAGCGGAAGCCCACGTTCTCGAACACGAAGCCCTGGCGGATCGGGTCGGGCACCGCGATCGCATCCGGCTTGCTGCGGATCTCCGGTTCGATCTCGAAGAACGAATACAGGTCGTCCAGGTACAGCGCCTGCCCGGCCACCTGCGAGAACCCGACCAGCAGGCTTTCGAGCAACTGGCGCAGGCGCCGGAAGCTGCCGGCCAGGAAGGTCAGGTCACCGATGCTGAAGTCGCCGCGCACCGTGCGCCAGGCGATGTAGGCATAGGCCACGTAGTAGCCGAGCGTGCCCAGCGCGGCCAGCAGCACGCCCCAGAACGCACGCTTGCCGGCCAGCCTGGCGTTGGCCTCGTAGAACTTCTGCGACAGCGTGCGGAAGCGCTCGATGAAGAAGCGGTTGAGGTTGAAGATCTTGACCTCTTTCGCGGTCTCCACGCTGGCCCCGACCTGGCGCAGGTATTCCAGCTGGCGGCGTTCCGGCGTCCACTGGAAGTTGAGCGAGTAGTTGAGCGCATTGAAATGCGATTCGCCGACGAAGGCGGGGATCAGCGCCACGGCCAGCAGCAGCATCAGCCACGGTGCGTAGGCCAGCAGTCCGATGGCGAAGCTGACCACGGTGATCGCATCCTGCGCCTGGCCGAACAGCTGGCCCATCAGGTTCATCCGGCCCATGGTCTGCCGGCGCGCACGATCCAGCTTGTCCTGCAGCTCGGCGTCCTCGAAATCCTCCAGGTCCAGGGTGGCCGCATGTTCCATCAGGCGCACGCTGGTGGCGTTGGTGAAGCGCTCGGACAGCAGGGTGTCGACGTAGCTGGTCAGCCGGCCCAGCAGGTCGGAGCCGATCGCCAGCCCGAATTCCAGCCCCAGCAGGGCCAGCAGGTGGTCGAGCGCGCCCGAATGCCAGGCCGCCGCCAGTTCCTGGCCCACGCCCAGGCCGATCAGGCGGATCGCTTCGTCGATGATCAGCTTGCCGACGTAGAGGGTGGCGATCGGCAGGAAGGCGCGGATCAACCGCAGGCCGATCGAGGCCGTGGTCAGTGGCTTGCTGGTCGCCCAGATCTCGCGCAGGAAGGGCGCGATGTTGCGCATCGCGGCGAAGCGCTGGCGCAGGTTGAGTTGGGCGGCGGGCAGGGGAGGCGGCATGCGCCGATTGTGCGGGAAACGCCCGTGCAGGGCGTTTCACGATGGGCATCGACCTGTTTCAGCGATGCCGTTGCCAAGCGGCATCGCCACAGTGAGCGTTGGCTGGAACACAGGTCCCGCGGAACTCGCGGGACGGGTCATGGGGCGTGATCAGCGCGGTGCTGGCGCCGGCAGTCGTGCGTACAGCGTTTCCGGCGGCAGGCCGAGCGCCTTGGTGACCTGCGCCATGACGTCGTATTCGCGCTGGTCGAGCTTCGAGTCCGAGGCCGCCAGCCGCACCAGGATGTCGTAGAGGCGCTTGGAATCCTCCGAGCCGGGCGGGTGCGCATCGGTGAAGCGCAGCAGCTCGCCCTGCAGGTTGATGTTGCGGTGCATGCCGCGCTCGAACGCTTCCGAGGCGATCCGGCGCGCCGCCATCGACAGGTCGAGCTCGTCCATGAAGCGGTTGGCCAGGTCGGATTCGTGGCTGGTGACCAGGCGGTCGGCCTTGGCCAGGTAGCCCATCGAGCCGAAGAACACTTCGATGACCATCTGCTGGTCGGCGCTTGGCCGCCCCATCGCCAGCATGTCGCCCAGCATCAGGCGCAGGTCGTTGAGGATGCCGCGGATACCCTCGAAGCGCCTGGAAACCTCGTCGTTGCCGCTCATCGTGTCCCCCTCCAGAACATTGGCCGAGCCCCCATCCTGCGCCACCCGCGGCCTGCTGAAAAGGGCGGCGCGATATCATTCGCCTCCCCCCGCGTCCAGCCAGCCAGATCCGTGACCGCCATCAAGCAGGAAGACCTCGTCCAGTCCGTCGCCGACGCCCTCCAGTACATCAGCTACTACCATCCGGTGGACTACATCCGCAGCCTGGCCGCCGCCTACGAGCGCGAGGAATCGCCCGCGGCCAAGGACGCGATGGCGCAGATCCTGATCAATTCGCGGATGTGCGCGGAAGGGCGCCGGCCGATCTGCCAGGACACCGGCATCGTCACCGTGTTCCTGGAGGTGGGCATGGATGTGCGCTGGGACGGCTTCACCGGTTCGCTGGAGGACGCCGTCAACGAGGGCGTCCGCCGCGCCTACCACCACCCCGACAACAAGCTGCGCGCCAGCGTGCTGGCCGATCCGGCCGGCAAGCGCACGAACACCCGCGACAACACGCCGGCCGTCGTCAACATGAAGATCGTGCCGGGCGACAAGCTGGACGTGATCGTGGCCGCCAAGGGCGGTGGTTCCGAGGCCAAGTCCAAGTTCGCCATGCTCAACCCGTCCGATTCGATCGTCGACTGGGTGCTGAAGACGGTGCCGACGATGGGCGCCGGCTGGTGCCCGCCGGGCATGCTCGGCATCGGCATCGGCGGCACCGCGGAGAAGGCGATGCTGCTGGCCAAGGAATCGCTGATGGAGCACATCGACATCCAGGACCTGATCGAGCGTGGCCCGTCGAACAGGGTCGAGGAGCTGCGCATCGAGCTGTACGAAAAGGTCAACGCGCTCGGTATCGGCGCGCAGGGGCTGGGCGGCCTGACCACGGTGCTGGACGTCAAGATCAAGGATTACCCGACCCACGCCGCGAACCTGCCGGTGGCGATGATCCCGAATTGCGCGGCCACCCGGCACGCGCATTTCACCCTCGACGGGACCGGCCCGGTCGCGCTGGAGCCGCCGTCGCTGGAGGATTGGCCGACGCTGACCTACAACCCGCAGAATGCACGGCGCGTGGACCTGGACCGCATCACCCGCGAGGACGTGCTGACGTTCAAGCCCGGCGAGGTGCTCCTGCTCAACGGGAAAATGCTCACCGGCCGCGATGCCGCCCACAAGCGCATCGTCGAGATGCTCGACAAGGGCGAGCCGCTACCGGTCGACCTGGCAGGACGCTTCATCTACTACGTCGGCCCGGTCGATCCGGTGCGCGACGAAGTGGTGGGTCCCGCGGGCCCGACCACCGCCACCCGCATGGACAAGTTCACCGAACAGGTGCTGGCGCAGACCGGCCTGCTGGGCATGATCGGCAAGGCCGAGCGCGGCCCGGTCGCGCTGGAGGCGATCAGGAAGCACCAATCGGTGTACCTGATGGCGGTCGGCGGCTCGGCCTACCTGGTGTCGAAGGCGATCAAGGCCGCGCGCGTGGTCGGCTTCGCCGACCTGGGCATGGAGGCGATCTACGAATTCGAGGTCAAGGACATGCCGGTCACCGTCGCGGTCGATTCGCAAGGCACCTCGGTGCACCAGACGGGCCCGAAGGAATGGCAGGCGCGGATCGCCAAGGGCATGATCGGGGGGATCCCGGTGGTGGTCGCATGAGCAATACCCGCGTCGTCAACGGGCCGGGGTTCAAGGTCTGCTACGAGGACGAGCCGGGCTACCTGCGCGCCTACGTGTTCGACGGCACCGACTCGGTGGATATCTCGATCGCGATGTGGCGGATGCTCGCCGCCGAGGGCGGTGCGGTCGGTGCGACGCGGATGCTGATCCTCGAGGACCTGGTGTCGACGGTCGGACTGGACGACCTTGCCAAGGTGATCGACGCCATCGAGGCCGCCGGCATGGGCCGCTTCCGCAGTGCCTTCGTGGAACTGCGCGACGACATCCAGGGCAGCGAACTTGGCGAGATCATGCTGCAGGAGCGCGGGATCACCATCCGCATCTTCGCCAACGAGAACGAAGCACGGCACTGGCTGTTGTACGGCGGCTGATTCAGGTCGGTGGCGAACCCGGCGGGGGCGGTCGCAGCAGGTCGCCGCCGTCCTCCAGCCGCCGCGCATTGCCGACCTGGGCGTCGAGGGCGCGATCGACCGAGGTATCCCGTGCATGCCCGTTCTCCTGGGCCTGGGGGAAGTCGGCCTCGCCACGTTGCAGGATCACCTTCTGCACGTGTTCCGGCGGCACGAAGCCGGCTTCGCGCAGCTCGCGGCGGACCCGTCGCATCGCTTCGCTGCGGGTCTTGGCCAGGTCGTTGTGGCGCTGGTCGATCCAGCCGGCGAACTGCAATGTCGCGCCATCGTTGGAAAGGGTTCGGATCAGCGTTGACGGGGGTGGCTCGGCGAGCACGCCCTCCACCGAGCCGATCGCGGCAAGCCCCGCGTCCATCGCCGCGTGCCAGGAGGCACGGTTGTCGACCACGGTCTCGAAGTCGAAGCGGCGCTTCGGATTGCGGCTGTAGTTGAGCAGTACCGACTTGAACACCACGCTATTGGGCAATTGCAGGTGATTGCCATCCACCGTCATCAGGATGGTGGCACGCGCCGTCAGCGCCACCACCTTGCCCTCGAAGCTGTCGATCCGCACGGTGTCACCCGGAGAAAACGGCTTGCGCAGGCTGAGGAGCACGCCGGCGATGTAGTTTTCCGCGATGTCCTTGAAGCCGAAGCCGAGTACCAGCCCGATCACGCCGGCCGAACCCAGCACCGCACCGACCAGGGACGTCGCGTTGAGCAGGTCCAGCGCGACCACCACGCCGGCCAAGGTGATGACGATCCGCACCGTGCTGCGCAGCAGGCCCTCCATGTACGGGTTGCTGCTGCTGAAGCGTTTCACCACCCGCAGGTGCCGGCTGGCGAAGCCGCCCAGCCAGCTGGCGAACAGTACGATCAGCAGGGCGACCAGCAGCAGCGGGGCGCTGGCCACCAGGTGCAGCAACTTGTCCTGGACCTGTTCCAGCGCCTGCATGAAGCGTTCGCCGAGGCTGCTTGCGGTGGGGAGCTTGTCGGGGTCCAGGATCGGCATCGGCTCGCGTCAGAGTTGGGACTTGAACGGAAGGATGAACTTCTCGAACAGCTTTTCCTTCAGCGAGCGATTTTTCCACATCCGGTAGTCGTAGCGCACGGTCGGCTTGAGGTCGCCCTCGAACACCTCGGTCATGCGCTGGGCGAACGCGGCGTCGTACACGTTGAGGCTGGCTTCGTCGTTGAGCCGGAACGAGCGGATGTCGAAGTTGGTCGACCCCACCGATGTCATCATCCCGTCCACGATCAGCAGCTTGTTGTGCATCATCGTGGGCTGGTATTCGTGGATCTCAACCCCGGCCAGCAACAGCTCGCCCCAGTGCGCCTTCGACGCCAGCCGCACGGTGTCGGAATCGATGTGCTTGCCGGGCACGATCACCCGCACCCGAACGCCGCGGTGACGCGCGGCCTGCAGGGCCTGGATCATCAGCGGGTCGGGCACGAAGTAGGCGGCCTCCAGGTCGATGCTGCGCTCGGCGGCGGCGATCGCCATCAGGTACATCAGGTGCATGCTCTCGCTGCCGCCAGCGGGCGAGGCCACGAACATGTGTGCGTCCATCTCGCCCACGGTCGCCAGCGGCGGGAAATAATCGGCGCCGTTGAGCACCACGCCGGTGGTCTTGATCCAGTTGTCGTTGAACGCCGACTGCACCTGCGCCACCACCGGGCCCTCGATGCGGAAGTGCAGGTCGCGCCAGTGGTCGGTGTCCTGCGCGTGGCCTTCCCACTGGTCGGCGATGCCCACGCCACCGGTGAAACCGATGCGGCCGTCGATCACCAGCAGCTTGCGGTGGGTGCGGTTGTTGAGGCGGCCGAGGTTGTACCACTTCAGCGGCCGGTACTTGTGGATCTCCACGCCGGCGTCCTGCATGCGCTGCAGCAGGTCGTCCTCCATCTTGATGCTGCCGACCCAGTCGACCATCACCTTGACCTTGACGCCGGCACGTGCGCGCTCGGCGAGTGCATCGGCGAATTTCGCGCCGATGTCGCCGGACCAGTAGATGTAGGTCTCGAACGTGATCGTGGTGGTGGCGCCGCGGATCGCTTCCAGCATCGCCGGGAAGATCTCGTCGCCGTTCTCGAGGTCGGTGACCCGGTTGCCCTGGATGATGCCGGGGCCCAGCAGGACGCCCATCTCGCGCCGGAACTGCGGGTCGGACACCGCGTAGCGATGCTCGATCTTGCGTTCCAGGGTTTTTTCCGATGTCTTGAAGTTCATCGCCAGGGTGACCAATAGCAGGGTCACGAGGGCGGTAATGGCAATCGTCCAGGCCATGCGTTTGCGGCTCCAGCGTCGTGGCATCGCGGCGATCCGGTGCGGGATCCAGTGGGCGCGCAGCTTGGCCTGAACGCGTTCAGCGTGGCGTGAAAGCCCTGTGGCTACAGCCACCAGGCCAGCGCGAACAGGCCCAGCATGGTGAAGGCCAGCGCCAGCTTGAGCACGGTGCCGAACAGGATGCCGAACCAGGTACCGACGCCGATCCTGGTGGCATGCCCGAGATCCTGCTTCAGCAGGCTGCGCCGATGGATCAGCTCACCACCGATCGCGCCTGCGAACGGGCCCATCA
>Ga0075158_10001864_pt1 | contig 15671 bp, 14 predicted proteins | sample JI91814BDNA_FD_70968 | JGI IMG/M metagenome (GOLD analysis project Ga0075158, IMG submission 70968) | Wastewater effluent complex algal communities from Wisconsin, to seasonally profile nutrient transformation and Carbon sequestration -... | ecosystem: Engineered > WWTP > Effluent > Algae... | reverse complement strand
TGTCCGCGGGCCCGCGCGGCCAGCTTTGGCGCTCCCCTCTGGCGTGTCCTGCCCCCAGCAGGGACCATGGTGCTATCGGCCGAGCAGCGGGAGGCGTGATGGATCAGGCATTTGCCAGCTATCTCGAACGGGTGCGGGCCCACAGGGGTGAGCTGGGTGAGGCCATGCAGGCCCTCGACGCAGCACTGGAGTTGCCTGCGGACGAGGGACCGCATTGGCGGCGGCGCGTGCGCGCAGCCCTGACCGAACTCGCCCACGACATCCGCACGCACGTCGAACTGACCGAGGCCGAGGGCGGGCTGTATGACGATCTGCGCGCCTCGGCGCCGCGCCTGACCAATGGCGTCGATGCCCAGCTCGACGAGCACGCCCACCTGCTCGTCGAGGTCGACCGCCTGCTGGATGAGCGCGACAACGGGCTGGCCGGTCAGGACGTGGCCGGGCACCGTGCCGCCGTGCGCGGACTGTTGGCCCGGCTGGTCAGGCACCGCGAGCGCGGCGCGAAACTCGTGCACGAGGCCTACGAAGTCGATCTGGGGGGATCCGGCTGAGGTCGCCACACGGCATACGGCCTGGGGAATAGCAATCCGACTAAGGTGGTTGCTCGTTCAACGAACGGCCGCATCAGCGGCGACGCCCTCCCCTAGGAGCACTACCCCATGAAAATCGGCATCATCCTTGGCTCGATCCGCGACGGCCGCACCGGCGAATCGGTGGGCGACTGGGTCACGCAGCAGGTCGAGGGCCGCACGGATGCGGTGTTCGAGGTGCTGGACCTGAAGACCTTCGACGTGCCGCTGCTCACCTCCGCCACCGTCCCCGGAGCGGCGAACAAGCAGTACGAGAGCCCCGAGGTCACCGCCTGGAGCCAGGCTGTCGACGCCTGCGACGGCTTCATCTTCGTCACGCCGGAGTACAACCACAGCGTGCCGGGTGCCTTCAAGAACGCCTTCGACTCGCTCGGCAGCGAGTGGGCCGGCAAGACGGTGGCCTTCGTCTCCTATGGCGCGGAGTCGGGTGTGCGGGCGGTGGAGCACTGGCGTCAGATCGTCTCGAACTTCTCGATGGTCGATGTGCGCCAGCAGGTTTCGTGCAGCCTGTTCACCGAATTCGGGCCGAACGGCTTCACCCCGAACGACCGGCGGGCCGCGGAGTTCGAGACCCTGCTGGGCCAGCTGCTGCCTCTGACCGCCAAGCTGCGCGGCTGAGGGCGAGTTAAGCGGGCCGATCAGGTCCGAACGGCGCTCGGCTGCATGAGCAGCCGAGCGCTGGGCCGCGTCAGCAGGCGAGTTCGGCGGGCGAGCGCCGGGCCGCGTCAGCGGCCGAGTTCGGCGGCGGGCGAGCTCGGCGGCAGAGTTCGGCGGGCGAGCGCCGGGCCGCGTCAGCGGCCGAGCTCGGCGGGCGAGCGCAGGATGCAGAACTCGTTGCCCTCGGGGTCCGCCAGCACGACCCAGCCGGTGCCGGGGCCGTCGATACCGCGCAGGTCGCTGACCTGACGGGCGCCGAGGGCGAGCAGACGCGTCAACTCCTCATCACGGGTGCCTGAGTCCGGTCGCGGCCGCAGATCGAAGTGCAGGCGGTTCTTCAGCGTCTTGCGCTCCGGGACCTCGATGAACAGGATCGTATGACCGGTTTCCGGATCCTCGATCGAACACTCCGGGTCGCCGGGGCTGTTGGGGTCGTCGGGATCGTCGACGTAGCCGAGGACCTGCTTCCAGAACTCCGCCTGCTCGTAGGCGTTGCCGGCGTCGACCGAGGTGTGCGAGACAAAGGACGTCATACGCCCTAGGCAATCACACCGCCGCGGCGACCCGCCGCGAATACGCCCATCCGGGGCCGCGCACCAGATAGCCGAAACGGTCGCTCCACGTGCGGGAACCGGCGATGTCGCAGGCGATATCGCGCCATTCATGGGTCGCGATGCGGGCCGGGTTGTCGGTGTCGATATTGCGCGTGAGGCCGTAGACCACGGGCTCCCCCTCCGGCTCGAAGGTGCCGAAGATCCGGTCCCAGACGATCAAGATGCTGCCGTGATTTCGGTCGAGATAGCGGCGGTTGGAGCCATGGTGGACCCGATGGTGTGACGGGGTGTTGAGCACACGCTCCAGCCACCCGATCGAGCGCACCACCTCGGTGTGAATCCAGAACTGGTAGACCAGATTGAGCGCTCGCGCGTTCTCGATCGCCGATGGCCGTATGCCGATCAGCGCCAGTAGCCCGTAGGGCACGGTCCACGTCACTCCCTCAGCGACGGGCTGTCGGAGCGCGGTCGAGAGGTTGTAGTGCTCGCTGCTGTGGTGGACGACGTGGACCGCCCAGAGCCAGCGGCTCTCGTGCGAGAGCCGGTGGTTCCAGTAGTAGATGAAGTCCCAGCCGGCGGTGGCGAGCACAGTGCCCAGCGCGCCCGAGCCGAGGTCGCGCGCGTGGGTTTCGAAAAGGCGCTTGGCCGACGTCTGGGCCGCCCAGGTCGTGGCGACGGTGAGCGCGGTCGCGCCTACTGCTGCTACCGCGGCGGCGCCGGTGAGGCGTTGCGGGACAATGCTGTTCGGGCTGATCGCGGCCAGCATGGCGGGCGTGGCGGGATCGGCCGCGGGCCATCTGCCGGCGGTCGCGCCGCTAGCGGCCGCGGATCCTTGGGCGGCGGGCGTATCCGGAGGGGTCGCGGACACCGAGCCGGCGGGAGTGCCAGGGTCGGGCCGGACGCCGGCAGCGGGGAGTTCGCCCGCGGCATACCGGACTCGGACGACGTCGGCGATCGTGGTGACGAGCGCACCGGCCGCCGCCGTGCCCAGCAAAGCCTTGCTCCAGCGGCCGACGCCGGGCGTGATCGGGTCGAGCACGCGCTTGGCCACAGTGGGGGCGAGGAGACTGCCGACGCCCATCGACAGGCTGGCGAGTGTGTCGGCAAGGGTGTAGTCACCCGCGCGAGTGGTGCCGGGCGCTGGGAGGTTGCGCCGCAGCCACGCGTACTCGGCCCCCATCGCCCCGACATACGCCGGGATCGCGAGCACGGTTAGGTCAATCTTGGGCATTCGTGACGTCTCCTTCGGCGTCTCTTGCCCGCAGCCTAACCTCGCCCCTGACGAGGCCTCGTCCGGGACGGGATCACGTTGTTGCGATGGTGCGATAGTTCCCGCAGCAGGGCCGGCCTACGTGCGCCGTCGCGGGTTGTCGGTGGTCGGCGGCATGATCGACCTCACGGCGCAACGACCCCTCACGAGCCGCAACTCCTGCGTGCCCGAGGACGCGAGACCCCCTGTCCCACAAGACTTTTCACGGAATCGACTCTTGCCAATAGATCCGAACACATGTACGATTAATACCATGACGACCACCCCGATCAGCACCCCACGCGAGGCCGGCGACGCGCCGACCCTCGCCACGGTGCTGACACTGGTCGACCACGCCCGGGACACGCTGGCGCGGCTGCGGGAGGTGACCTGGCAGGCCACCGGGGCCGGGCTCGCCGACGCCCTCGCCCGGCTCGGTGAACTCGCGCTCGCGGTCGACGCGGCAGAAGTTGCGGTAGTCGCGGACGCCCTGGACCGTGGAGAACCAGGCGGGGGTGCGCTGCCCTTGTCGCCGACCGACTGGGTCAGCGCATCGTCGCGGCGCTACCCCACCGGACGCGCCGCGTCACCACTTGTGAAGTTGGCGGACGGCGTCCGGCTTGGCGCGGTTCCGGCTTGCCTGGCCGACGCCGTCCTCGACGCGCGGGTCCCCGTCCCGGCCGCGACCGCCGCCATCGCGGAGATGACCACGCTCATCCCCGACCTTCAAGACCCGGTCATCCCGACCGCGTGGGAGGCGTTCACCACCGTCGCCGCCACCGGGGACCCCGCCCTGGTCCGGAAACTCCGGTTCCGCCTCATCGTCGAATACGGCCACACCGACCGCCTCGGGAAAGACCAAGCCACCGGCCGCACCCGGATGAGCCTGTCCCACGGCATCAACGACGGCGGACCCTTAACGACCTACCGGCTGACCCTGGACCCCGAGTCCGTCGCCGCCCTCGAAGCCGCCCTCGGACCCCTAACCGCGCCCCGGCCCGGACCCGACGGGGAACCCGACACCCGGCCCGCGACCAACCGCCGCGCCCACGCCCTAATGGGCCTCATCGCCCGCGCCGCCACCACCGACACGTCCCCCGCGGGTCGTGGGTCCACCCACACCAGCCTGATCATCCGCCTCACAGACCTGCGCGACGAGACCGGTGCCGCGACCCCCGCCGGCCCCGCCAGTCCCGGCGGGTCCGCGTCCTTCCTCGCCCCCGACATCGCCCGCGCCCGGACCTGCGCCGGGACCGTCACCCCCATCGTCCTCGACCCGCACGGCAACCCCGTCCTGATCGGCCGCACCCACCGCCTATTCACCACCACCCAAATCCACGCCCTCACGGTCCGCGACGGCGGCTGCTCCTTCCCCGGCTGCACAAGGCCCGCCGGCTGGACCGACGCCCACCACCTCATCCACTGGGCAGACGGCGGCGCGACCGACCTCGACAACGCCGCCCTCCTCTGCCGGATGCACCACACCACCGTCCACACCCGACGACTCATCGGCCACGTCACCACCGGACCCCCCGACGACCCCCACCAAGCCCGGCACCGCGTCATCTGGAACCTCACCCCCGGCAGCTACGACACCCACCTCACCCAATGGCGACGAACATCCGCCTGACGCCGCATGCGCACGCGCCTTCGATTCCGCGCATCAAGCTGTGCACTCGCCGCTCGGTGTGACGGGAGCACGCGCAGGGCTCCATTCGGGCGTGCAGAAATTGTCGCTTCCGGACAGGGCCATGCGCGCCCAGGGCGGCAGCATGCCTGAGCGAGGTGGCCCCGCTCACCTGCCGATCACCCGCAGCATGACGCAGACCAAGTCGGAGCCTCGTGCTCAGGCCGACCCCTCGACTCGATCGAGCACCTCTCGGAGGACGGCGGCTTGCCTGAGCAAATCCGCCGCCCGCTCATCCTGGCGATCACCGGGTCGTTGAAAAGTGTGGGCCGCGTGCTCGTGCTCAGCGATCTCGCGCTCGACGACGGCCCGCGCGTCGGCCCAGGTCAACACCCCTCGCTCGACGTCGGCCGCCCCCACGCCGATGGCGCTGGTCTCGATCGCCCCCGAAGCGGGCACCGACTCGATCGGCACGGCTTCAGCATTATCGAGGGCAACGAGCGCAGCGCGCGTGGCAGCGCGCGCCGACGCATCGCGCGCCTTCATGGCCCGCAAGCGTTCGACACTCAGGACCGCACGCAGCCGAGCGACCAACTGTTCCGTCGTCGGGCTCGCCATCGGGTCAGAGTCCATGGTCATCCACTAGTCGTAACCCCCCATCCCCGTAAAGTCCATGGATTTGCACCGCAGGCAAACTTGCACTGAGTGCATCTTGGGAGCCATAATGGGTACGTGCTACTCCGTGACTGTGCCATCGACAATCTCCGCGAGCGCAAGAAGGCGCAGACGACGACGGCACTGGTGGACTCGGCATACGTGCTCGTCGCGGAACGCGGGCTCGGCGCAGTCAACGCGGACGCCGTCGCGGCGCGCGCGGGCGTGTCACGCCGGACCTTCTTCAACTACTTCCCCAGCGTGGAAGCCGCGCTCGCCCACGGCATCGGCGAATTCCTCGAAGACCTCAAGGGGCGCCTGAACGACAGGCCGGCCGACGAGAGCGTCATGGAATCGCTCGAACTGATGCTCGGCGGCCCGGCCGACCCGGCCTTCCTGCAACGCATCCTCCAACTCGGTTCCGTGGGCGCGCCCGACCTGCAGGCCCGGGCGGTCCTGCACGGTGCGGTCGACGCCTGGCTGCCGTGGTTGATCGATCACCTGCGCAGACGCCTGCCGGCCGGCACGGACGCCCTGTATGCCGTGCACCTCGCCCTCGCGGTGACGGCCGGCACCCAAGCGGCCATCCATGTGTGGGCCGAGCGCACCGACCGGGCGCTGACACCCGAGAGTTGTGCCGAGTTCCAGGCTCTCCTTGCGCGCAACGTACACACCCTCCGGACCGGCTTCGACGCTGCAGCGGTCGTCTGAAACTTCGACGCGAAAGTCGTTCTCATGGCTACATTTCTCTACCGTCTAGGCCGCTGGTGCGCCGACCGCGCCGGTCGCGTCATCGCCCTCTGGGTGGCCATCCTCTTGGCCGTCGGCGGCGCTGCCGCAAGTTTCGGCACACCGATGGCCAACCAGTTCACCATCCCCGGCAGCAACTTCCAGCGCGTCATGAGCGAGCTCGGCGACTCCATCCCGCGCCTGAGCGGCGGCTTCGGGACGGTCGTCTTCGAAAGCTCGACGGGCTCGTTCACGCCCGCGCAGGAAGCGGCGATCAAGGCCACCGAGGCCAAGTGGGCCAAGCTTCCGCACGTCACCTCGGTGATGAATCCCTTTGTCGCGCAAGATCAACTCGACTCGTCGGCCAAGAAGCTCGATGACGCCAAGACTGACCTCGACAAGGGCTTCGCCGAGCTGGACGCCAACCGGACCAAGCTCGACGACGCCCACTACAAGCTCGCCCAGGGCCAGGGCCTGATCCGCCTCGCGGAGCAGAAGAACCCGAAGGACCCGGGCCTGAAGACCCTCCGACCGCAGGTCGCCGACGCGGAATACCAACTCGCCGAAGGCGAACGCAAGTGGAGCGAGGGGCGCGACAAGCTCGAAGCCGCGTGGACGGCATACGAGCAGGGGCGCAGCCAGGTTGCCGCGATGGACGGGATGCGCTTCGTCACCAAGGACGGGCGGTATGCCGTCGCGCAGATCCAGTTCGACACCAATGCCCCGTCCGTGCCGTATGAGGTGCGGGCGCAAATCCCCGAGATCGGCGCCGAACTCGCGGCCGCGGGAGTGACGGCGACCTATTCCTCCGAGATCTCCCAGGAGCTCTCCCTCGTCGGTCCCGGTGAGGTGATCGGCCTGGCCATCGCCCTCATCGTGCTGATCGTCATGCTCGGCACCCTGATCGCCGCGGGCCTGCCGATCGCGGGTGCCCTGCTCGGCGTCGGCGTCGGACTCGGCGGCGCAGTGGCGGCCACGCACTTCTTCACGATGAACCAGATGACCCCGTCGCTCGCCTTGATGCTCGGCCTAGCGGTCGGCATCGACTATGCGCTCTTCATCGTCAACAAGCACCGGCAGATGTACCTCCACGGCATCGACCTGCGTGCCTCGATCGGCCGAGCCGTCGGGACCGCGGGCAGCGCCGTGGCCTTCGCCGGAGCGACCGTGGTGATCGCCCTCGCCGCCTTGGTGTTGTCGGGGATACCGATGCTGGCCCAGATGGGCTTGGTCGCCGCCGGCACGGTCGCCGTCTCGGTGCTGGTCGCGCTGACCCTCACCCCGGCGCTGCTGCGCCTGATGGGCCCGCGCGTCGCGAGCGGGCGCACCTGGCGCGCCAGCGGGTATGCCGTCCCCGGCGACCATGCCACGCGCGTCGCTCCCGCCTCTGGCCAGGAGCACGAGGAGGAGCACGGCGGGTGGTATGTCGCCCTGATCACCCGCAAGCCCTGGCTCACCATCGCCGGCGTCATCGCCCTGGTCGCGGTGCTCGCGTCGCCCGCGCTGACCCTGCGGCTCGGCCTGCCGGACGGCGGGACCGAGCCCCGCACCAGCACGGCCTACGCCACCTATCAGAGAGTCGGATCGGAGTTCGGCAAGGGGATGAACGGGCCGATCCTCGCTGTGGCGACGCTGGACGCGCCGGCCACGACCGACGAGGCGCTGCGGGCCACCGAAAGTGAGCTGGCGACTCGCCTGGCCGGCGTCACGGGCGTGCGCAGCGTTGCCGTCGCCGGCGTGTCCGACGACAAATCGGTCATCGCACTTCAGGTCGTCCCCACCTCCGGGCCGGCCGATGCGGAGACCGTCGAGACCGTGCATGCCCTTTCCGAGCGGCTGGCCTTCATCGGCGACGAGACCGGCAGCACGATCGGCATCACCGGTCAGACCGTCGCGAACATCGAGATCTCCCAGCGGCTGGCCAACGCACTCCCCGGCTACCTCGCGACCGTTGTCGGGCTCTCGCTGGTCATCCTGCTCCTGGTCTTCCGCTCGGTCCTGGTGCCGGTCATCGCGACCGCCGGCTTCCTCCTGAGCGTGGCTGCCGCCTTCGGCGTCACCGTCGCTGTCTACCAATGGGGTTGGCTGGCAAACGTTTTCGGCGTGAGTCAGCCCGGGCCGATCATGTCGTTCACCCCCATCATCCTCATCGGCGTGCTTTTCGGCCTGGCGATGGACTACCAGATGTTCATGGTGTCGGGCATGCGCGAGGCGCACGTCCACGGGGAGCCCGCGCGGCGCGCCGTGCGCACCGGCTTCCTGCACGGCGCGAAGGTCGTCACGGCCGCGGCGCTGATCATGTTCTCGGTGTTTGGCGGCTTCGTCTTCTCCCACCTGACGATGATCCGGCCGATCGGCCTGAGCCTGGCCGTCGGTGTCGTCGTCGACGCCGTCCTGGTCCGGATGACGCTGACCCCCGCGATCATGCACCTGCTCGGTGAGCGGGCCTGGTGGATGCCGAAGTGGCTCGACCGGGTGGTGCCGAATGTGGACGTCGAAGGAGCAGGCCTGACCGCGCAACTCGCGGACGAAGAGCCTAGGGCTGCGGCGAAGACTGCGGACCTGGCACCGGTTGGCTGACCCAACCGGCCTGCGCACCCCCTCATGGTCGGTGGGGGGCGGGAGCGGGGAGGGAGTCAGACGAAGATGGTCTGGGCGCCGGCGCTGATCTCGATGAAGTCGGCAGCGCTGATGACGCCCTCGACGCCCGGGTGCAGATCAGCTTCGAGCATCTTCATCATGTCGAAGGAGAGCTTGCAGGCATACATGTGCACCCCGGCCGCTTCGAGCAGGTCGAGGAACTCCGGGACGTCCGGGATCTCCAAGTCGGCCATCTGCTTCTTCATCATCTTGGTGGCGATTGCCGTCATGCCGGGCAGCTGGCCCATCAGTTGCGGCATCGACTTGTGCTCCAAGCCGGGGCGCAGGTAGCCGAGCTCGGCCATGTGCATCGCCGTATTGCCCAACATCGTGAACTTCAGGTCGGCATTGGTCTTCTTGTTGATGATGTCCAGGCCCCAGAAGGTGAAGAAGATGTGCACCTCCACGCCCTCACCCGCGGCGGCGTTGCCGAGGATCAGGCCGGGATAGGCCATGTCGAGGTTGCCCTTGGAGCAGATCAGGGCGAGCTTGCGCGGGCCGGTCGGGGCGGCGGGGGCGGCATACGTGCTCGGCACGTCGCTCGCGACCGGAGCCGCGGGGTGGCCGCCGAAGTCGGGGAGGATGAAGCCGTCGGGAATGGTGCGGATCGTGGGTCCTTGACGATCAGACGCAGCCGACCGGCTTGGGCAGGCCGGCGAGATAGGCCATCTTCTTGGCGGGCTTGCCGGGGAAGAGGGCAAAGAGGTCCTTGACGTCGAAGCCACCGACGGCCTGCATCCGGCGCAGGGTCGGGGTCACGCCGGTTTTGGCGGCGTCATCGCGCATGAAATGCAATGGCGCCCAGTGCTTCTCGGTCAAGTGTTCAATCCCGACGAGTTCGGCGAGGACCGCCGCGAGTGGCTCACTCCACTGCGTGCGATCGGTAAAGAAGCCCTCGTCGTCGACGGCGAAGGTGTAGCCCTCGATGGTGTTGGTGGGCATCGTGGTCAGGCCTTTCCGGCCGGGACCTTGCCGGCCATCGACATCGCGTTGGGGACGGGAAGCGGGCGCCCGGGCAGCAGGAGATTCCAATAGATCTTCTCGAAGGCGAGCTTGCCGAGGTGGTTGCGTCGCGACTCACCGAGCAGGGTCAGCGGGCCCACCGGTGGATAGGGGAAGACCCCAGTCAGCGGCTCGGTGTCGTAGTTGAAGTCGAGCAGCATCGCCTTGCCGCGCCCGGATTCGACGAAGCAGTTGGCGTGCCCGTCGTAATGACTCGTCAGGGGCCGGCCGGCCATGGCCGCGACCAGATTGTCGACGACATGCTCGGCTTCGAAGTGTGCCACTGCCCCCGCCTTCGACGTCGGGACATTGGTGGCGTCGCCGATCGCGAAGATCCGCTCGTGCGCGGACGACTGCAGGGTGTGCTTGTCGACCGGGACGAAGCCGAGATCATCACCGAGGCCGGAGTCGATGACGAACGGCGCCCCCATGTTGACCGGGACGGTGACGAGCAGGTCGAAGGGCAGCCGCCGGCCGTCGAACCCGACCAGCGCCGGCGCTTCGGGGTCGACACGCTCGATCGCGAAGTCGGTGGCCAGCCGGATGCTGCGATCCTCCAACAGCCCGCCGAGCCGCTTCGACGCGACCGGCTTGGTGAAGGCACCGTCGAGCGGAGTGACATACGTGATGTCGACCTTGTGGCGAATGCGGCGACCGCGGAAGTAGTCGTCTGCCAGAAGAGCAAACTCCAGAGGCGCAACCGGGCACTTGATCGGCATCTCGCTGATGTGCACCAACAGCCGGCCACCGTCGAAGTCGGCAAGCGCCTGACGCAGCGCGGTCGAACCGGCAAGTGTGTAGAAGTCGAATGCCCTTGTCCGCCAAATTTTCTCGTCCGCCAACCCGGGAGTCTGCTCAGGCCGAGGCGAGGTGCCGGACGCGATGACCAGCCAGTCGTATGCCAGCTCCCGCCCGTCGGCGAGCGACACCGCCCGCCGCTCGGGGTCCACGCGTGTCACCGCGCCTTCGACGAAGGTCACACCGTCGGCAAGTTGGCCGCGTCGGGATCGCACGACGCGCTCCGGAGTGGACTTGCCGAAGGGAATGAAGAGATAGCCGGGCTGGTAGTGATGCGCATCGTCGCGGTCGACGACGGTGATCGAGCCATCCGCACCGAGGCGGCGCCGAAGAAGGTTCGCAACCATCGTGCCGGCTGTTCCGGCCCCCAGGATCACCAGTGTGGCCATACCTCGACGCTATACCTCATGGGGTATCGAAATCAGCCGAGGTGACCCTTGCTTCCGCCGACCGCTCGGGGCTCGCGCAGGAGAAGCACGGGCGGGCCGTGGTGGTGGCTACGGGCGATCAGCCGGCCGTCGAGGCGCAGCTCGGGCCCATGGGTGGAGATGTCGTAGCCGCCTCCCGTCTGGCGCGGCGGCACACCCTCCATCGTCAGGTGGGCCAACGGCATACGGGCTCGTGCGGACGCGACAACCTCGCGGACTGCAGCGGATTCCGCTGCGGGCCAATACTGTTCGGTGATCGATTGCCAGACGACCGTCAGGACGTCGCCTCGGGGCTGCGCCAGTTGAGATGCCAACCACGCGGACGCACCGGCAAGGTCGACGGCCACGGGGTGGGCTCGCCCGATGTCCAGCGCCGCCGCCAAGCGCTCGTGCCGCGCGAGGTCGAAGGGCCACACGAAGGACCTCAGATAGCGCGCGCCCTCCGGGGTCGAGGCAGCGACGGGATCGGGGTCACAACCGCGCCGCTCGACGATCTCCAGGTCGACCGGCCCGGCGTCGGCCGCCTGCGTGTCGAGCACCAACGGACTCGATGGCGATCCCCACGCCCAGCCCGGTCCGGTGATGCGATATCGGTCGACATTGAGGTTCAGGCCCGCTGACGCGCCGGGCTCGAGCAGCCGCACGCGCCTGATCCCGCTCACCCGGACCGCCGCGAACAGGCCGATGGCGAGCACCGCTGACCGGCCGACCTCATTGGTCTGCGGCGGGATCGCCAGCGCCGCACGCAGCTCCTCGACGTGCGCGAGCAGCACGGGCTCCGCGAACGGCCAGACGCTGTCGGCCGGGGCGGCCCCACCAAGACTCGGATAGAAAGCCGCGAGTGGGGGCGCCTCACCGCGCAGCACGATGCGGAAGAGCCCGGCCAGGAGGCGCAATTGCACCGCATCGCCCCGACTCGCGGTGCCGACGACATCGCGGCAGATCAGGGCCGTGACGCCACCGGCGTCCAGGTCGTCGGCCAGGTGGTCGAGTAGGACGCCGTAGAGGTGCTCGCGGTGCCCAAAATGCTGGCGGAATTGGTCGGCGAGAGTCGGCACCCACCCACTGTGCCGCACCAACGCGGAGTCAGCCGTGCCGAGGGCGAGGTCGCGATCCTCAGTTGGTCGGCGACGCCGTGGACCCGGGTAGGCGCGGGTCGGTGACGCCGCCCTGGCCGGTGCCGCTCTGGCCATCCATCCCGGGCTGTCCAGCCATGCCGTGATCGCCATCCATGCCGTGGTGGCCGCCCATCCCGCCAGGACCACGGCCCATGCCGGTCTCGACGGTGATCATCTTCAGATCCGCCGACACCTGGACACGCACCGGCGCACCCGCCTTCGTGCCGAACGCGTCATACGACCCGTCCTCATCCTTCTGCACGCCCGCAACCGTGACGGCCGAATCCTTCGCCTTGATCGCGTCCGTGACCTTCGTCAACTCCGCACCCGTCACCGGCGTATGAGCGCCCCCGCCCATCCCGCCAGGACCACGGCCCAGGCCGGTCTCGACGGTGATCGTCTTCAGATCCGCCGACACCTGGACACGCACCGGCGCACCCGCCTTCGTGCCGAACGCGTCATACGACCCGTCCTCATCCTTCTGCACGCCCGCAACCGTGACGGCCGAGTCCTTCGCCTTGATCGCGTCGGTCACCTTCGTCAACTCCGCACCCGTCACCGGCGTATGAGCGTGCCCGCCGCTCCCGCGGAAGTCCTGCTTGCCGGTGGTGCCGCCCTCGCTGCCCGACGTGGAGCCGGAGGGCGCGGACGTAGACGTCGTATTGGGGGTGGAATCCGACGACGCGGCATACGCGATGGCGCCGCCGCCGGCCAGCAAGAGCCCGGCAGCGCCGACGGTGACGGCGGTCAGATTGGCCCGCTTGGATGCCATGGTGATGCACTCCTCGTGATCGAATGTGGGCGCCCAGGCGCCCCGACGTGAGCTGAACTCTGCGCGCCCAAGCTGTCACGAAGCTGTGGAGAAGCTACGACTTGGCCATCGCGTTCACCTGGCCGCGGGACATCAAGCATCGACCACAGGGCCCGTTCTCCGGTAGGTTGCCCGGAAACTCCGCAGTTCAGCCGACCGATCGACCTTGGGGGACCACCACATGACCGCCCGAAACATGCTCGCCAGCCTGCCGGTCCTCGGCATGGCTGCGCTCGCTCTCCAGCCCGCACCCGCCACCGCCGCCGGGACGACCATCGACGTCGCGGTGACCGGTAAGGACACGAACGCCGGCACCGCGGCCGCGCCCTTGAAGACCATCCAGGCGGCCATCAACAAGGCCACTCCCGGCACGACAATTCGGGTGCACAAGGGGACCTACTCCCAGCAGTTGATCATCCGTAAGTCGGGAAAGCCCGGGCTGCCGATCACCATCACCTCGGCCGGTGACGGCGAGGTCATCGTCACTTCCACCCAGCCCACCGAGAGCTGCGACAACCGCAAGCCCTCTCCCAACCGCACGATCTTGATCCAAGCTGGCTCCGACTACTGGAATTTAAGCAAGCTGACCATCGTCAACGGCGTCTACATCAATGGCGGCGGCGCTTACGAGGTCTACACCTGGCACGACGATCTCGTCGACGCGCACGTCTGGGAGCCTCGCCGCAAGGTCCCCGGCACCTTCAAATACGACCCCACGGGGGCCAAGGATGCGGTCAGTTATCTCTCCAAGGTGCTCGGGCGCGGACTCAACCCCTCCGACCACATCGAGATCACCGGCAACAAAATGTCTGGCCGGGGCATTCACGCCAGCTTTGCCCGCTTCGGGGCCATCAAGGACAACACCATCACCAACGTCGCCTGCGGCACCGGCCCAGGCGTCTGGATCATCACCTTCAGCAACTTCTGGGAGATCACCGGCAACGACGTCTCGCACATCGCGGACTCGGCAGGCAGCCACTTCATGCAGGAGGGCATCCGCCTCGGCACGGCCTCCAACTACAACCACGTGGCCAACAACTATGTCCACGACCTGGGCGATGACGGCCGCGGCATCGCCACCGATGTCGACGCGAGCTACAACCTCTTCGAGAACAACAACGTCGTCAACGCCCCCATCGGTTACAACGACGAGATGTCCGGCTGGGGCAACACCTGGCGCAACAATGTGGCCAGCAACTTCAAGATCCTCGGCTTCGGCTTCCGCATGAAGGACGCCGTCCTCAAGCTGCCCAGCAAGGACACCAGCACCTGGTATTCGATCGTCGACGGCAACAAGGCCATCGGGGGACGCAGGGGGGCCGCCGGGCTGTCGATCGGCGCCATCGGCGGGAGCAAGTTCACCAACAACAGCTTCGGTTATATCAACCTCGGCGCGTATGTCGCGGGCTACTGGGCCAAGCAGGGCAACACCTGGAACGGCACCACCCAGCCCCCCAAATAGGTCGCGGCGCCCTGAAGGTCGCACCCATGGTTTCGTCACCACGGCCTAGGGTTCGGCCTTTCAGGGCGCGACCGGGGTCACCCGCAGCACGACATCGCTCGCGCTGCCGTTCGAGGTCAGGATGTAGAGCGCACCGTCCGGTGCCTGGCGGATGGTGCGCAGGCGGCCATACGTCCCGGCCAGCTCGGGCACCGAGCCCACTGCCGTGACCGCGCCGGCAGCATCCATCGTCAAGGTGAGCACGGCCGAGCCCTTGAGTTGCGCGACGAAAGCCTGACCGTCATACGCCCCCCAAGCGGCACCAGTGACAAAACTCATCCCACTGGTTGCGAGCGTCGGCACCCCCGAGGACCACACGGCCGCAATGGCTTTCGGAAATTTCACGAAGTCGGTCATCGGGACCTGCTGGTAATAGCCGGGAGCCCCGGACGGGTCGACGGGGTTCCAGCCGTAGTTCGCCGCCTTCTTGACCTGGTTGACCTCGTCGTCCCAGTCCGGCCCGTGCTCAGCATTGAAGATCTGCGTCGTGCCCGGCCGGAGAGCAAGGCCTTGGACATTTCGGTGCCCGAAGTTCCACACGAAGCGACGCGGCGTGATCGCGCTCGCCCACGGGTTGCCGGCGGGGACTGCGCCCGAGCGGCGCACGCGCAGGATCTTGCCGGCCAGGCTGTCGCGATTCTGCGGAGCGCCCGCCTGGCCCGCGTCGCCGGTGCCGATCATCAACGAGCCGTCCGGGGCGTTGAGCAGTCGGCAGCCGAAATGCGGTTGGCCGAACGGTATGCCGGCGATGACGGGCGCGCCCACCCGCGACGCGACGGTCCCGGCAGCGTTGAGGCGCCAGCGCACGACGCGGACGTCATTCGGCGCCTTGTGGGTCTGACAGGTGTAGAAGAGGCGATTGGTCGCGAAGCCGGGATCCACGACCAGGCCCATCAGGCCCCCCGGTTTGGCGAGATTCAGGTCCCCCAGCGGCGCCGACACCCTCTGCAAGGTGCTGCCGGGCGCGGTCGACCCCAGCCACAGCCGGCCGGGGCGTTCGGTGAGCAGATAATGCGTCGCGTCGATGAAGTCGAGATCCCAGGGGATGTCCAGCCCGCTCGCGACGACCTGGATGTCGAGTCCGGGCTCACCCTCGCGTGGGCTCACGCCGGAAATGGCCGCTGTGGCTGCGGCCAGACCCACGCCCGTCGCACCCAGTGCCGCCAGCACAGCCGTGCCGACTTGTCCCTTCATCGTCGCCTCCCTCGCGCCATCCCATGATGGCAACTCGACCGCGAACAGGGAAGGCCCTGCGCGGCGCACCTTGCCATGCTTGCCGTATGCCGTCCGCTCCCCTCCGCGCCCATCGGCCG
>Ga0075158_10001861_pt1 | contig 15698 bp, 18 predicted proteins | sample JI91814BDNA_FD_70968 | JGI IMG/M metagenome (GOLD analysis project Ga0075158, IMG submission 70968) | Wastewater effluent complex algal communities from Wisconsin, to seasonally profile nutrient transformation and Carbon sequestration -... | ecosystem: Engineered > WWTP > Effluent > Algae... | reverse complement strand
GCGGACTGGCGTCACTCTACCAAGGCGATGAGGAGAACGACTGTGAGCACTGCCGTCCTGACGCGCCCTTTCGCGGCACTTTGCGCCATCTTCATGACGGCGCCCGCTTGGGCCGCCGACTATCCCCCGCCTGACCGGCCGGTCGCCGAGATCGTCTCGCCGGTCTGGAACTCACCTGAAAAGCGCGACGCGGCCGATGAGGCGGGCCAGCTCGTCCGGGCGCTGGGCATCACGGCGGGCATGACCATCGCCGATATCGGCGCGGGCAGCGGCTATCACACCACGCGCCTCTCGCCCGTCGTCGGCCCCACCGGGCGCATCTTTGCCGAGGACGTGCAGAGCGACTATCTCGACGACCTGCGCGAAACCGTCGCCGATCTCGCCAATGTCACGGTGATCGAGGGCCTGCCGGACGACCCCAAAATCCCGGCCCGCTCCACCGATGTCGCGATCCTCGTCCATATGTATCACGAGATCGCCAGCCCCTACGCGCTCATGGCCCGTCTCGCCGGCGCCATGAAACCCGGCGGCAAGGTCGCCATCGTCGATCTCGACCGCGCCACCCACCTGCACGGCACGCCGATCGCGCTCCTGCGCTGCGAGCTTGCTGCGGTCGGCTATGTCGAAACCGGCTTTGTCGAACTGACCGGCGATATCGGATATGTCGCGATTTTCGCGCCGCCGGCCGAAATTCCCGCCCCTGAAACCGTTGTGCCGTGCACCAATCCCGGCTGACCCTGCGGCAGGGCCCCTCGCCGATTGACTCCCCGCCCCTGCCCCCTATGGTGCGCCGCACAATTCGCAGGGAAAGACTTGAAGGCGGGGGCTTGCGCCTATAACGCCTGTCCTCCCTGCGGCGCCACGGACCGATCCGGTTCCGTGCGCGAGGAGCGAGATTTAACCGGAGCCTAGTGCCGATGAAGATCCTGGTGCCCGTCAAACGGGTGGTCGACTACAACGTCAAAGTCCGTGTGAAGCCCGATGGTTCGGGCGTCGACCTCGCCAACGTCAAGATGTCGATGAATCCCTTCGACGAGATCGCCGTCGAAGAGGCCATCCGCCTCAAGGAAAAGGGCACCGCGACCGAGATCGTCGCCGTGTCGGTCGGCCCGCAGCAGGCGCAGGAAACCATCCGCACCGCCCTCGCCATGGGCGCCGATCGCGGCATCCTGGTGAAGGTGGATGGTGAGGTCGAACCCCTCGCCGTCGCGAAGATCCTGAAGGCCATCGTCGAGTCCGAACAGCCCCAGCTTGTCATTCTCGGCAAGCAGGCGATCGACGACGATTCGAACCAGACCGGCCAGATGCTGGCCGCCCTCCTCGGCTGGGGCCAGGGCACGTTCGCCTCCAAGGTCGCGCCCGAAGGCGACAGCGTCTCGGTGACGCGCGAGGTCGACGGCGGCCTCCAGACCGTGAAGCTCAAGCTCCCGGCCATCGTCACCACCGACCTTCGCCTGAACGAGCCGCGCTACGCCTCGCTGCCCAACATCATGAAGGCCAAGAAGAAGCCGATCGACGAGAAGACGGCGGCGGATTACGGCGTTGACGCCGCCCCGCGCCTCAAGGTCGTGAAGGTCACCGAACCGGCCAAGCGCGCCGGCGGCGTGAAGGTGAAAGACGTGCAGGAGCTTGTCTCCAAGCTGAAGAACGAAGCGGGAGTGATCTAAGCCATGACAGCCCTCGTTCTCGCCGAACACGACAACGCCTCGCTGAAGGAAGCGACGTCGAAAACCGTGACCGCCGCCGCCGCCCTCGGCGGCCCGGTCCATGTCCTCATCTGCGGTGAAGGCGCGCAGGCTGCTGCCGATGCCGCCGCCAAGCTCGCCGGCGTCGAGAAGGTCCTCGTTGCCGAAGGCCCGCTCTACGCCCACCAGCTGGCCGAGCCGGTCGCTGCGCTGATCGTCAAGCTCGCGCCCGCTTATGCCGCCGTGCTGGCACCTGCCACCGCCAACGGCAAGAACACCCTGCCGCGCGTTGCGGCCCTGCTGGATGTCGCGCAGATCTCGGAAATCCTCTCGGTCGAGAGCCCCGACACCTTCACGCGCCCGATCTATGCCGGCAACGCGATCCAGACCGTGACCTCGGCCGACAAGATCAAGGTCATCACCGTCCGCACCACGGCGTTCAAGAACGCCGCTGACGGTGGCAGCGCCGCCATCGAGAAGGTCGACGCCGCCGCCGATCCGGCCGTCTCGTCGTGGGTCAACGACGAACTGTCGAAGTCGGAACGCCCCGAACTCGTCAGCGCCAAGATCATCGTCTCGGGCGGCCGCGCGCTCGCCTCGTCCGAGAACTTCACCACCTATATCGAGCCGCTGGCCGACACGCTGGGCGCCGCCGTCGGCGCCTCGCGCGCCGCCGTGGATGCCGGCTACGTCCCCAACGACTACCAGGTCGGCCAGACCGGCAAGGTCGTCGCCCCGACGCTCTACATCGCGCTCGGCATCTCCGGCGCGATCCAGCATCTCGCCGGCATGAAGGACAGCAAGGTCATCGTCGCCATCAACAAGGATGAGGAAGCCCCGATTTTCCAGGTCGCCGATTACGGCCTGGTGGGCGACCTCTTCAAGCTCGCGCCGGAACTCAAGGCCGAGCTCGAAGCGCAGGGCATCGGCAAGCGCTGAGGCGCGGCGGAGATAGGCAAGGCCATGGTCACCACCTTGAAGAGCGTCGGCATCGTCGGCGCCGGCCAGATGGGCAACGGCATCGCCCACGTCATCGCCCTCGCCGGCTATGACGTCGTGCTGAACGACCTCAGCCAGGACCGTCTCACCGCGGCGCTGGAGGAGATCAAGGTCAACATGACGCGCCAGGCGTCACGCGGCCAGATTTCCGGCGACGACATGGACAAGGCGCTGAAGCGCATCACCATGTCGACCGACCTCAACATGCTCAAGGATGTCGACCTCGCCATCGAGGCCGCCACCGAAGACGAGCAGGTGAAGCGCAAGATCTTCGCCTCGCTCTGCCCGCTGCTGCGCCCCGAAGCGCTGGTCGCGACCAACACCTCGTCGATCTCGATCACGCGCCTCGCCGCCTCTACCGACCGGCCGGAGAAATTCCTCGGCCTGCACTTCATGAACCCGGTCCCGGTCATGAAGCTGGTGGAGATCATCCGTGGCATCGCCACTGAAGACGACGCCTTCCAGACCGTCCTCGCCTTCGTGAAGGACCTCGGCAAGGTCAGCGCCTACGCCGAGGATTTCCCCGCCTTCATCGTCAACCGCATCCTGCTGCCGATGATCAACGAGGCGATCTACACGCTGTACGAAGGCGTCGGAAACGTCGACGCCATCGACACCGCCATGCGCCTCGGCGCCAACCATCCGATGGGCCCGCTGCAGCTCGCCGATTTCATTGGCCTCGATACCTGCCTCTCGGTGATGCAGGTCCTTTATGACGGCCTCGCCGACAGCAAATACCGCCCCTGCCCGCTGCTGGTGAAGTATGTCGAGGCTGGCTGGCTCGGCAAAAAAGTCGGCCGCGGCTTCTACGACTACCGCGGCGAGAAGCCGGTCCCCACGCGCTAACCCTTTTGATCGTCCCCCGTTCACGGGAGACGACCAAATAGGGTGACACCTTTTGTCACCCCAGCCCTCCATCCTCTCATCATCGAGAGATGGAGAGAGCCATGCACACCGCCCTTGCCGCCCGCCGCCCTGCCCCGACCACCGTCTTCGCGCCCGACACGCATCGTGAGGACGATGCCTGGCTCGCCGCGAAGCTGCGCGATGCCGCCCTGTTCGAGACCCCGTGGGAGGGCGACCGCCAGCTCATCCCCGTCCGCACCACCCGCGCCCTCAAGGATGCGAGCACCGTCTTCGCCAACCGCATGTGGGAGAGACTCGATTGGTTCCTCGACGGCCAGGAGGCCTGCTTCCTCTGGGCCGGCACCGAAAAGGCAGCCATCACGCTGCGCACCGATCCCCTATTCGGCTGGACCCTGCGCGAGATCACCGGCCGCAACGGCGAGAAGGTCTCCGTCGCCCTGGAGGCCGAAATCGTCGCCCGCTTCGCCGCCGCCGGCTTCCGCTGCCGCGCGATGTAACTGAAACTACGCAAGGCGTCCTGAGCAACCGCCAAGCGTCTGAAGGAAGGCGGCCCCGCAAGGGCCGCCTTTCGTCTTGTGTCTCCCCCTGCGCAGCGGGGGGAGTACCGGCAAAGCCGGGGAGGGGGGCATCGGCGGCAATGACTTGACATTATTCCTAGGACAACTAACCTTCCGGTCATGCCCTCCCGCCTCGAACACCGCGCCGCCACGCTCCTGGTAGACAACGTCGGCCTCCTCACCCGCCTCGCCGCCACCATCAACGCGACACTCCTGTCGTCCGATATCCCCTTCACCCGCGCCCATCGCCCCGCCGCGCGTCTCGCCCGCACCCTGCGCCGCGTCTCGGGCGAGCTTGGCCCCCTGCGTCATGCCGCCCCTCACGGCATCGCCCGCCAGCCCGCGCCAGCACTGCCACCCCACCCCCCTGCCGAAAACGACGTTCAATTCGCAAACCCACGCCGCCGGGGCGCGCCAAAGGGCAACACCAACCGCCGCACCCACGGCCACCGCACCGCCGCCTGCAAGGCCGCCTATGCGGAAATCCGCCGTTTGGTTGCCGAGTCCGAGGCGCACATCGCCGAGGCCCGCGCCGTCACCGCCGCGCTGGCGGCCTCAAGGCAGGCCGGGCCAGTCGCTGCGCCGGTGCCGGCCGACCAGCGCCTTCAGCCCGGCCGGCTTCAGCACCTCGACCTTGTCGCCCCACATATAGAGGTGCCAGGCCATCTCCAGCCACCCGGCGGCCTCGAAGCTGACCGTCAGCGACCCGTCCTTCCCCTCGCTCACCTGCTGCGAGGGGTGAAACACGAAATCTCGCGCGGCGGCCGCCGCCTCAGGCGCGAACCGCCACACCACCTCGCCGAACTCCTCCGGGCTCTGGAACACCCCGAACGAACGCCGCGCATAGGCATCGAGGTCGAACGCCTCGTCCCGCGCAAAGCTCTCCTCGGTCAGCCGCGCCGCGCTGATCAGGTCCACGCGCCTCAGCCCCATGTCGCCCGTCGGCCGGCTCGCCGCCCGCACCACCAGATAGCGCCGCATCCCCGCCAGCAGGCCATAGGGATGCACCTTCGAGGCCTTGCCCCGATAGACGATCTCCACCACCCGGCACGCCTTGATCGCCTCGGCCAGCACGTCGGCCACCTCCGCGTCGCCGCGCGGGCGCGGGCCGGGCCGGGCGACAAAGCCCTGCGCCTCCAGCAGGGCGTCATGGTCGGTCTCCAGCCGCGCCGCCCGGTCCTTGGGGACCAGCGCCTTCAGCTTGTCCTGCAGGCGCTCCAGGTGGCGCGCGTTCGCGTCGTCGCCCTCGCGCGCCAGCGCCTTGCCCGCCAGCTCCAGCGCCGCCAGCTCGTCGGAGGTGAGGGTCAGGAAATCCTTCAGCCCCGCGCCCGGCCGCGACCAGCGCTTGCGCCCCTCTTCGTCGATATGGGTCCGGGTGTCGTTGAACTGGTCTTCCAGCGTATGGAGCATGCGCTGGGCGGTGCGCTTCACCCCGCCGAAACGCGCCATCACGTCATCGATCGTGATACCGCCCCGCCGCGCCGCACAGAACGCGGCGAGCTCCAGCAACTGATCGGCCTTTGCGAACGCCATGCGCCCATGTTGCCGGTCGGGCCTGCATTGTGCAATTTGCGCCCATGCTTCTCCGCCTCGCAGCACTCCTCGCCCTGACCGCCACCGCCATGGCGGCGACCACCGAATGGCGTGAGGAAACCGCACTCGCCGGCGTCACCTATGACGGCCGTGCCGATGCTGACGGCGTCTCCGCCGTCGCCGGCTGGCGTCTGGACGGCGGCGTCTATGTCAGCGACGAGCACTTCACGCTCAACTTCGTCTCGGCCAAGGGCCGTACCGGCGTGATGCTCTCAACCTTCGTCAGCCGCGCCGAGGACGGCGTCGCCACCTTCACCGCGGGCAAGGCGATGAGCGTGCCGGTGATCGACAACTTCGCCTATACCGACATCAATTGCGCCGAGGTCGGTTCGGAATGGAACCCTGAACAGACCAAATTCATCGTCGGCATCGTGCCCAAGACCGCTGCCTCAAATGACGCAGGTCAGGTCGGCAGCCTCATCGCCGCCGCGAAAGTCGATCTCACCGCCGGCACCATCACGCCCGTCGATCCCAAGGGGATCTACTGCATTCAGGAAGAAGGCCATTGACCCCTCGCCTCCCCCTCGCACTTGGCGCCTTCCTCGCGCTCACGGCCTGCGCCACGCCGCCTCACATCGAAGAGGCGATGCTTGAGCATACCAACGACCCGCTGAGACGCTTCACATACTGCAACGGCTTCGGCTGCGGCTCGCAGTTCGGCATGGTCTTCACCCCTGCGGAATGGGACGAGATCGGCCGCTATTTCATCGGCACGCGCGACGCGGCGGACGAGCGCGAGCGCATCGCCCGCGCCATGAGCCGCTTTGAACAGATCGCAGGCCCCAAGGCCGGCAGCGAGGACGATGTCGGCGGTACCGGCATGTTCGATCCCGGCGGCGGCCAGCTCGACTGCTATGCCGAGGCGTCGAACACCTCTGTCGCGCTGCAGATGATGCAGAGATCGGGCTTCCTCAAATTTCACGTCGTCGACCGCGTCACGATGCGCGGGGTGCCGTTCGGCACGCTCGGCCTCGTTCACGCCACCGCGACGATCAAGGAAATCTCCGACGGCCATCTCTGGGTCGTCGACACCTGGTTCTTCGACAATGGTGGCCCGACCTTCGTCGTCGACCGCGACGAATGGCGCGGCGGCTGGCACCCTGAAGGCGGCGCTGGGATCTAGTTGCCGAGCGCCTTGTCGATCGCCGCGATGGCCTCAGGCGAATCCCACTCCGCGTCGCGCTCGCGCTTGGCGACCACCAGGCCCTCGGCATTGATCACAAAGGTTGTCGGCAGACTGTTCAGACGGAACGCCCGCCACAGCTTCTTCTTGGGGTCGGCATATGCTTCCAGCTCGGCCGCCCCGACGTCTTTCAGAAAGTCGCCGATCGGCCCTTCCAGCTTGGTGTCGACATTCAGCGCAATGACGGTCAGGTCTCCGCGGGCCTGCTGCAGGCGCACTAGCGAGGGCAGCTCCTTCACGCAGGGCGCGCACCATGTCGCCCAGAAATTCAGGACCACCGGCTTGCCCTTGAAATCCTCCAGCCGGGCTTCCGTACCGTCGCCATTGAGAAAGGGATCGGGCGGACCAGCCGTCGCCGGCTCCACCGCCGCCAGAAAAGGCCCTTTTGCGGGAATTTCAGCCGTCTGTGGCGCGGGCGTCTGTTGACTGTCCGCGCTGCCGTCTCGCATGGTGAAAACCAGCAGACCGGCCGCCGCGGCCAGTAAAAACATCGCCAGTGCGGCTATTTTCCAGGGCACAGGAGCCTTCTCCCTTTGAGCGCGAACGACATGTGGGGCGGCCGTTTCGCCGCAGGCCCGAACGAGGTGATGGCGGCGATCAACGTCTCCATCGGCTTCGACCGCCGCATGGCGAAACAGGACATCGAGGGATCACTCGCGCATGTCCGCATGCTGGAGGCCAAGGGCATGATTTCGCCCGATGATTCAAGCGCCATCCAGGACGGCCTATCGAAGATCGCTTCAGAGATTCGTGATGGTACGTTCCCGTTCCGTGACCAGTTCGAAGACATCCACATGAATGTGGAAGCGCGGCTGGCAGAAATCATCGGCCCCGCTGCGGGGCGACTCCATACCGCCCGCTCACGCAACGATCAGGTCGCGACGGATTTCCGCCTCTGGCTGCGCGACGCCATCGACGACGCGAAGGCGCAGGTCAAGGCGCTCATCGCCGCCCTCGTCACCAAGGCCGAAGCCCATGCCGGCGACGTCATGCCGGGCTTCACTCACATGCAGAGCGCGCAGCCGGTGACCTTCGGCCATCACTGCCTCGCCTATGCCGAAATGCTGGGCCGCGATCTCGGCCGCCTGACCGACACGCGCAGGCGCCTCAACGAAAGTCCGCTCGGCGCCGCCGCCCTCGCCGGCACATCGTTCCCCATCGACCGCGACCAAACCGCCAGGGCGCTCGGCTTCGACGCGCCGATGCGCAATTCGCTCGACGCCGTTTCGGCACGCGACTTCGCCATCGAATATCTCTCGGCCGCCGCGATCCTCTCGATGCATCTTTCGCGTCTGGCTGAGGAAATCGTCATCTGGTCGACACCGCAATTTGCCTTCGTGCGCCTGTCCGACGGCTTCTCCACCGGCTCGTCCATCATGCCGCAGAAGCGCAACCCCGACGCCGCTGAGCTCGTGCGCGGCAAGACGGGCCGCGTCTTCGGCGCGCTCATCGGCCTGCTGACGGTGATGAAGGGTCTCTCGATGACCTACGCCAAGGACATGCAGGAAGATAAGGAACTGGTCTTCAGCGCCGCTGACACGCTGGCGCTGTGCCTCGCCGCGATGACCGGCATGGTCTCGGACATGACCATCGACACGGGCAAGATGCGCGCCGCCGCCGCTTCTGGCTTCGCCACCGCCACCGATCTCGCCGACTGGCTGGTCCGCACGCTGAAAGTACCGTTTCGCGAAGCGCACCACATTACCGGCCGCATCGTGAAGGCGGCAGAGGGGAAGGGCGTCGATCTCACCGACCTGCCACTCGCCGACATGCAGCAGATCGAGCCGCGCATCACGTCCGATATCGCAACGGCGCTGACCGTCGAGGCGTCCGTCGCCAGCCGCGTCTCGCTCGGCGGCACCGCGCCCGACAATGTGAAACGGGAGGCCGCCCTATGGCGCGCAAAGCTGCAATCGCTCTGACACTGGCGCTCACAGCGTCGCTCGCCCTGTCGGCCTGCGGCCGCAAGGGCCCGCTGGAATCGCCCAGCGAGGCGAGCAAGGCCGCCGAGCCGACACCGACCCCCACGCCGGAAGCGCCCAAGGCGCCATGAACCATTTCGACTATCGCGGCGGCGTGCTGCATGCCGAGGACGTGCCGATCCCTGAGATCGCCGCCGCCGTCGGCACGCCGTTCTACATCTACTCCAGCGCGACGCTGCTCCGTCACTTCCGCGTCTTCCGCGACGCGCTGCCCGAAGGCTCGCTTGTCGCCTACGCAGTCAAGGCGAACGGCAATCTCGCCGTCATCAACACGCTCGCCCGCGAGGGCGCCGGCGCCGATGTCGTCAGCGAAGGCGAACTCCGCCGCGCCCTCGCCGGCGGCGTGCCGCCGGACCGCATCGTCTTCTCCGGCGTCGGCAAGACCGAACGCGAACTCGCCTTCGCGCTCGACACCGGCATCTTCCAGATCAACGTCGAAAGCGAGCCCGAGCTTGAGTGCTTAAGCGCCCTCGCGGCGTCCAGGGGCGTCATCGCCGACATCGCGATCCGCGTGAACCCGGATGTCGATGCGCGGACCCACGCCAAGATTTCCACCGGCAAGGGCGAGAACAAGTTCGGCGTCCCTATCGACCGCATGCCCGAGCTCGCGCGGCGCTGTGCAGAACTCCCGGGCATCCGCCTCAATGGCATCGCCGTCCACATCGGCAGCCAGATTACGGAACTTGGCCCCCTGGAGGCCGCCTATGTGAAGGTCATCGAGATGACCGACACGCTGCGCGCGGCCGGTCACGCCATCACCCGCGCCGATTTCGGCGGTGGATTGGGCGTGCCCTACGTCATGAATGCGGCGCATCCGCCCAGTCCGGCCGAATATGGGGCCATGGTTGGCCGTATTTCCGCCGGAAAGAACCTGAAACTGGCGTTCGAGCCCGGACGGCTGATCGTCGCCAATGCCGGGATCCTGGTTTCGAAGGTCGTCTATGTGAAGCACGGGGCTTCACGCGACTTCCTGGTTCTGGACGCGGGGATGAACGATCTGATCCGGCCGGCCATGTACGAGGCGCATCACGACCTGATCCCGGTCGTGGCCTCCGATCGCGTGGAACGGGCCTATGATGTCGTCGGCCCGGTCTGCGAAACCGGCGACACGTTCGCGCGAGGCCGCACGGTTCCCGCTTTCGAGGCGGGTGAACTCGCCGCTATCCTGACCGCCGGCGCCTATGGCGCGGCGCAGGCGAGCGAATACAACGCCCGGCCGCTGGTGCCGGAGGTGATGGTCGACGGCGAGGCATGGGCTCTGGTCCGCGCACGCCCGTCATATGAGGAGATGCTGGGGCGTGACCGCCTTCCCGCCTGGCTCGGCTAAAGGCATGAGCCGCCAGATCGACCGCGCCGGACGGCTGATTGCCGCCGGCCGCGCTGCAATCTGGTGGGAACGCGCCTGGGCCGCCTCCTGGCGCGGCCTTGCGGTCTTGGGCGCTGGTGCCATCCTCGCCCTCTTCGACATCTGGGCGATGTTCCCGCCTGGCCCGCGCATCCTGCTGGTCAGTGCCGTCATCATAGCCGCCGCCACGTTCTTCTGGCTCGACTGGCGTTACGTGCTCTTCCCGAACCGGGAAAGTGCCATCCGCCGTCTGGAAGACGAGAACGACCTCTCCCACCGCCCGCTCTCGACAGCCGAAGACCAGCTCGCGACCGGCACCGGCGATCCCTTCACCGAAAAGCTCTGGCGCCAGCATATCGACCGCCAACTCGCCGCCTTCGGTGGACTTGAGCCTGTCTGGCCGAAGCCGGGCGTCGCCCGCCGCGACCCCTATGCCCTGCGTGGCCTCGTCGTCCTCGGCCTGGCCGCCGGCTTCCTCGCGGCCGGCGGTGACAGCGGTCGCCGCCTCGCGGCCGTCTTCGACATCGACAGCGCCCGCACCGGCGTCACCACCGACATCGCCTTCGACGCGTGGATCACCCCGCCGCCCTATACTGGCGGCGCGCCGATCATCATGGCGCAGGCCCGCGGCACCATCCCGCTCGACCCGACCCGCACTCTCGCGGTCCCGGCCGGCTCCAAGCTCACCCTCCGTATCGACGGCGCTTCCCCCCGCGTCGAGCGCCAGATGCTCGACACCGGCGGCACCGCCGAACTCGCCTCCGACGGCAAGGCTCCCGGCGGCGCCTATTCCGGCGAGATCGAACTGACGGGCTCGGAACGTGTCCGCATCTTCGCCGATGGCCGCAAGATCGGCGATTGGGAGATCACTGTCCTCCCTGATGCCGCGCCCTCCATCGCCTTTGACGGCGAGATCGAGGAAACCGCGCGACTCTCCACCCGAATCCCCTTCACCGCGGGCGACGACTATGGCGTCGCCGCCGCCGAGGCCTGGATCCGACTCGCGCCTGAATCCAAGGACGGCAACGATCCGACCGCCGCCGCAGGCGACACCGAAATCGTCATGGCCCTGCCGGTGACGGCCAAGGACGCCAAGACGGTAAAGTCCGCCGGCTTCGAAGACCTGACCGCCCACCCCTGGGCAGGCCTGGAAGTCACCGTCCAGCTCAACGCCGTCGACGGTGCCGGTCAGACCGCCTCCAGCGAGGAAAAGCGCTTCACCCTGCCCGAGCGCCGTTTCACCCACCCGCTCGCCCGCGCCATCATCGAACAGCGGCGTGAACTCTCGCGCGGCCCCGGCGCCCTGCCGCGCGTTGCCGCTGCGCTCGAAGCCTTTACCCTCGCCCCCGAACGCTTCGACATGAAGGGCGCCGTCTATCTCGGCCTTCGCTCCGCCTACTGGCGGTTGATGCAGTCCCGCGTCCGCGCCGACGTCATCGCCGTCCAGGCGCTGCTGTGGGACATTGCGCTCAGCCTCGAGGACGGCGGCGTCACGCTGGCTGCCGAAGAGGTTCGCCGCCTGCAGAAGGAGTTGCAGAAAGCTCTCGCCGAAGGTGCTTCGGACGAAGAGATCGCCCGCCTCACTGAACAGCTCCGCCAGGCGATGCGCGAGATGATGCAGGCGATGGCCGAGCAGGCCCCGGCCGAGATGATCCCGCTGGTGGATGGCGAAGTCGTCGACGCGCAGGACATCGAGGAAATGCTCGACCGCATCGAGGAGATGGCCCGTCTCGGCGCGAAAGATGCCGCGCAGGAACTGCTCTCCCAGCTTCAGGACATGATGGAAGGCATGAGCGGCCCGATGGCCGAGCCGTCCGAGGAAGAGCGCCGCCTCGCCCAGCAGCTGGCCGAGCTGAACGAGATCGTCAAGGAGCAGGAGAAGCTCCGCGACAGGACCTTCCGCGAAGACCAGAAGACCGAGATGGAGCGCGAGGAGTCGCGCGCCGCCGGCGAGGACGAAAAATCCGCCGGCGAGCAGGACGATCTGGAACAGCGCCTCAATGGCGTCGGCGAGAAGATGGAAGAACAGGGCGCCGAAGGCCCCAAGGAACTGGGCGAAGCCGGCCAGGCCATGGACAAGGCCGAGAAGGCGCTGCGCGAAGGCGACACCGGCGAAGCGCTAGCCCGGCAGGAAGAAGCGCTGGAGAAACTGAAATCCGCACAGGACCAGGCCCGTCAGGCTCTCGCCGCCGAGCAGAAGAAAAACGGCGGCATGCGCGTCGGCCGCTCCATGGGCCGCCGCAATCCCGGCATGGACCCCGCCGGCCGGCCCGAGGCCAACGGCCCCATCGACAACGGCTCGGTGAAAATTCCGACCGAACGCGAGACCCAGCGCGCCCGCGAAATCCTCGACGAGCTGCGCAAGCGCTCCGGCGAAACCGGCCGCCCGCAGCCCGAGCTCGACTACCTGGAACGCCTGCTGCGCCGCTTCTGACGGGCTAGCGGATCACGCCCACATAGGGCAGGTGCCGCAGTGCGCCGCGCGCATCCATGCCATAGCCGACGACGAACAGGTCTTCCGCCGTGAACCCGACATAGTCAGGCTTCGCCGCCGTACCCCGCCGGATCGGCTTGTCCACCAGTACCGCGCTGGCGATGCGCCCGGCGCCCATCTCGGTCAGATGCGAAACGGCTGCCACCAGCGTGTGCCCGACATCGCAGACCCCGTCGATCAGCAATGCCGTCCGCCCGTCGATCCGCTTGTCCAGCGGCATAGAAATCACCGGCGCACTTTCCGCCGTCAGCGACGCGCCATACGACCTGACGCGCAGCGGCATCACGTCCACCGCCACCCCGCGCCGCCAGAGCGCGCGGATCAGATCGGCCGCAAACACCATGGCGCCCGTCATCACCGGCACCGCGACGATGTCATGCCCCAGATCGGCTGCGATGATTTCGGCAAGCGCGTCTACACGCTCGGCGATCTCGGCGGCGCTGAAAAGAACGTCCGGCGCGCTCAATCAGTGCCCGTCCGTGAAATGGGCATAGACCTGATAGGTATCGGCCGGCGGCTGGGCCAGTTCCTGCCGGAAATCATGGCTCTCGCCCGGCTTCAGCGTCGCGACGCCGGCATCGAATGTCCATGAATGAAGCTCGGCCTTGTTCTTGTCGTACAGCGTCGCGCGGATCGGCGGCACAGGGCGTTCGCTGCTCGTCACATTGGCTATCGATCCCGTCACCACCAGGGTCGTCGCACCGTCGGCCGATGCCGTCATCGCCTCGGCCTTGATGGTGATGTCGAGCCCCGTCATGTCCACCGGCATGCCAAGTGCCGCATAGGCGGGCGCTACGCCTGGGAAGTACGAGATGATCGTGTCGCGGAAGATCGCGAGCCCCGCCGCCACAAGCGCGACACAGGCGACCGCCAGACCGATCGTGCCGAGCCGTGTGGAACGGCGCGGCGGAATATCGGTCCCCGCCCAGATCATTTCCGGCGGCGCCTCGTCGACGGGCGCGACCACGGTCGGCGGCGCAATCGTCTCGGCCGCAACCTCATCGACCGTGTCCACTGTGGGGATCGCGGCGACTGGCTTTGAGGGAATGCCGGCGGGCGAGGCGGCATGCCAGACATGCGCGCAGCGCGCGCACTTCACCTTGCGGCCGCCGGGCGGAAACGCCGCGGCGTTCACCTCAAAACGCGTATCGCAGGATGGACAGGCAATGATCATGAAATCGGAGGAGCGCTCGCCTATCGAGGTTTAGTGACATACGCTCCGATTCGAGACAAGGCGCGCCCTTGCTCGCGTCCGCCACGGGGCTTATCCGGACGTCAGGATGATCCGCTTCGAAAATGTCGGCATGCGCTATGGCGCCGGACCTGAGGTGCTGCGCGACCTCAGCTTCGAGCTGCCTGAAGGCAGCCTCACCTTCCTCACCGGGCCTTCGGGCGCCGGCAAAACGACATTGCTGAAACTCATCTCGCTGGCCGAACGCCCGACACGCGGCACGATCTCGATGTTCGGGCGCGAACTGGGCGCCACGCCCCGCGCCGAATGGCCGGCGCTCCGCCGCCGCATCGGCGTGGTGTTCCAGGATTTCCGCCTGCTCGATCACCTCACGGCCTATGAAAACGTCGCGCTGCCTTTGCGCATTCTGGGCAAGCCCGAACGCGAATGGCGCAATGACGTCGAGGAGATCGTCAACTGGGTCGGTCTCGGCGAGCGCATGCACGCCCGCCCACCGACGCTCTCCGGCGGCGAGAAACAGCGCGTCGCCATCGCCCGCGCTGTCGTCTCGCGGCCACCACTGCTGATCGCGGACGAACCGACCGGCAGTGTTGATCCAGATATGGGCGCGCGACTGATGCGCCTGTTCGTCGAACTCAACCGTCTCGGCACCTCGGTGCTGATCGCCACCCATGATCGGGGCCTTATCGACACGTCAGACGCGACGGAACTGCGCCTTTTCGCCGGACGCATCAACATGGCGGCGGGTGCGCGATGGACGTGAACCCCGAAGCCCGGCCGGCAAAGCCCACGCCGCTCTTCCCGCGCGGCGGCGGCGGCGAAGGCGCGCTCTTCGGCGTCATGGCGATCATGTCGTTTCTCGCCTGCCTCACGCTGGCGCTGGCCCTCGGTGCGGCGCGTCTTGCCGACGCCTGGTCTCAGGGCCTCTCGGGCGAGGCGACGGTCCAGATCGTCGAAGAGAACGGCATCGCCATGGAAATACAGGTCGAAGGCGCGATGACGATTCTTGAGGCGACGCCGGGCATCGCAGCAGCGCGCCGCCTCTCTGCAGAGGAAAGCGCCGAATTGCTGCGTCCCTGGCTCGGCGATGTCGACCTCGCCGCGGTGCCCGTGCCCGTCGTCATCGCCGTCACGCTCGATCCCGAAACGCCGCTCGATGTCGCGCGCCTCCGCGACGAACTCAGCGTCGCCGCGCCCGGCGCCACCTTCGACGATCACAGCCGCTGGAACGAGGGCCTGACTGCCGCCTCCGCCACCATCGGCTGGGCTGCCTACGCGATCCTCGCGCTCATCGCCCTCGCCGCCGCCGCATCCGTCGTCTTCGCCGTGCGCGCGGCGCTCAACGCCCACCGGGATGTCGTCGATGTCCTGCATCGCACCGGCGCAAAGCCCGGCTTCATCGCGAACGAGGTCCAGGGCCGCTTCCTGATGCTTGGAGCGCAGGCCGGCCTCATCGGTCTCGCGGGCGCCGCCCTCTTCGTCGTGCTGCTTTCGCTTCTCGGCAGCATCGATCTCCTCACGCTGCCCGCTTTGCTCCCCGGCTGGGGCGATCTCCTCTGGTTTGCGCTGGTGCCAGCCGCGGCGGGCGTCATCGCCATGCTCACCGCCCGCTTCGCCGTCGGACGGTTCCTCGCCGAGACGACCTGACCCTCTGCCCACTCCCAACTGGGGCCGGCGGAACGAGGCAGCGCACGCGGCACCACCCTCGCCTTCGTGACCCCTTCCGGATTCCCAACCCGGCGCAAAACTGCGATACTCCGCTCCGTGACCGAGACCTCCACATCGCGCCCGCCGCGCCGCA
>Ga0075158_10001859_pt1 | contig 15712 bp, 12 predicted proteins | sample JI91814BDNA_FD_70968 | JGI IMG/M metagenome (GOLD analysis project Ga0075158, IMG submission 70968) | Wastewater effluent complex algal communities from Wisconsin, to seasonally profile nutrient transformation and Carbon sequestration -... | ecosystem: Engineered > WWTP > Effluent > Algae... | reverse complement strand
AATGCTGTTTCAAATGTAAGATGTCCTGAATAAGATACATCCCATATATAATCTCCTGTTGATGTAAATCTACTATTTGGTATGCTTGTTGCAAGACTGCTTGTACTATTAACTACTGTTCCACCAAAATCTAATTTAGTTGCACCAAGTCCTTCTGTAAAAGTTTGTGTATCTTTATATACATATGCATATTCTGATAATTGTATTGATGATGGTGCAGCACTTATATTTACATTTAATGTAGATAGTGTTTTAGTAGTACCGCAACTTCTTTGTATAATTATTTGATAAGTACCATTAGTAGCATAACCTAATATATCATAAGTTAAAGTTGTTCCTATAATACTAGCATTGTCAAATATATTTTCTGATGAACCTATTACATGGTATGTAGGATCACATCCTGCGGCACATGCCATATCCCATAATGTAGAAACATTAAAAGTTTGTCCTGTTTGTCCTGCAACTATATTACCTGGACCATCATCAATAGTTTCACCATTAATAGTTTTAAAAGTGGGTAATGGATCACCACCACCAGTTTGCTCCCAAGAATCTCCATCCCAATAATATAACTCATCTTCAAATACTACAAAGCCATTGCCTGAGTTACCTTCTGGTAATTCTGTAACCTCTTTAGGTTTATTACAGCAAATAGCTCTTTGTAACCTGTTTAGTTTATCTTGTAATTCTTGATTAGTCATTATACAAAATCTTTCATTATAATACAAATACTAAACCCTGTTTCTTCAAGTACACTATAAGGTATATCTTGATAACCTGCATTAGTTATTTCAACTGGAAAATTAATATCATGATATATATGGGAAGTAGTAAAAACTATAGAGCTTGTTGTAGTTTTTAAATGTGAAACTTGATATAACTCTTCTTCAAAAGCTGCACTTCCTATCAAACTTGTTTGAACTGTTAATGGATAATCAAAACTATCTTCACCATATAAAGTACAAAATCCATCACTATCTCTTGTAAATTCAAAAGGTAAAGAATTACCAAATGTATTTACTATAATATCTAATTCATAATAGTCTGGATTATTAACTCTAATTGCATTAAATCTAAGTTCTCTATAAGCATTAGTGGTGATAGTAGGCTTTCTCCACCTACTACCAACAGTTAATGTACTAAAGTAATTATAGATATCTTTAGTTACTGAATCATGATATACAGTAGGCATACCTGCAAACCCTGCATTAATGTCAGCATCAGCATTAGGATTACCAGTTCCTTCTATATAAAATTTTGATATCTCTGTAATCATTATTATTCTTCTATTACTGTAATTATACAAGTTGCTGTAAATGATCCATCAGTAGTTGTGAAAGTAATTGTTGCTGTACCTGCTGATATACCCGTTACTAACCCACCTACTGATACAGTTGCAATTGATGGGGCACTTGAAGTCCAAGTACCAGTTTGTAATGATCCAGCTGGAAGCACTGTTTTAGTTAATTGATATGTATCTGAAGGTATTAGTACATCACCATTAGGACAACCTGAAATAGTTACTCCTGTAGCTGATACTAATACATTATTTTTAAATGCTTTTGTAGCAACTAATGCATCTTCTAAAGTAGCAACTACAACTTCTCCATCTACAATATATAAAGCATAAGGAGTAGTATCTCCTGATGAACTATTATATCCTTCTAGCAATAATAGTTTATTACAACAATCTATGCCACATGTACATGTAGCTTTTAACATTTCTGATCCATTAACTACTGGAACACCATCTTTATTCATTATCCCTTTTGGGATTGAAATTTCTCCTCTTTTAGCCATTATTATTATTATTTAAAGTTTACATTTTGTGTTAAATTACCTATAAGATTTACTCTTGCATCTAATGCTGTAATACTATTAGTTTTTACATTAGTACAAATTAAATTAACAACAGATCCTGTAGCTGGTGCAGATAAACCTACTAAAGTTAAAGCAGTATTCGCTGTTATAAATTTAGCATTATTTATGTAAAAATTATAAGTCATATTATCTTTTGTATCAATAATAACTATACCATTTAATGGTACATTATAATTACCTTCAAGATATATATTTATAGTAGTTGATCCACTATATTCTGCTCCATAAGATAATCCAACAGGACCATCATAGTTACCAGTAAATTTTAACTTACCTGATATTTCTGTATTTGAAATTAATATAGGATTTGCTGCACTATATCCTGACATATTACTTACATTAATAGTTAAATTACCATTGATGTTAGTATCATAAGGACCACCTACATTAGGATGACTATAAAATATACCTGTATTAGGATGTGATACTTGATTTATATCTATGTTGATATTAGAGTTAGCAATATTTGTATTACCTCTATACTCTATCATACTTCTACTAGCAGCATCTCCTTCAATCTGATCTACTTTAACGTTTAATCTTTGATGAGTATATACTGAATCAGTAAAATTAAGTAAGCATACTGAAGATGTATTAAGAGCACTTATAGATCCTATGTTTACATTAGTACTTTTTCTACCATAAGTATGAGATCCTACTGTTGTTCCTAAACAAGATAATACTGAATTGTTTGCTAAACCCCCTGTAAATTTTATATTATCAATAGATATATTAGTTCCTTGATTTGCTATAGTTGGTAATGATATTAAACTACCATCATTTATATAAGCATTTTTAAATCTTATACTAGTATTAGCAAGTGAATCAGTAAGATTTAATCCAGTACCATTACCTTTGTAATAAACACTATCTAAATCTATATCTATAGTAGTTATATCTGGTGGGTTATTTATAATACTATCTCCACTTTTAAAGATATATCCATGACCTTTAATATCCATTAAAAAGTCAAATATAGCATCTAAGTAAGCTCCTGTTTGTATTCTTAATCCACCTTCTATAAATAATCTAGCATTTTTCTTAGTAGGTATTAATGCTGCTTCTGCAGTAGATAAATAAACATTATCACCTAGCAAATGTATTGTATCAGCATTAGGTAAATAACTATTACCATAATAATTGGTATTACCTGTTATATCTTCTAATGTACCTGATGCTGGTGGTACAGTTAATGCAATATTAAATGCATCACTTATTGTAGTATAAGGTCTTGTAATATCATTAGGTGCTGATATCAAAGGATCTGAATCAGAATCTACCCAATGGTTTTTAGCTATATTAGATATAACTCCTTGACCACTATTTATGTCAGCAACTTCAATCCAAGTAGATCCATTAAATTCATATAATATCCACCAATCATCGCCTTCAAAATCTACTAAATGTAAATCTTTAACTTCAGGATTTATAGGATAAACAACATTAGTTAATACATCATGATTATCAGCTACTTGTTGAGCAGTGAATTTAAATTTACCTTCTGGTCTAAAATTAGCTATAGTACAACCTAAAGTTTTATTACTTGCCATTACTTTATGCTAATTTAGTTATAATTATACTATAAATAGTTGTTAGAGCTCCTTTCTTTAATACATTGAGTGTTAATGTATCAAGTGGGTCAACTATAAACATATCTGAATAAACTCTTGCTACAGCACTTCCAGACCCTTCAGCCATACTTACTGGTGCTTTTACTGTTGTAGTGCCTAAGTTTATAGCTATTTGTAGTGCATCTACTGATCCACCTATACCAGAAATGAATATAAAATATAATCCTGGTGTTATTGCAGCTGTATAATAGGTTGACCAACCACCAGCACCACTGACTACAGTAGCTATTGGTGCTCCACTATTATAAAATATGGATGCATCTATAGCAGATAACCCATCTAATTTAGTTTTATCTGCTGAACTCATCACCCCAGCAAGGGATGTAGTTGCTATATTTAATGTAGCTCCTGTTCCTGTTGATGATGTTATAGGTACTGTTGTAGTTGTCCTAGTACCTTCTGCTATATTTGTAGCAACGTTAACTTGTGCCCCATCTGCTACATTTAAAAGAGTTCTTACTTGAGTTGCTGTTAAATCTTCAGGATCACCTGTTGCAGCTGTAACTCTACCTTTTATGGTTGCTGTTGGAACATCTGCTAATTTTATATTTGTAACAACATTATTAGCTATTGAAGTAGCTCCATCACCTGTAGATGTTACATCTCCCGAGTGGTTAGGGTGTGAGTAATTGTTAGCACTAGCTGAAACACCATCTAACTTAGTTTTATCTGTGGCACTCATTGCACCATCTGTAGAAGTAGTGGCTAAATTAACACTTACTTCTTGTCCTGTTAAAGTAATAGTTTCTTGAGTTGTATCCCCTAAATCTAAGGTTACAGCATCATGTCCACTGGGCATAGCATTATTAACTTCTACAATAGCATCTTGTACACTATCAGAAATTAAGCCAGTTCCAGTTGGATCAAAAGACCCAGAACTTGCTATTACTCTTTTTATAACATCTATTTCTAATTTTGTACTTCCTGCCATTTTACCAAGTTATCCATTGTATGCCATCATATATCACCTCGTAAGTATCATTTGGTAATAATGTAACACTATTTACAAGTAAATCTTGAGCTGATACTGCTGAATTTTTTATATTAAAATACATATTTGCTACAGGACTAACAGGTAACAATACTTCTAATCCTACTGTATTAGTTATAATATGTTGGTGATTAGTGTCTGATCCTGTAAGCTGCCTGTCACTAGTAATAGTAACACTAGTTACAGAATGTGTAACTGTAGGAGTATCTAAATCAGTATAAGTTGTAGATACAAAAGTACTATCATCAAATGTAATAGTAAGTGTTTTAGTACTTGTACCACTAACTGCTACTGCTGTAACTATCTTAGATTTTAATTTAAATTGAGGAACCCAGTTTACATTAAAAGTAAAGAAAGTTATACCATTATTGTAAAGTACAATATGTACATCACTATTTTGAGGTGATACTGGAAATGTAACTCCTGTATAAGGAGTACCACCAGAATAATTAGCTCCAATAGTTTCTACAGTAGTTTTATTATCATAGTCTGAATTACAATCTATTGGAAATCCTGATACAACATCACCATCGCCATTACGTAATACTCTCCAACAATAATCATTAATATTTAATACTCCTGGATTATCAGCTAATAATATAGCTATTTCACCAACAGTCATATCACCAACTTCCATTGCTGGAATACTATGGTTATATGGAGTTTTATCTTTAATCTGTTTAGTTATAGTAACTGGTACAGATTGTTGTATTAAATATTCACTTACTCCTTTTACACAATATAAATCATATGTAAAAGTAATTGGTAATGAATTATCATCAGGTATAAATGCATATTGACCTGTTAATTCATTCCATGTATAAGGAGAAGTAGAGTTAGTTATTGATGGTATATTTAATCTCCATTCAGTTGTACCTGAAGTACATACAGTATCATTAGTAGCAACACTACCACATAAGCAACCTGAAGTATCAGGATTAGCTCCTGCTGAAGGTGGACAAGTAGTAGTCTCTATAATATTAGCTATAGAAGATGGAGTAGGATCATTTTGAGATGTAACAGTACCAGATACAGTAAATGGTGCTAAAGTTATATCAACAACTTTAAGAAATAATACTATTTGAGTTGTTTCTAATCCATTTAAATTACCTATAGACCACAACTTAGTTGTAGTATTAAATGATCCACCATTACTCAATACAGAGTAATTATGTAGAACTAGTCCTGTAGGTATTGTAAATTGAACTTGTACATTAGAATCAGCATAAATACTGTTATTCTTAATGGAAAAGTTTGATTGTACAATATCTCCGTTTTGTGTTATTGTATTTGCCATTAATTTATAAAATTAACATCGTTTTCTGTATAAGATATAGATGATGGATCAACAAAGGTTATGTTTCCATCAGGTTGCTCAATACAACCATCACATTTATCGCAAATAAAACCATCAGGACAAGGTAAATTATAACAGTTATTAGCTGGTACTATAATTACTTCACCAGTAGATGAGTAAAAACCACATCTAACTTCGTATGTAAATTTAGCAGTTGTTAATCCTGTTACATCCTGTAGTATATAAGAGATTTGTCCATTACTATAAGCTATGGAAGCTATGTTAGCAGACTTGCTAACTATTGAAACATGGTGTGTTAAAGATTTACTTTTACACAATCCATAAGATATTTTTTTACCTAATTCTATTATACCTAATTCCCCACAAACTGAAACAGCATCTTTACTTGGTATTAATAAATCAGGTGTATAGATGCAATTGCTGTTTTCACAATCAACAGATGGGGGAGGAGAAGTAACAAGGCAACCACATAATTTAGCCATTATTTATTTTTAATAATCTGTTGTTTTAAAATCGAATATAATTTAATTGTGCTTTTTCTTTAGCACTCGCAATTTATTTGTTTTAGCATATCAACTAAAAGATTATAATGCTCTTCAGCTTTTTTTACATAACCTAAAACAGCATTAACTTTTATAAATTCAATTTGTCTAAAGATGGGCCAGATTACATTTTTGTAATCTTTTAATTCTGTATTAATTAATAGTTTACTATAAGAACAATTTATATGCTTTAAGATAGCTACTGTCTTTCTATATATTAATCCACAATTGTCTATCTTAAATGTGTAAATACCATCTGAACCGCAAGATGATTCAGATGGTAAATCACAATATTTGATTATAGTTGATCCATTAATTTTTAATGGAAAGGTGTATGTCTTATCATTATTAATTATCTCTACATTATGATATATTAAAGGAGCATTATGCTCTTCAGTAGCCCATGTAGATTTATCAATAATAGTTATATGATCTTTATCATACTCGATGACAAAATTAAAGTCTTCATTAGATATACAACTACAACCCATTTCTTATTTTTTTATCTGCCACCTAATATGGACACTAAGTGGCAGATATTTAAATGATTACTAATTAGTTACCTATAATGTGACCATTAGAGTTAGGATACTCTGCAGTTAATACTGTAGTATCAGGATTCAATACTCTCTCTATTTGATCTTGATCAGTGGTAAGTGATATTGTTTTAAATCCTTTTCCAGGTATAGATACCAACCAAGGATTTATAATTGCCTCAAATTCAGTTTTGAAAGCTGTATTTGATACAGGGACAAGAACAGTAGTTCTAACTTTAGGTGATAACAAGTTACCTTGTGTTTCAAAATCTCTAACATTAGCAGAATGTTCTATATTAACTATAGCAAATCCATCTGAACTTTCACAACCTTTTCCAAGTAACCCATGTAACATTTCTGTCATTCTAGATCCTTTAAGTGGTCTAGAGTATTTACCTACAAACTCATTGTAACCATAAGAGAATGGTTCATTACCTGAAGTATCTTGAAGCATTACATCATGTAACAATTGATATGCTAATCCAGAAGGAATTTCATAATCTTGTTTAGTAAATACTTTGAAGAAACCAAAGTGGTTATGATTTGCAGATGTAACAACTCTAACATCAGTATAAAGTGTTTTCTTATAATCATCAGGACCATCACAGAATTTCTCCAATTTGATTGGTCTAGGTATAACTCTAAGATAAGCACAAGGAGTAGTAGTAGTTACTGATCCACATCCACCACATTCAGATGAAGTGTTAACTGAATAAGTTGGTAAACCTGTAGCACAAGGAGTGATAGGATCACCACCTTCACCTAACAATACAATAGTCTTACAACTATTTATTAGGATTTTTACACCATCACAACATGGCTTTCCTGAACCAATAAATGTATCAGCTCTTACTGCACTACCAATATTGTTAGCATCTAACAAGTCATGTATTTTTTTAACTATTCTATCAACTTGACCAACAGCTGTTTTAGTAGCATCGCCAGGTACAGTAGTTAAATTAAAGTTAGTAGTTACACCATCTATAGTTATACCAGTTATAGCATCTATTTGGTTACAACCTACACAAGCAGCATCAGGAGTTGCAAAACAAAATTCATAATCATTTGCATGTAAAACATATACATCAAAGTTTCTGTCTTTTGCTTGGTGTGCTCTTAATTTTCTTATTAGACTACCATTTTTAAGTGGAGAAGATTTACCATCTCTACCTTTAAATTTGTTAGCTAATGCACAAGCTACTTCTTTACAATCCAATGGTTGATCACAATCACCACAGTCATCCCAATCAAAGATTACTGTTTCTGTATGTCTTTCATAATCATTGTAACTATAGTAGTTTTCTGTTTCATCAGATCTAGTCTCAATTGTTAGAGAGTATGTTTCACCTCTTTTTACACAACCAATACCTACATCCAATATTTTAATTGCTCCACAAGAAGGTGGATCAGCTGTTACAGCACTTATACCCATAGCATCGATAAAATCAAATGGTGGTTTTCTAAGTACATCAGCAATTCCATCCCCATTGGTATCAATACCTTGAGCAATTACTAATCTTGGAACTGTGGTATATGTAATACCAGCTCCTACTGAAACACCTGTATCAGCATTGTATATTACAATCTGATTGTCAAGTATTCCATTTAAGCCATAACCTGAAGCATCGTCTAAAAATATAGCTCTACCTGAAGGGTAAATTGATAAAGACTTATCAGCTACTAAGTAACGCTCGATAACTTTCCTCATTAAATAAATAATTTGTCAGTGAATAAAATTGTTTCTAAATTTTCTTTATAATTTTGATCGAAATCTCTTTTTATATAATATAATGCTACTTCACAAAATTTGTTAGCTAACACCATATCATCTATCATCAAGTGATGATCTTCTTGTATCGTTCTTCCATCTGATGTCATATATACACCATTTAAAACTCCTGACACATAGTGTACTTTTGGTATATCTTTTAGATAAGTAATTACAGTTTTATCTATAGTAAACTCACCATTATGATATACATTTATATTTTTATCAGCTTCATTACAAAATGTTTCTCTCCAATTAAAATTAGGATTCCAATCTGGATTTTGTAATGATTGTTCTATTTTACTTGTAGCTACAGGATGAACAAATAATGTATCAGTTGTATTACATTCTTTTAAAGTAGCAACAGCATATCTTGATAAAGTAGTATAGTGATTGGTTGGAAGTTTAAAAGATGTAAATCTCGAGTTATTCTTATCTTTTTGTAATTGTACATCTGAAACTTCCAACTGTCTCAACCTATCTGATATTGTTCTATTTCTTTCTACAATAGTAGAGTAATTCTCTAAAATGAATGTTACACTTTTGTTTATATACCTATCTATATCTATAACTGGTATAGCTTGTTTATCAAGGTTATTTTGCATGTTTAAACCACCTCTAACCTCATCATGTAATAAACCTACGTGTATCATTAAGATGCTTCTACTGCTGATTTCAATTTAAAGTATAATTCACTATTTAAAGGACTCAACAAGTAATTTATAGAAGCCTCTAAATCTTTACCAATAACTGTACCAAAACACTCATATCTATCTGGATATCTTTTTATAATACCCAACTTAATACTCTTTTCAATTATCAATCTTGATGAAATTGTGTCAGTATCTGCACTAGCTATTTTAATAAAGTATTGTTGTTTTGTTAAATCTCCAAGTACTCTACTCTTAGTGTCTTCCAAATAATCCCAAAGCAAGTCATCAACTAAATCTAATGGCGCAACTTCGCTTGTTGTCAATCCTAATATATAAGCAATTTGCATTTTCTTATCATTAGATAAACTTTCATGTAATGCTGCTGCTTGTTTTTTAAGATCTCTAGCTGCTTTTTTGTAAGTCATATCAACCTCACTATTAACAAGGATGTATTTTGCTGACATTGATATAGCAACATTATGTTTATCACCACCAATTTGAAATCGCTTATTAGCTAATGCTCCTTCATATAATATTTTATCTAAAGGTTTACTTGTATCTAACAAACCAAATCCTTCTTCTAATCTTATTTTCAAACTATTATGTTTGAAAAATGGATCATTGACATCATTGATATCACAAGTAGTTATTAATCTACCATAGTTTTCATGCTTAGGTAAATCATTAGTTAATCTACAAGCTTTTGCTAATTCTTGTAACTCCTCTGTATTTTCTTTGAAACCACTCAACTTCCACATTCTTTGAGTTTGACTATATACAATAGGTTTCTCAATTTGTTTAGAGTTAGGTAATTTCAAACCTTTATATGAGCCTTCAAATTTATCTCCATTATCTGTCTCTGAATATATATCCAAAGAACCAGATATTTTCTTAATAAATTTTGAGCTAAGAGGACTTGGTTTTATTGTAATTACTGACATACTTTCTTTCTTTTTAATTAAAAAATATAAAAATGGTAGTAGTATTTTATTACTATACTACTACCATAAAAATTAATATACTATATCTGGCATAATTAATGCACACAAATTAACATCCTTGATTCTTACACCAAATGAATCTGCCATTTGTAATGTGTAATACCTTCCTGGGTGAGAACTTGTAAATCCTGCTCTATTAGATCTACCATTGATAGGACCTGCAGGAGACCAAGTACCACAAGTATAAGCATATACTTCTGAGTCTTTTTGTTTCAACAACTCTACGTTACCAGCTTCTCCTAAACCATAATCCATGATGTAGTAGTAGTAAGAAGATAAAGGTAATCCAGTAGTTGGGTGAACTAAATCACCATTGAACTCTCTGTTATCTAATAATGGTAAGTGTTCAAAAGTAATTGATCCATAAGGGAACAAATCTATTGATAAGAAAGATGGTTCAGTTAACTTATAACCAGGAGAGTTTGATCCTGGATAAGATGGACCACTTGTAATAAATTTCTCCCAAGGAACTTGAACATTTAACTTAGTATACTTCTCTCTAATAGAGTCGTGTGCTTGAGTCATACCCATTCTACCAGTTTTGATTCTGATATTAGAGTTTTGTGGAGAGATTTTATCCCAACCAATTTCTTGCAACCAATCTCTGATTATATCAACATCAAATGATCCAGTTCTATAAGTAAGTAAGTTAGCATCTTCCATGAACTCTTCAACTCCTGGACCTAACCTTCTATGATAACCACTAGAATCATCTATTATATTTTTACCTAAAGATCTACCATACCAAATCATGGCATTCTTTTCAGCTTTACCTTCAGCCATCATATTAGCTTCTAACCAAGATATGATTTGATCAGGATAACCTTCCATAGGTTTTCCTCTATCATCTACAGCTACAGCTTTAAGGTTTAACTGGTGAGCTTTGTTAGTTACTTCGACAGCTTTACCCCAATCAGATAAATGAGTTTTAAATCTGATATATGACATGTTACTAGTGAAACTAGTACCACCATATTGTCTTGAAGCTTCACTACCTGCAAAACCTAATTTACACCAAGCTAATCCTGGATTTAACAATTCTGGTTCAAAGTAAGCTTCTCTATCTGATGTATCTAAGTTTACAGTATATATAAAATCAACACCATCTTTAACTGGTAGATATTTTACTATAACTGGAGTACCTTTAGATATCTTAGGTGCTATGATTTCACCTGGTACAAATCTTTCATCATCCAATTTAATTTGGAACTCAGTAAAATTGTGACCTGGATGTAATACACCTGGATGTAAGTTTTCTTTAGCTAATGTTTCAATCTTACCATCACCTCTTAATGACCATTCCACTTCATCAGCATCTATTGTCCTAACTCTGCCTTCCCTAAACAAGGAATCCCAAAATGTAGGAGATGCATTTGATAAAGATGGCATAGCTGCCGCTGTGTACTGCATAATCTTATCAGTAAGATCTACAGCTTTTCTTGAGTAAGGATGTGTTGCTAATAAAATATTTTCATTAGCATAATTAGCCCATTTTAAGTTTTTTGTTGATTCTCTGTGAATCTCAAATTTACTGGGAATTAATCTAGCCATTTAATGTTTTTTAGGATTTTCTTTTTATTTATTAATCATACCAAGCATTTTTAGAAGATTTTTTTGTAGTCTTTCTAGACACTCTATCTTCTAAAGCATTTATTATTTCATTATTTACTTCAGCTACTGCTTTCTTTTTTACATTGTCTAATGAAAAACCATCTAATAATAATTGAACAAACAATAATTGCTTTTCTATATTATTAGAAAACTCATCCATTAAAACATTGTATTTAGGAACTTTTAAGTATTCTCTTTTACCATTCCTATCAATTTCCACAATTTCAGTATTTTCAAATAAAGTTTTGAAAATAGCTTTTTTATCTTTAATAGATTCAGTTAATAAAGGACTAGTTTCTAATACTTTATTAACATTCTCTTTATAATCTAATTGATTTTGAACTTCTTGTTCTCTCTCAATTTTGATTCTTTCTAATTCACTATTTATAAACTCTCTATCTTTAATGGCATTGTATTCTACACAATCTTTAGCTTTAACATCCATAATACCTTTATCTTTAAAGGTGGCTATTAAATCTTTTATAGTAGGTTCATCAATACCTTTATCTAAGTAAGTTCTAGTTATAACTGTTTCTAATACTTCTTCAGGAGTAGTTTCAGTTATTTCTAATTCAGCTATAGATCTATATGATAAAGATTTATTTAAAGATTCAGTTCTATTACCTCGTAACAATTCAACATAATCAGCTACTTGTTTGTATTGATCTTTTAAATCATTTTCAACACTAGTTATCTTTTCTTTAAATTTAGTTTCTATAGTAGAAACAAATTGAGAAGGTTTTAGTGTTTTGTCTACTTCTATGTCTGCAAATAAATCACTATGATCTTTTAAAGCCTTAGCATATAAAGCTGTATCAGTATAGTCCTTATAAGGGTCATCAGATGTATCATCATCTTGATCTTCATCGTTTTCATCTTGATCTTCATCTTGATTATCAGAATCATCAGTAGTTGTTTCATCTTTATCAACATCTTCTTCATCTTCATCATCATCGGTTCTAGAATAATCTACAGTTTCTATTTCATTATCATCATATGATGTGTCTTCTTCAAAATCAAACATATCACTAATGCCTCTGTTAATAGCTACTCCATTATTATCATTAAGATCAATTATTGCTACTGGTTTAGTCATCTTTCTTTCTTTAATTTTCTAATTGGTTACAAATAAATAGAATAATAAAATACTATTTTAATAATATATATATGTATAATAAAATAAATCTTTCAAACTATGCTACTTTGTTATTTACTAGTAGGTTTGTTTCTAGCTTTAATACGTTCTATTTCTATTTTATTTTTTAACTCTTGTTCTTTAAGCTCTTTTTCTAATTGTCTATCTTTAGCGTTTTCTTTTTCAGTACTTTGAGTTTCAAGTTGTTTAACTTGTAAAGCATCTATTTGACCATTTAAGTCAGCATCCATTGTTTTTCTAAATTTATCAGATTCTAACTCATAACCTTTTAATTTAAGAGTTCTATCTAATTCATTTTGTAAAGCAATAAACTCTTGTCTCATAGTCTCTACTTGTTTCACAGCTTGATTTTGCTCTTGAGCTAATTGTAATTGATGCTCTCTTTCAGCTTGTAACTCTTTTTGTTTTTTCTCATCAGCTCTTTCAGCTAAATTTAATAAGTCAGCAAAGTTATTAGCTAATTGCATTCTTATTAACTCTGAATAAGTTATAGATCCAGAAGACATCATAACTCTAGCATCTTCTCTTAATTTAGATATAGTATTGAAATGCTCAGAATTATTTTTTATAGATATACCAATTTCTGCTTCATCAATCATATCTTTATTAATACTTAATTCAGCTCTTGACATATCATCTAATATATAAGAAGCTATATAATCATTATCTTTTAAAGCAAACTTCTCATTATTTATATGAGCATTGAGTACTCTTTCTATAATCACATTGTGTAATGTGAATATATCTTGAGTTTGATAAGATGATTGTTGTATATTTTGTTGATTGTTTGTTACCTGCATTTGAGGTACAATCTGTCCTAATCTAGAAGGATTATAACTCATAGCAATAGCAGCTTGATTTCTTATCCATTCGAGTTCATTGATAACTCCTGCTATTTGATCAGCACTAGATAAATCTATTTGCTTTACAATTTGAGCATCTATACCATTAACATCTGCATTAGATGTATCTAACAATATAGCTTTGTTAATTTTTATAGATCTTAACCATTGCTCTATAGTTATATCTTTTGGTTTAAGAGTAGTAGCTAAAGTAAATACTCTACCTATATCAGTATTAAATTTCTCTGTATACTTATTAACTCTTAAATTAAATTTATCTTGCCAAGGTTTACCTAAATCAAATATTGCTACATTTTCAGTATTGTTGAATACTTTAGAATACTCTACTCCCATAAAAGGAAGTCTTGTATCCCAAGGATTATTCATTGATTTATATTGATTTTTACAAGGACCTTTTTCTAAAAATAATTTATTACTAGATCCACCTTCACCATACATATACGCAGTATATACATGTGGAAAGTATCTTTCCCTTATTTCTATATCTAATTTAGGATTCTTTTCATAATTATCACTTGTCCAAAACTCTTCAAATGTATCTTGTTTGGCATTGTATCTTTTTACATTCTTTAATTTACGTAGTTGTTTAACAGCAGCTTTTAATCTCCTAATTTTTCTATCACCTACTAAAGAATTTTTACCATACCTATCATTTAAAGCTCTCATAAATGCTTGTCCTTCATGAGTATTTATTTTAGGAGCCATATCAAGAAATCCAGTTTGAGCATCTATAGTAGCAACTCTAGTAGCCATAGGTTCAGGCATTTGCTCTAATCCTTCATGTCTATTTTGATAATAGTTACTATATAAATCATCTAATTTCTTTATATCTGCATTAGTAATTACATTACCATGAAACGCAAATATTTCAGCTATAGACACTTCTTCCTCATATAAACCCCAATCTTCATTATCTGTAAATATTACTGAGTCTGTATTAGAATGTCTAAAGTTTAAAGGATTAAGTATTCTCATGTTAGCTTTTTTATTTCTAACATCTAAGTCATAATATTGTGATCCTGTAACACAGAAATGTTTAAAGTTTTCATCTGTCCAAAACTTAATCATATCTCTTTCTAATACAAAATCCAATATCTGTTGTATCATAGTTTCAGAAGGAGATCTATACTCTTCACCCATAAATCTTTCAATTTCTTTAGGTGTAAGAGCTTTTTGTCTTTCTCCAACTTGTTGTTGCATTTCTTTTTGTTGATCAGGAGATAAACTATAAGGATCACTTATATCATTCTCCATCATAAATTCTTGAAAAGCTTGATCTTTTAATGGTTGTATAATAGTATTATTTAACCATTGTTTTCTTAGCTCTAATCTTTTCTTTTTTCTAGCATTTATGTTTTGAACTGAACTATCTATTGCCATAGGTTTTAAAGGCATCATTTGACTTTGACCTATTAATGATTTAACTATTGGAGTTAATATATCTAAGTGCTCAATTTCTTCATCATATGAAGTATAACCTTCTTCTGCTAAAATACTAGAATCTATATCAGTTATATTATATGTACTTGATACACCTCTACCATTAAATAATCTATAATTGAGTTTTAATTTCTTATGTAGTTTATGATCATAGTCATAATTTATATCATAATAACTAATCCAATCCTCTAACCATTCCCAGTTTTTGGATCTTTTCATATAATCAGATACTCTCTCTAATTCATTGAAAGAGTATGAATCTGTTTTATTTTGAAATCCTCCTAAAAAATCACCAAGTCTTTTCATTAAAATGTATAA
>Ga0075158_10001857_pt1 | contig 15729 bp, 12 predicted proteins | sample JI91814BDNA_FD_70968 | JGI IMG/M metagenome (GOLD analysis project Ga0075158, IMG submission 70968) | Wastewater effluent complex algal communities from Wisconsin, to seasonally profile nutrient transformation and Carbon sequestration -... | ecosystem: Engineered > WWTP > Effluent > Algae... | reverse complement strand
AGGCTATTTCATCGGCTGGTATCAGCGCTCTGATTGATTTTTCGACTTGTTTAAAGAGTTTTTCGGTTAATTCTACTCTGGTGCCAGCGTGAGTAGCTACATGCAATCTCAATTGTCCGCCATCTATCTCTGGGAAATAATCCTCACCAATTAGAGGAATCATTGATAAAAGCCCGGTGTATAAGACTAAAAAGCACGACACTGCAATGATTGGATAGGTCAGCACATAATCGAGGGCACCGCGATAAGTGCGTCTGGCAAACTCAAAAGCACCGTCTATGGCGCCAAAGATTTTGCTGGCGATACTGGGCGCTTTTACTGGCGCAGTACCATCTGAGTGGCTGTGCTCGTGACCTAAGAGAGTCTTAGACATAAGCGGCACAATGGTGCGCGATAGTCCGTAGCTGGCGAGCATGGCAAAAGTGACCGATAGCCCTAGAGGGACAAATAGAGAGCGCGACGGCTCAGTCAAAAAGACCAGTGGGACAAAGACTATACAGATACTGAGGGTCGATACCAGAGCAGGCAGCGCCACTTGTCTGGCACCATCAAGGATGGCTGTCTCGACATCTTTGCCCATGGCCATATTGCGGTGCACATTTTCTACTTCTACTGTGGCATCATCCACGAGCATGCCCACTGCCAGAGCAAGTCCACCCAGAGTCATGCTGTTAATTGTTTGACCGGTGACAGCCAGTCCGATTATCGCTGCCAGGATGGCAAGGGGGATGGAAGTGGCGACAATCAGTGTGCTGCGCCAGCTGCCCAGTAGTGCCAGCATCATCAAAGCTGTGAGCAGAGCGGCTGTGAGAGCTTCTCTTATTACTTCGGCAACACACTCTTTGACAAAGAGCGATTGGTCGATAACTACATCGATATGACAGGCGGGAGGCACCATCGCTTTGAGCCGCGGCAAGATGTCTTTGACACCCTGTACGACCTTGAGTGTGGAGGCGTCACCGCTTTTGAGGATGTTAAGTAGCACCGACCTTTTGCCATCGACATTGACCACATTGAGCTGTGGTTGATAGCCGTCGTGCACATTGGCTACGTCTTTGAGCAATACCACTGCCGAAGTTTGGTTGCTGGTCAGGCTGGTTTTGATGGGCAGGTTATTGAGCTTTTTAATCTGGTCGGGCATGTTGTTGAGTACTACTGTGTACTCATATTGACCGAGCTTGGCTGTGCCAGTGGGCGCCACGATTGATTGGTCGTTGACTGCCTGCATGATGTCATAAGCAGAGAGTGCCTGCGAGCGCATGGCGATGGGATTGAGGTCAATCATCACCTGGCGGTATTTGCCACCATAAGGAAAAGGCGTGATAGCGCCCTGTACTGTGGCTAGCTGGGTGCGAATGAGATTGTTGGCGATATCAAAGAGTTTTTCTTCGGGGATGGTGTCGCTGCTAAGAGAGAGCTGCATCACCGGTACATCTGTTGCACTGGACTGTGTCACAAAGGGAGGGCTGATACCGCGCGGCAATTGCCGCAATATCGCTGTCCCCACCGACGATACCATGGCCACAGCCTCACCAATTGGTGTGCCTTTGCGCAAATAGACTTTGATTATGGACATACCAGATAGGGAGCTTGACTCCATCCGGTCGATGCCGTTAATTGTGGAGGTGAGCGCACGCTCGGTCACGGTGGTGACCAGGTTTTCCATAAAGTAGGGCGACATGCCCTGATAAGTCCAGATACAGCTGACTATCGGGGTATTAATCACCGGAAAAATATCGGTGGGCATTTTGATTATCGAGATGATGCCAAACATGGCTATAGCAATAGCCAGCACCACAAAAGTGTGCCCCTTCTTTAGAGCTAACTCGACAATCCACATATAGGCTCATTAGTTTAACACCGCAAAGGTTGTCGCAGTAGGCTTTAAGCTTGCTGCCAAGTGTTAACTGCTAGACTTTTTATGCAGTGATTCTAAAAGTTGGTCTTTGAGCATTTCGCGCTCCTCAATTAGAGCCTTTTTTACTCGCACCTGACCCTTGATACGGGCAAAGCCATAACTACTCAAAAACGAAACCTGCATGGCAAGGCCAACATTGCCAGCGACATAAGGTGCATTTTTTAGCACCTCTCCTTGCACAGTTTGTATATAGTCCGCGCGGTCCCAGGCTTTTTTGGCGAGGCGCTTTACAGACTTTTTAAGTTGTTTTTTACGGGCTTCTCTTTCTGACATTGGTTTGCCCCGGGCAAGTTGTGCCATCAATAATTACTAGATATGTTCCCCTTGATTAGCCCTTTTTACCCAGCAAATTAACTTCTATAAGCTCTTGGCAAAGAGGAGAGACAGAGAGCTTATTGATGCGCTATTGTTTAAGCCTGGAAGTTATTTTTTTGATTAACCGGGTCAACGAGCTTAAGAGCAAATTATTAGCGGTGCCTCTTTTAAAAAGTGCCGCGCGCAATTGTGCATTGTCTGCTTTGTTGACTTTAGCTCTTTGTCAAATGACACCAGCGGCAAACGCCCAGGTGTCGCCAAATCCAGCTGGAGCCACAGACCCGCTCAATTTAAGACCAAAGATGTCGCCTGTGCCCCCTGGCAAAGCGCCCAGCATAAACTCTGTAGTTGATGAGGAAATGCCCAAGCTGCGCGGATTGAGCAAAGACAATGACGCCAGTATGGCGACACTGGACCAGCTCGCTAACGAAGTCAGCAAGTCTCAAGGCAGTATCTTTGTCGATGCCGAAAACGTACTGGTCAAGCCGCCTTTGCTCAAGTCATTGATATCAATAAATGAGCAAGCTAACCCATATCAGCTCGATGCTACCAGCTCCAGACAAATTACTTTGCGCAGCGTCTTGCAGCAGGCCCTTTTGCAAAACCTGCCAATTAAAATCTCGCAAAGCCAGGCGATGAAAGAAAAGTGGGTCTATTACGGCGCGCTGAGCGGCTTTTTGCCCAGTCTTACTAATTCAATAAACTTCCAGGGTATCAAAGGCAACTATGTCTCGCCAGCTGGTCTGTCTATTCCCATATCTAATCCTTACTTTAATAGCACTGCTGGTTTTAATCAGTATCTTTTTAAAGGTGGTGGCATCCTGTTTACCGCCATGCAGGACAAGCATATCTATAAAGCGGCATCGGCTCAGCTCAAAGGCACCGTCAATGAGACTTTGCTTGACACTGCCTCGGACTATTATGATCTGGTCCGGGCTGATGTGCTTTTGCAAATCAGGATAAAAGCAGTAGAAGTCTCTCGCGCACTTTTGTTAGTCAATCAAGATCTTTTTGATAATGGCGTCAATACTCAGCTTGATGTTTTGCAAGCTAAGTATCAGCTCTCAGCCGATAGACAGCATTTGATCAAACAACAGGTCAAACGCCGTGAGCATGCCATCAAGCTCTCCACCATTTTAAACGCTGACAATGGTGTTGACCTCTCTGTGGGCAGTCGCATGGTCAGCAAGCAGCGGCTTGTAGATAAGAGTCTGAGACCAGCCGATTTATTGCAAATCGCTATCGACAAAAGACCCGAGCTAAAAAAATATGACGAGCTGAGATTGGCTGCTAAAGACGCTGTCAAAGTAGCACGGGCTGCACTGTTACCCTCAATTGCTGTAGCCGGTAATGTCATTGGTACAGGCTCTCATGCCACCAGCACTAGTGCCATAAGCTCCAATCAGCAAACACCAATGAGTAGCAGTGGATTGGGCGTAGGCTCCGTGGCATCGGCTGGCTCACTACCTCTAGCTGCCCCGCCATCTGGCAGCACAGCTGAGTCGCACTGGACAACGCGATCACTATTTGTTATCGGCGTTGGTGTCAACTATAACCTGGGCGGACTTGGTGTCGAGCAGGTAGCCGCTATCAAAGCCTCTAAGTATCAAGCCAGACAGGCTCAATTAGAGTTTCAACGAGAGCTTGAAAAAATCACCAAGCAAGTGCGCGACTCTTACCTGTCTAGCATGGCTGCCGAACAGTTGATAATCGAGACTACGGATGCTGTTAAGTACGCCGAAGAAGGTCTCAGGCTGGCTGAGGTGCGCTTCCAGGAGGGAGTAGGCACTTATCTTGATGTGATCAATGCCCAGCATGACTATACTAATTCGCTTATCGATAAAGCCAATGCCCTGATTGACTTTAATGTCTCACAAGTCAAACTAGTGCACGCAATAGGACTGCCCACAGTGGATACACTGACAGCGTCTGTGCCTCTAAAAAACGCACCGCTTAAATAATTAGCGGATAGTGTTTAAAATCTCAAGGAAGACAAAGGCAAAGGTAATGCCCATCAAAAATGTGGCCGAGAGTATGTGCCAAATAAGCACCGCTTGACGCTCATTTAGTGTGCGCATGATACCAACGCGCGATAGTACATAAAACATCACCGAGCAAAGAGCAATCAGTGCCACCACGAGCCTGGCCCAGCTCATGCAGATGCTGGCTGCCATAAGAGCCATACAGGTAACTGGCATGAGCAGACTGGAGAGTATGTCCGACTGTCTGGTTTTGCTGCCCTGGTTTTTGACTGATTTGCCTACGTGCAGGGCTGCTTCTTTGACGTTGTCGACCAGACCTAGCCTGGGCAAGGGCGCCTGCACACCGCTGGGTATTTCAGTAGGTATGCCAGCAGACTTGGCCAATTCGTCATTGGATTTGGGTTGCTCGCTCATTTGCTCTCCAGAATTACCGATGACTTAATCTTACCCGTAGATTTTGACGGATAAACTCAAAGGTAAGCCGCCACCCGCGGGCTTAAGCTTGGCGGGTGTCCGATAAAATCATGCCATAGCCGATGGGCAGAGTTCTTTGACTGGGCAATTGGGACAGTCGGGTTTACGGGCAAAGCAAATACGCCTGCCGTGCCAGATGATAGTGATTGAGTATTTAGTCCAGTCTTGTTTGGGAAAAAGTTTTTCTAAATCTTGCTCGATTTTGACTGGGTCTTCTTGTAGGCTAAAACCCAGACGCTTGGACAGTCTTTGTACATGGGTATCAACAGTCCAACCCGGTATGTTGTGTATTACACCCAATACCACATTGGCTGTTTTGCGCCCGACACCGGCTAAAGTCGTAAGCTCATCTCTGGTCTGAGGCGGTATGCCGTTAAAGCGCACCACCAGCTCCTGGGCGCAAGCCTGGATGTTTTTTGCCTTAGCGTTAAAAAAGCCGCTTGGCTTAATAAGCTCTTTGACATGCTCGATATCTGCCTCAGCTAGCGAGCGGGCATCTGGATAGTGTTTAAAGAGTGCCTTAGTCACTTTGTTGATAGTGACGTCAGTGCACTGCGCTGAGAGTATCACCGCTATAAGTAGCTGAAATGGACTGTCGTAAGTAAGCTCACAGTCAGCATCGGGATAGGTGGCACAAAGTGCGTCCAAGACTTTTTTTGCTACAGCGGGCTTGACCAGCACACCAACACCATGTTGTTTTTTGCCTGCGGGCTTGTTTGCTATTACTTTTGCTTTTGTGCTCGTTTTGACCGGCTTGCTTGCACCGGCTTTGGTACTTGCTTTAACAGGCTTGCTTACTTTGGCTTTTGTCTTGGTTTTAACTGCCGGGGCCGCCTTTTTAGCCATCGATTACTTTAGCTCCGTGGGTAATTGAGTGGACAACAAACAAATCGACAGGATCAAATTTGGTGGCGCAGACCATATCGCGCTCTTTTAAAACCAGCTCTTTATAGTTATGTTTGAGCAGCTCAGCACTCTCTGCAGAGTCGCACACAGCGTAGATAGTTGGTCCGCTGCCAGTCATATGGCAGGCAAGCGCACCTAGCTCCATAAACTTAGTTTTTAGTTCTTTTAGCTCTTTGTAATGTGGAAATAGCGCTTGTTCAAAGTCATTGCCAAAGGCCTTATAAGCCTCAGCATAGTTACATGAGTCTTGGAGATTGTCTGCCACATGTTTTGTTGCATCATCGGCAATACCACGGTCGTGTAATCTCTCGGAGAGACCAAACTTATAGCCCAGCTCGTCGTAAGTCTTATAGGCCCAGGGGGTAGAGACATGTAGATGTCTTGGCTTGGCGAGCAAAAAATGCAGTGGTGCTGCTGCTAGTGCAGTCTCTACGGCTGTTAGCTCGTCACCACGACCGGTGCCTACGGCTGTACCGCCTGTGAGGCTAAAAGGCACATCGGCACCGAGCTTTTTGCCTATATCTATTAACTCATCTTGTGACAATACACCGCGGTTGGCCACATCTAAAAAGTAACTATTCATTGCAAGCAGTGCTGCTGCGCCGTTGCCCGAGCCGCCTGCCATGCCAGCGCCAATTGGTATTTGCTTTTTGGTATGTACTGAGATTTTGAGTGGACTGCGCACATACTCAGATGCCGCCGATAGATAGAGTCTGATTGCTTTAGCAATGAGATTATCGGCTCCCAATGGGAAGTCCTCAGTACCACCGAGATTGTCGCTCTCTGCCGTTATTGTGATAGAGGGCTCGCGCGCTGGCTGGATGTCAAAACTGAGCGTATCGGCCAGACTAATAGTCTGCATCAGAGTTTTGACCTGATGATAGCCATCAGGCATGAGACCGGTCATCTCAAAAGTGAGATTGATTTTGGCTGGTGCTAAGACCTGGATCACGATTTATCTGTTTGCGGTGTGGGGCAAGATGTCATAAAGTCTATCAGCCAATGCGGCAAATTTTTCCAGGGATAGAGACTCGGCTCTGGCAGCTGGAGATATATGCAGCTCTAGCAAAAGTGCATGCAACTCATCTTGAGTAAGATGAGTAAAAGCCAGATTGTTTTTAAGCATTTTGCGACGCTCTTTAAAGCCGCTGGCCACTACCTTGCGCAAAAGACTCAGATCTTTTACCGATACCTTTGGCTTTGCTCTGGTCTTAAGCTCGATTACAGCAGATTCTACATTTGGCTTGGGGATAAAGTGCTCGGCGCCTACTTTAGCAAGCATCCGGCACTCAGCATAATAATCAGCCAATGCTGTGATTTGACCGTAAGCCTTGGAGCCTGGTGGTGCAGATATGCGCTGTGCTAGTTCTAGTTGTACAGTCATGGTAAGGCGCTCGATAAGAGCCGTCCACGGTGCTGGTTGGTCGATTTCGCCCAGTACTCTGGCAATAATCGGTGTGGTGATTTGATAAGGCACATTGCCTACTACTTTGAGCTGTTTGGCACCTATCTCAGCTAAATCAAAATGGAGGAAGTCCTTATTAATAACAGTCAAATTGGGATACTGCTCTTTCATGCCCTCCAGGCGCGCTGCCAGGAATGTATCTAGCTCAACTGCATGGACATGGGCTCCGCTCATGAGCAAAAATTCGGTCAAAAAGCCCAGACCGGGACCAATCTCTACCACTGTATCGCTGGGTTTAAGATTGAGGCTATCGACAATCATACGCAGGATGGCCGGTTCAACCAAAAAATTTTGACCAAAGCGTTTTTTTGCTCTAACAACTTGTGCTCGCTGATAGAGAGTTTCTCTTGTGATTTCAGCCATTATTAGTGGCTTGCCTCCACTGATTTTTCGCCGTTTTTGATGGCGCCATTGACCTGAGTGAGCATCTGAGTCGCTTCACTATCACTTTCTACGACCTTTTTGACCAGTCTTAGCTTGATAATTTTGTGTCGGTCAGACTCCACTACAGTGAGGATATAAAGGTCTGATTCGATTTCATCGCCAGGTTTGGGCTCGCGACCGAGTTTGCCAAAGACGTGTCCACCGATGGTGTTAAATTCATCGTCTTCGATATCGAGACCGAGCTTGTCGTTAGCATCGTCAAGCGGCAGTTTGGCATCTACCAGATAGCTGCCATCGGCTTCTTCGACGATAAACTCTTCGACAATCTCGTGCTCGTCAGCAATGTCGCCGACTAGCTCTTCGAGCAAGTCTTCGAGAGTGACTATACCTTGAGTGCCACCATATTCGTCCATGACAATTGCCATGTGTGTTTTGGTGCGCTTAAACTCGGTAAGCAAGTCTTTGAGGTTTTTGTTTTGCGGCACAATCAATACTGTGCGAGCAAATTCTCTTACATGGGTCTGTTCTTTATGATCCATGAGAGCACGCAAACCGTCTCTGATGTGTACCACACCAAAGATATGGTCTTCGTCTTCGTCATAGACAGGCAGACGCGAGTGTCCGTGTTTGAGAGCTTCGGCCACAAAGGCTTTCATTGTGGTCTCAGCTGAGACACATACAAGATCTATACGCGGTGTCATGACCTCGGAAGCAGTAGTATCCGAAAAATCAAAAACACTGTGCAGCATTTCTTCTTCGCCAGATTCCAGTAAGCCTTCTTCGTGGGAGGCGGATACCAGCATTTTCAGCTCTTCTTCGGAGTGCACCATGTGCACCGATGGTGGTTCTTTGATTTTGAGCACCTTAACAACAATAGCTGTGGTGCCATTGAGTATCCTGAGAAAGGGCGAAGTGATAAAGCACCAGAATTGCATCGGTATTACAGTCCACAAAAGCACTTGCTCTGCTCTTGTGTAGGTGAGCATCTTAGGCAGTAGCTCACCACCAACAGTCTGTATATAGGCAGTAAAAGTAAATGCCAGGGCATAACTGCACCATCTCAGGCTCTCGATTGTTTTATGACCCCAGGCTGCACTTACTCCAATTCTCTCGGCGTGCATAGCAACGTTTTCGGCCAGGGCGCTCTCACCGGCCGCACCCAATAGGAGTGTGGCGATAGTGATACCGAGCTGACAGGCAGAGATAAAGCGTTCCGGGTCGTCGACAAAGACCTGGGCTTTTTTAGCCAGTACATTGCCGTTTTCGGCTAGATGTTCGATACGGGTGCGACGGACGCGGGCAAGCGCCATTTCGGCCGCCACAAAAAATGCGTTTAGCGCAATTAAAATTGGAATCCAGGCTATTTGATACAAAGCAAAAACCAGGCTCAGCCTAAGCTAACCCTGTCTCCTTCTTTTTGACGATTCTCAAATGCCCGTGCTCGACGCAGGACCCGGGAGGGTCATCGGAGCTAGTACTACTAGTAGAGGTGCTACTTTCGGATTCGTCCATCAAAGTGCTGTTTAAGTACCTTATATGCTGCGTCAATTGGTCAGAGCCGTACCGGCTTAAATTGGCAAAAGCGGCAGTCACGCTTCAAACTCAGGCGTTTCTTACTCAAAGGTAAGAGCCTGAGTGCCAGATTTAGATCAATCCTACCATACGCCAGCTTAGGGCAAACCCCGGTTTTTACGCTTTTGACACGGGCAAATCCCGAATATTTGGGCTTTTGAGTAGGTTATCAAGAAATTATTGAAGCATCGCCACTCTAACTGAGTGGTTGTGACATAATCATCCATATTTTGTGTATTGCCCGAGAACGCCACCTGGACCAGGTTTATGAGATTTAATAAAGCTAGCTTCGCAACCATAAGCGGCACCACAATTGCTCTCATCGCGGCCGTTTTCCTTACTGCGCCTGCAAATGCAGACTCTGTAAGCAAAGTAGATTTTAAAAGTGCCAAATCCAAAAGTCAGGTCGAGGCTAAGCAAATCGCTGTATCGATACCAGGGCTTGGCGAAGCAAAAATTATCGTGACCCCTAAAAACGAAGTTAAGAGCAAATCAAACGGCAAGCCAAAAAATGGACGCCAGGCTATTGCTGAGCCCTTAATTAACGCCGGGCTCAGTCCCGGTCAAAATATTTCAGTAAAAGTGCCCCGTACAGTCGATGAATTTGTCGACGATATGGACGGTGTCAGGCGTCAGGTGACTAAGTCCGCTACATCGGTCTGGACCGAGGTCTCAAGACTTTTGCAATGGATTGGCCGGTCGCTCAAGCAATATTTTACGCACCCTACCATCACTCCTGGTGGCTATCCTTATATCGAACAACCCGGGCAAGTAGCAGCCGGCGCCAGATTGCACTTTACTCGCGAAGGCAGACTCAAAACTGTAGTCAGTCGCTAGCTTGTTAGCCCAAATATTTGAACATATTGGTTTGCCTACGCACTAGCACTCCAGGCTCTGGCCATTAGTCTGGCGCCAATGATTTGCGCAAAGAAAATGGCAAACGGTGTCATCACCGCAAAAACCATAGATGCAATCGGCAATATTGTTGCCAGTATGCTTAAGGCAAAGGCACAGAGCCAGGCTGCTAAAAATAGAAAGGGTTTTTTGGCGATGCGTTTAAGCACTTTGAGCCAGGCAAAACCCGCTGCCATGCTTTCTTCTTCGGCAAAGTTTGCCATCAAAACCGCACCAAAAAAATGTCCGCAAGTAAATAATGCAAACAAGCCGATATAGCTCGCCAGCGCCCACTGGCTAAAGCGTGGGTCAGAAATATTGCAGGAGCCGGTCTCAGCGCCAATTATCAAGACCGAGGCAACCATGCCCAGACCAACAAAAGTAAAGCCCATGCCGATAGCAGCCCAGCTTATGCCAGATATGAGCAGGTCTACCCAGTTGTTCCATTCGGGTAGTTTGGCTGTTGGGTCCACAATGCACTGCCGCATAACTCTTAAAAGGTAGCCATAGCTCAGTCCAAGCAGGGCTACACAAAGAGGTAAAAACAGTTGGTTGACGACAAATGTGGTGGCCGCTAAATAGCTTATCAAGCTGCCAATCATTACTTTGACCATCCAGCCTGGCTCACTGGTGATGCTTTTAAATGACAGTGACAGGACATCACTGGCGGTTACTATTTGTGCGCTCTCTGCTTCGGTCATTAGCCAGCCAGGTGGGCAATTGGGGATTTTTCGAGGGTCTTTAATAGTTCGCCATCGGTCATATTAAATAGTATCGGAGTGACCGATATATAGCCTGATGCTACGGCAAAAACATCACTGTCGGTGGCTTCGCCGTCTTCGATGGCGTGACCGGAGAGCCAGTAATAGTCGCGGCCCATGGGGTCAGAGCGGCGCTCAAAAGTATCATGATATTTGCGCACGCCCAGTTTGCAGATTTTTACACCTTTGACGGCCAGTACCGGGATATTGATATTAATAAGTCCGCGCTTAGTCTTGGGTAAGTCAGCGTAGCTCTCAAGGAAATGCAAAATAAACTCAGCGCCAGTAGTAAAGACCGCTTGCTCGCCTTTATAAGCGCTGACAGCGATACTTGGCAATTCGCTAAAGGCACCCTCCATGGCGGCAGCTACAGTGCCTGAATAAAGCACATCTGTGCCCAGGTTTGGTCCCGAGTTGATGCCAGATATGACAACATCAGGGGCTGTACCCATAAGCTCGCTGATGGCGATTTTGACACAGTCAGCAGGAGTGCCAGTGGTCGCCCAGGCGCCTTTTACCTCACTGCCGAGGTCGACAGGCTGCACTCTCAAAGGCTTGTGCAGGGTCAGTGAGTGCCCGGTGGCGGAGCGTTGTCTATCGGGCGCACAGACATAAACGTCGTGCTTACCTGACTGGCCAAGCACTTTTGCCAGGGTGTTTAGACCCGGTGCCTGTATACCATCGTCGTTAGATAGAAGAATTCTCACTGAAATTGCCTCCTTGCCAGCTGGAAATCCAAAATTGGCGTTTTAAATGACTTACAATTATAGGGTTAAATTTCGGCTTCCCCTGGGGATTACTTATGTTGGATTCAGTTTTCGAGCGCTCTAGCGATTCACTCCTGCAAGTTTTACAGTTGGCTCTTGATGAGTGCATCGCGCTCGAGCACACATATATCTGTACAGATCATATTTTGACTGCTCTAGTCAGTGAGTATGCAGGAGTTGCCTGCGAAGCACTGACCAGTATGAAAATCGATGAAGAAAATGTGCGCAAAGAACTGGCTGAGAAAGTCAAGGGTAACACCGAATCTGAATTGCCTTTTAGCGGTCGCCCGGACCTGAGCTCTGGTCTACCATCAGTTACACTGCCAGTAGTGGCACAGTCGGCTGGCAATGCCGCTGACACTCGCAAGGCTTATGGCATGAGTGATCTCACTGTGCAAGCTTTGCACCGTGCTTACGAATATGCTCTGTTTTTTGGTCTTAGCTATATCAATCCTGAGCATCTCTTGCTCGGCATCATGGATTTGAGAGAGTGCACAGCTGTGCGTACCATAGTGGATCTTGGTGGCAACGTCGACTTTTTGCGTCGTCAAATTATGCTGATGATGGCAAAGTCACTGAGCAGCGAGAGCGATCTGCCCGGTCTTAAGGGAGCTGTTATAAGCGGTCTTAAGGAAATAATCGACAAGCACTACCGTGCGGTCAGCACTCTGCAAGCACTATCGATGCGCAGTCGTCATGCCCTGACTTCGCTGCCACCACGCTCAGATATTGTCCACATGGTATGCATCGGTTATTTCCCGGACTTTTTGCTCAATCAAATAGCGTTTAGACGTTATCTGTTAGAAGAAACACTGGCACAACTCAATTTGCGCGTCGGTGGTCTGGAAAAAGAATTATCTTCGACAATTATCTCGGCAGCTGCTCAAAGTCTGCGCGCAGAAGTACGTAGCTCACTGGAGTTTATGCTATCGAGCGAATACAGACTGTTTAGCAATATGCTGGATGATGCCGAGCACGATTTAATCGGCTCTGTAATCGAAGATCTGTGGTGGGCTCAGGGCGAAGAAATCGCTCTCAATGAGCTGTTTAGCGAAGCGCTAGATGATCACAGACGTAAGCATCTGCTCGACCTGCAAAAGCGTCGCCTGGAAATAACAACAAGACTTGCTAATCTCAAAGAGCGTCTTGATGAGACCATCCGCCACTGCTTTGTCAAAAGATCGACAGCCGTTTAGGTCTTAACTAAATTAGCTCTGAACCAGTGGTCTACGCAAGTATCGTAGTCTTCAATTTCTCTGCGACTTGGCTCGTGCACCTTAATCTTGTTTTCCGCTAAAAGCCTTTCCCAAGTCACTTTCGGCACCTATCAAAAACAGCTTATTAGCCTTCTTTACCGAAGTAAGGAAGTGGTCACCACTGAGAAGTTTTCGCTGAGCTTCATCAATGCTGATTACTACAGGATTTATGTCTCTGTTGATCTCTCTTTGCACTGAGCGCAAGGCAACTGCAATATCAGCCAGACCAATGTTTCCAGCAACAAAAAGATCTATGTCGCTGGAAACAAGCTCGCTGGACTGAGCAAAGGAGCCGTATATGAAAGCAATCTCGATTTTTTTAGCCAGGGGCTTGAGTGCCTTTTTGACAAGAGCCACGACCCCAACTGTCTTTGTCAAAATGCTCTGTAGCTCTGGAAGGATTTGGCAGTCTTTATTTGCTTGATAGTAGACTCTCCGTCCATCTTTATGAGAAACAAGAATCTCTGACTTGAGCAGGGTCTCAAGCTCTCCCTGCAGGCTTGAGCGAGAGACGGACAGATAGTTGGCCAGCTCCAGCATGTACCACTGCTTTTCGGGCTGAAGTAAGAGGGCAGCCAGGAGCTTGCGCCTTAGATTGGAAAAAATAGGATCTAGCAGGGAGGAATTCACTTGAGACCAATTGTATGGATTTCTCGTACAATTGTACCCAAGGTTCGTACAATTGTATCGATTTTTCGTCACATGATTTGCAATTCCCATGATTTCGTCAATAAATCTAGAAAAGTCATGTCTACTCTTTCTAGATTTCTCGGACTGGCAAATGAGCATCCGTCACCAGGTGCGGCCGACTTACCAACCGCGACGAGTATTGTCTTCAGCTCTTTCGGCGTTTGTTTCGGCCTTGTCGGCGTAGTTTTGGGCGTCATCTGCGGCAGATTGAGCTTTTTGGGCATAGGTACGGGCGTTGGCGTCACCACTGCTTGCCTTGCTATAGGCTTGCTCGGCTTCTCGTCTGGCTTCTCTGGCGGCATATTGAGCTTCTTCTGCTGCTTGCTCGCGGTTGTATTTGTCGCCGTGCCAAGACCTGTCGTAAGCTTCTCTTGCTCGGTCGGCTTGGTCTTGCGCCCTGTAAAAGTTGTCGCTGGCGCTACTACCACCGGTGGTCACGCCTCTACCTTGATATGGAGCGCTCGGCATTGAGTTAGCCGCGCGCAACAGGCGGAATGTCATTTGTCCTGCACTAAAATGATTGTTTGGCTGTATGTTTTGTAGGCTATTGAGGGTGCGTTGAGTTGAGATAGTTGGCACCGATCGCACCGGCACATGGCAGGGCACGCCCTGATTCATAAAGGGTTTGTTGTACACAGGGCGCTGTTGAAACTGCCCTGTATTATTATTTGCGTATTGAGAGCCGCTGTTTGTCGACCAGTTGGCTTTGCTTTCTACAGCATCCAGCATGTTCTCGAGTTTTTGATTGGTATCCTGATATTGCGTCTGAGCCAGCGCTGGGGCGGCTAGGCAAACCAGGCTGATTAACAACAAGTCGGCTGCTCTTTGAGGCGCCAAAAGATTTTGTAAAAGCATGCTCGGCGTTTTGCAACACATTTGATAAGCCTTAAGTTTGGTTGTTTGTGAAAACTATGTACCCACAAGCTCACATAGCGTTGTATCAAATATTCTAGTCAGAGTAATTTCGTTTGAAATTGCCTAAAGCTGCTTGGAGCAGACCAACACAATTTATCATGTCACGATGGTGTTCTTGAATGCAGCACGGCAATAATTGATCGACTTCAATTTCAGAGTTCACCGGTCAAACCGTTAATTGTTAGCAGCGGTCGCACTTGTTTCTCCTGTTTAGATTTCGAAATTACTTACATCAGCTTGGTGCACTAAACAATCTGCGTTACTTAGACCACAATATAAGTTCGTAGATTTTAGATGCAGCCAATTGATCATCAACCAGTTTGCTTCGCCTTGCTGCAAGCTCAGAGCAATTATCTTTGCGGTTGGGCTATTATGTATTCCAAGACTGGGCGAGTTTCTGCGCCATTCTTTCTCTCTGCATCTTCCTTTTGCTGCAAAGCTTCATTATCTTTGATTGCCTTCTCCAATCTTCGCCGCTCACTCAATTCAGCTTTGCTTGTTTCAGGCTGAAGGTAGGATGTGCACAGCGACAATACGATAAGAAAAAGTCCTACGAGACCAAGCGCAACAGAGCTAAGACGAACTAATTTTATGAAGCAAACCCCGCTTTTAAGCTCATTCTATCAAAAGCTCTCGGCACCAAAGCTGCCAAAACTCTGAACATGCAATTGCACTAGTGAACCTCAGGCTCACTATCTCGTTTCATTCGAGATTGGACCATGTCGATCTCACTTTGGATTGTTTTGACATCTGATTGATTTGCTCCAACCATTGCCCTGTCAAAATAGTAGAGTGCTTCTTTGGGACTATCGTCTATGAGCAGACGCCCCAAACTGAGCAGCAAATGACGCAGCAAGGCTCCTTGAGTGTTGTTTGATCTAATGCCTTGCTCCAATGCCTGGCGAGAGCAATAGATACTTACTTCCTTTGTATCGCCTTGCAATTCATGGATAAAGTTGTTGCTTAGTGTCAGCCACTTCTGGCAGGATGCTGTAGGATCATTGCCAAAGTTACTGCTGATTGCTTCTAATAAAGGAGCAGCAATGTCTCCATTGTATCCTCTGAGAGTAGCACACTGTGCGGCCTCGGACATGGCAGTTTGTTTGTCACCTTTGTCTAGGGCCACTCGACAGCGCAATTTACTAAACAAATAGATTGGCTCAAAATTAGCTCTATGTTGATCGCTCGTAAATACGGGACTGACCAAAGGCTGCACTTTATCCAGTATGGTAATGGCACGACTGGCTTGGTCAGAGCTTCTCAGGGCGTTTGCCAGGCAGTAGGTCTTATTGATAACAGTATTTGTATAGCTGCTGGTACTAACCGGCACCATTTCAAATTTCAGCATTTTGATAAATGCGATTGTCTCGTCCACAAGACTGGTGGCATTTGCCAGATGAGCAGTATCGTTATCTTTGTGCCAGATGAGC
>Ga0075158_10001854_pt1 | contig 15733 bp, 11 predicted proteins | sample JI91814BDNA_FD_70968 | JGI IMG/M metagenome (GOLD analysis project Ga0075158, IMG submission 70968) | Wastewater effluent complex algal communities from Wisconsin, to seasonally profile nutrient transformation and Carbon sequestration -... | ecosystem: Engineered > WWTP > Effluent > Algae... | reverse complement strand
GTGCTCGCGGAGCTGCGGCCGCTCGACGCCGATGCGCAGGCGACCAGCGAGATCGTCGCGGTGCTCACCGGGGTGCCGGCGGAGCGCGAGCGGATCGACCGCGCGACGGTCGAGGCGGCGACCGACAAGCAGCTGCTCGACGCGTGGCGGGCGCTGACGGACCCGCGGCAGGCGCTGCTCGTCGTGCACGCGGCGACCAAGCTGGCCGACGAGTCCAACGCGGTGGCGACGTCCGACGTGGCGGAGCGCTGGCGGCAGAAGGTGTCGCTGCTCGGGGGCAACGACGCCGCGGCGGAGCCGCAGGCGCTCGGTCGACTGCGCCGCGAGGACGCGCCGGCGAGGTCGAACAAGCACGTGACGAACAGCCCGGTGGCGCCGCTGCGCCGAGTTGAGCCGACCACCCGCGGGCGCGGTCAGCTGGTGCTCGGTCGGGCGATCCCCACGGCCAATGCGCGCGAGCGCAGCCTGGCCCGCGTGGTCCAGCGCCGGCTGCAGGAGCAGCTCGACGTGCGGCTGATCGTGTCGGGGTCGTGGTCGATCTTCACGCTGCACGTCCCGCTGTCGGCGGCGGGCAAGCCGAAGCAGGTCGTCGACCTGCTCGAAGGGACAGATCCACCGAAAGACGCGGCGCCCGCGGCCGCGCCGGAGGACCCGATCACCCGCCGACTGCGCCGCGAGCTGACCGCCATCCGCGATCAGCTGCGCGAGCGTCCGCTGAGCCAGGACCTGTTCCAGGCGGCGCAGCTGTGGCTCGGCGCCCGCATGGTCGCGGCCAGCGTCGACGGCGAGGACTGGACCGCGCTGTGGAGCGAGTCGCTCGACCTCGCCAGCGGCGACGGAGAGATCGCCGCGGCGCTCGCACGCGACGCCCAGGCGATGCTCGCCGCCACCCCGGAGGAGGCCGTGGCGTGGCAGCAGCGCTGGCTGGATTTTAATAGCAGCGAGCCGGGGTGGGCGTGGGTCGTCGTCGGCGCGGAGGCCGAGGTCCAGGGCGTCGTCAATTTCTTGAAGGGCGGGATCACGTTCGATCCGCCCCCCGAGAAGAAGTAGTCGCGTCGGTCGTCCGCGCCGCGGCGGCTCAGGGCGTCGTCTTGACGCCGGCGGTCTGGCCGCTGCCCGCGGGCACAGCCGTGACCGTGCCAGCGGTGGGCGTGGGGGGCGAGGCGACGGGCGAGGCGACGGGCGTGGGCGTGGTCGCGACCGGCGTGGGCGCGGGCGCGGGCGCGGCGTTGATGGTCGGCAGCGGGCCGGGGACGCCGGTGGCCAGCAGCGGGACGCCGATGGTCGAGGCGCCGCCGCCCTTGAGGCCGTTGTAGTGGCCGAGGAACTCCCATTCGGGGTCGAACAGCATGGTGGCGACGATGTAATCGCCGGCAGCGGGGCGGGCGTGGATCTCGAGGGCGTGGCCCTCGGGGATGTCCTTCATGGCGGCGGACAGCGGGTCGGGGACCTTGTCCTTATCGATGTCGACCTTGCTGAACTTGCCGGGCTCCTTGTTGATGAAATCGCCGATCTTGTCGCCGGTGTGCAGGCGGTTGTACGTGACGAGCATCGACACCGGGAGGACCGCGAGGTCGGCGGCGAGCGGACGATTGGGGTCGTCGAGGGGCATCGCCGGGAGCTCCATGCCGGCCTTCGTGAACGAGCCGTCCTGCTTGCCGGACGCGTCGACTGGTTTGCCGCACGCGGCGACGAGGAGGATGAGGGCTGCACTACAGATCCGACCGAGCATCAGGACTCCTTCCCCGACATTGGGGGCGACTGGTGTTTGAGGACCCAGCGCGGTGATCTTCCAACGTGAGGGCGTGGGCCGGCAAGCCTCTCGGTGGCGGACGGGCGTGCGCTTCGCCCGGCTAGTCGGGGTTTCGAGCCTCGAGGTCGCCGAGGATGCGCATGAGGTCGTCGCGCATGCAGGCGAGGCAGTCCACCTTCCACAGGAATTCGCGGCAGCCGTCCCTGGGGGTGGCGGCGAGGAGGCGGAGAGCGGGGATGACGCGGGGATCGTTGTCGGCCTCGATCTTGGCGAGCACGGACTTCTTGCCGTCGCAGTTCTGGATCTTCTCGATCCACGCGAGGTTGCGGACATACAGCGGGATCGACTGCTTCTCGGATTCGCTCGCGGAGGTGATGATCTCGGCCGAGCTCTTGCGGGCCTTGCGATCAGTGCCGCGGGTCAGGATCTCCGCGTGGGGGGCGAAGGCCGCAGGGATCTCCGGCGGCGGGGGCTCGTCGGTCTTCTTGGTGGGTGAGGTCGGCGTGGGGTCGGCGGGGCGTGCGACGATCACCTGCGGCTCGTCCCGCGGGACATCGGGCTCGGCGTCGCCGCCGCAGGCGCAGCGGGCGAGCAGCGCGAGCAGCACGAGCACGGCGACGCCGAGGGTCCACCACACGCGCCGGCCGCGGCCCTCGTAGGCGGGGAGCGCGTCGGTGATCGCGGTGCGGACGTTGAGCACGAGGCTCCACGCGCTGGCTCGCATGGCCGGCCGCTCGCCGGTCATGATGTTGGCGATCGCGGTGTGGGCCGGGACGCCGGCGATCGGGCGGCGCACCGTCGCGGCGGCGATGTCCTCGCCGCGGGTCACCGAGCGCAGCTCGTCGCGCACGAGCGCCGGGGTGGCGGGGCGCTTGGCGGGCGAGGGGTCGAGCAATTGGGCGACCAGCGCGGCGAGGGCCGGCGGCACGCCCGGGACCGCGGTGCGCAGGTCGGACGGCGGCACGGTGAGCTGGCGCTGGAACAGCTCGGTGAGGCTGTCGCCGGTCCACAGGCGGCGGCCCGTGCACATCTCCCAGATCATGACGCCGAGCGAGTAGAGGTCGGTGCGGCCGTCGACCTGACCGGCGACGGCCTGCTCGGGCGCCATGTAGCCGGGCGTGCCGATCACCACGCCGGCGCGGGTGAGCGGCTGATCTCCGGACAGCGTGACGGTGGCGCCGTCGTCGGAGCGGCGGGCGATGCCGAAGTCGACGACCTTGGCGAACAGCTGGCCGTCGCGCTCCTCGATCAGCACGTTGTCGGGCTTGAGGTCGCGATGGATGATGCGGGCGGCGTGGGCGGCGGCCAGAGCGTCGGCGATCTGGGCCCCGAGCTCGGCGGCCAGCGGCCACGGGAGGGCGCCGCGGCGGATGTGCTGCGTGAGGCTCTCGCCGCGGACCAGGCCGATGACGAGGTAGTGGCCGCCCTCCGGCAGCTCGCCGAAGTCGAGGGCGCTGACGACGTGCTGGTGCTCGATCTGCGCGGTCGCCATGGCCTCGCGCGAGAAGCGGGCGACCAGCTGCGGATCGCCGGAGAACTCGGTGCGGATCGTCTTGAGCGCGACCTGCTTGTTGAGTTTGAGGTGCTGCGCGACGAACACGGCGCCCATGCCGCCCTCGCCGAGGATCTCGACGATGCGGTAGCGGTCGTCGATCACGCGGCCGATCCACGTGGTGTTCGGTGACTCCGCGGCGGGCAAGCTGGGGTGCGTGTCGGCCAGAGGCGACTCCTCGAGGACAAAAGGGCCCCGAGTATACGCATCCGGGGCGCGCGGTGTGGTGTGACCGTCGCTCCGAATGTCCCAAGGGACAGGTCGCGCGCGGGCGCACGGCGTGCGCGACTGTCCGCTGAAGTCTTAGTGTTTGTGCGAGCAGCAGCTGTGCGGCTCGGGCTCGGCGGCGACAGCGGTGGGGGCGGGCGCGGCGGCGGGGGGCTCGGGGGCGGCGTGGCCGCCCTGCTCCCACAGGCGCTGGACGAACGCTTGCGGGGTCTGGCGCAGGAAGCTGGCGAGGAACAGGGCGCCGAGGGCGAACAGGCACACGTCGCTGAAGATGGAGGCGTCGTGGTGGACGTGGGCGTGCGCGGTGGAGGCGGCGATGCCGGGGGCGACGAGGTCGAGGGCGACGCCGAGGCCGACGGCGAGGGCGATCATCAGGCCGGTGAAGGCGAGGGCGACGCGGCGGCCGTGGATCCCGCTGAGCAGGCCGTAGGTGGTGGCGTTGGTGGCGGGTCCGGTGAGCAGGAAGGCGAGCGCGGCGCCCGGGCTGAGGCCCTTGGCCAGCAGGACGGCGACCAGCGGGGTCGCGCCCGAGGCGCAGACGTAGGTCGGCACGCCGATCACCGCGAACAGCAGGACCTGCAGGGCCGGGGGGATCGCGGTGAAGGTCGCGGGGTCGAGCCACGGGTGGATCATCGCCGCGAGCAGCAGGCCGAACACGATCCACGGGGCGGTGGCGTCGACCATCTCGACCAGGCCGACGCGGAAGACGCCGTCGCGCAGGCGCTCGCCGAGCGGGCGCGGATCGGCTGGCTTTTCGGACAGGTTGCTCGCGGGCCGCAGGCGGTCGGCGAGGCCGCCGACGAGCCAGCCGACGAGCAGGGCCACCACGACCGCGCCGAACACTCGCGCGGCGGTCATCGGTCCGCCGAGCAGGGGGATCGACAGCAGCACGGCGTCGATGCCGAGCTCCGGCGTGGCGACGAGGAAGGCCATCGCGGCGGCCGCCGGCACGCCGCGCTGCAGCAGGCTGCGGTAGACCGGGACGACGCCGCACGAGCACAGCGGGAGCGGGAGGCCGAAGGCGACGCCGCGGGCCGCCTGCGCCAGCGACGAGCCGCGGCGGAGCCAGCGGAGCGGGGCCTCGGGCAAGAAGGTGGCGACCAGGCCGGCGAGCACGAACGCGAGGAGGAGGGCCGGCGCGCTGTCGCGGGTGAGGTCGGTGAGGGCGGCCAGGACCTGGGTGAGCGGGGCGGACTCACCCGCGTGACCGTCGTGGCCGTGGTCGCTCTGGCGGGCGAGCAGGGCGAGCAGGCCGAGGCCGGCGAGGCCGCCGAGGCTGGCGGCGACGCGGACGCGGGTCGAGGGCGGTGGTTCGGGGCGGTGACCGTGATCGTGACCGTGACCGTGATCGTGCTCGTCGTGGCGGGCGCTGCGGTGGGCGACGACGTGGAGGAGGAGGCCGCCGACGAGCGCCTGGAACAGGCCGTTGTAGGACTCGGGGATGGCGCCGAGGGAGGAGTCGGCGAACACGAAGCCGGCGATGGTGGCGACGCCGAGGAGGACCATCGCGGAGGAGGCGCGGAGCAGGCCGAGCGGCGAGAGGAGCCACCACACGGCGACGGCGACGGGCAGTTGATGGGCGATGACGGCGACCTCGAGGGCGTGTCCGGAGCTGCCGGCGAGGTGTGCGGAGGCGAGGGCGAGGCCGTCGGTGAACGAGTGTGCGGCCATGCCGAGCACGGCGACGGTGAGGGCGGTGCCGTGGGTGCCGCGGGCGGCGAGGCGGAGCGGGCCCTCGGCGATCGAGGGGCCGAGGATGCCGAGGACGAGCGCGAGGAAGGCGGACAGGCCGGCGTGGGCGAGCGCGGTCGGGACGATCTCCACCATGACGAGGCCGGCGACCGCGACGAGCACGAAGTTGTCGAGCGCGGCCATCGTGACCTTCTCGCGGCGTGCGACACGGTGGATCCCCGGGCCGAGCAGCAGCGCCGCGACGCTGATGGCGAGGATCTGGAGGCCGTGCGGATCGCTGCCCATGGTCGCGGGGAATATACTCGGGGCGGCGGCTCGCGGGCGGGTATTCGCGGGCAAAACCGGCGGTATACGGGGCGCTCGTGCGCGACGGCGCGGGCCCGCGCCAGCGCCTGCGGGCATGTGAACGGCCAAGCACACCGGGTTCTCAGGTTGACGGCGCCTGCGGCCCGTTCGAAGCTGTCACCCCTATGGCTTTGCGTGGACGCACGATTGCATTGGTCTTGGTGGTTTCTGGGTGCTCGGGCGGCGATTCGGACGACGAGACCGGCACGGTGCCGCTGACCACGGGCATGACGCCCGGGACGATGACGATGACGATGACGATGCCGACCACGATGGTCGACCCGTCGACGACGACCAGCGGCGAGACGACCGAGGAGCCGACGACGGAGCCGCCGCCGACGACCAGCGAGTGCACCGACGGGACGCTCAACTGCCCGTGCTTGCCGCTGTCGTCGTGCCTGGGCGAGCTGGTGTGCGTCGCGGAGCTGTGCGTCGAGGCCGTGGACACGACGACGACGGGGTCGACGACCGAGTCGGACGACACGACGACGGACGACTCGACGACCGGGCCGCCGCCGGTGGCGATGTGCGCCGACGGGATGGTCGCGCCGGGCGAGCTGTGCTTCAAGGTGGGGACGCCGCTGGGCATGGGCTCGGGGCCGATCGCGGTGCTCGCGGTCGACCTCAACAACGACATGCACCTCGACATCGTGTCGGCCAACAACGGGTCGAACAACCTGACGCTGCGCAAGGGCAAGGGCGACGGCGGGTTCGAGTCGCTGTCGGCGCTGGCGACCGGCACGGGGCCGTACGCCCTCGGCGCGCCCGACATCAACAACGACACGGCGGCCGACGTGGTCGCGGTCAACAACGGCACCAGCGACATGACGGTGTACTTCAACAACGGCGGCGGGATGTTGATCGGCCAGCCGGCGGTCCCGGTCCAGGCCAACCCGCGGTCGGTGAAGAAGGCGCGGCTCAACGGCGACGAGTACGACGACCTGGTGATCGCCAACTTCGGCGCCGACACGATCAGCGTGCTCATCGGCGACGGTCAGGGCTACCCGGGCGTGTCGGCGATCGGCACCGGCGACGCGCCGACGTGGGTGGCGGTCGCCGACGTCAACAGCGACGGCAAGCTCGACCTGCTGAGCGCGGCCAGCGGCGCCGCCTCGGTGGTGACGTCGCTCGGCAACGGCAACGGCGGGTTCGGGCCGGCGAGCGGGACGTCGACCAGCGACCCGCCGTACGCGCTGGCGGTCGCCGAGTTCGACGGCAAGCCGGGGCTCGACGCGGTCGTCACGGTCCCGTCGAAGGCGTCGCTGTACTTCCTGCACGGCAAGGACGACGGCAGCTTCTCGGCGCCGATCCCCTACCCGTGCGGCGACGACCCGCTCGGCATCGGGGTCGACGACTTCAACGGCGACGGCGACGCGGACGTCGTGGTCGTCAACCGCACGCCGGGCATGATCAACATCGTCACCGGCGACGGCACGGGCGGGTTCTCGGCGCCGACGCCGTTCATGGTCGGCGCGACGCCGTTCACCCTCGACCTCGGCGACTTCAACGAGGACGGCGTGACCGACATCGTGGTCGCCAACAACGGCGACAGCACGGTCAGCGTGGTCCTGTCGGACCCGTAGCGCGCGCCGTCAGAACGGCGAGCTCGGCAGGTCGGGCAGCTCGACGCTCGGCGGGCCCATACCGCCGAGGCTCGGCAGGCCGAGGCTGGCCTGGACCAGCCGGAACGAGGCGGTCCGCCAGTTGGCGTTGTACTTCTCGTAGTTCTTGTACTTGGCGTCGTCTTCGAGGGTCCACTCGATGTCGTGGTACTCGAGGCCGCGCTGACCGAGCGTCGAGCGGCCGCTGGTGCGGCCGGTCTGGCAGTAGATCGTCGCCCAGAAGAACTGGACGTGGAGCGGCAGCTCGTCGCACTCGCAGGCCCAGCGGCCCATGATCTCGGGGTTCTTCACGTCCTCGGCGAAGTGGTGCTTGGCCTGGCCGAACAGCGCGGCGATCGCGTAGAGCGCGAGCGGCAGCGGGAGCTTGTCGAATTGCTTGTAGGCGCCGTCCTGGCCGGAGATCAGGTCGACGGCGCTGCGCCCGGCGGCCAGCATGAGGCGCAGCTGGTCGAAGGTGAACACGCGGATCGGGCCCTCGTCGCCCTCGTAGGCGTCGATGAAGCGGTCGATGCCCACGTCCTCGTAGCCGTCGAACATCAGGTCGGAGAACGACAGCCCGCCGCTGAGCGCGTCGCCGAAGGTCTTGAGGGCGCGGTCGCTGAGCAGGGTGCAGATGAGCTCGGCGCCGAGGATCGTGTAGCGCTGACCGGGCGTGATCTTCGAGTTGATGAAGGCGACGACCAGCGGCAGCAGGCCGCGCAGGGCGATCGAGATCGGCGAGAGGCCGGTGACCAGGTCGACGAAGTCGCGGGCGTGCAGCGGCGGCTTCTTGGCGGGCGTGCCGTACTCGGACTGCAGGCCCTCCTTGAGCGCGTCGCTGTCCGACGAGTCGGCGATGAACTCGTACGCGGGCACCTTGACCGACGGGCCGTCGGCCTTCCAGGTGCTCTCGCCGCTGGTCAGCACGTACGACAGCTTGAAGGTGTGCTCGTCGTACATCCACGGCTGGCGCGCGGGCGCCGGGTACAGGAAGAACAGGCGCTGGCGGTGCTTGCCCTTCGGCGTGAAGATCAGCTCGACCGAGGCGATCGACTTGTCGCGCTTGACGCCGGCGCGCCCGAAGTAGTCGGCGTCCTCGGCGTCCGACGGCGCGAACGCGTAGCCGCCGCGCAGGCGGTCGGCGGCGGGCTGCTTCTCGTTCTCGTAGTCCTTGCCGCCGCGGTCGCGGACCAGCAGGCTCGCGACCTTCTCGCGCTGGCCGGGCTCGATCTGCACGGCCTCGTCGATCTCGAGGTGCACGTTGCCGCACAGCGGCGCCTCGGTCTCCTCCCACGCGAGCGACCACGGCGGGTCCTCGCCGCGCGGGGCCGGGCCCTTCAATAAGATCGTGGTCAGGCGCGTGGGGCCGGGGGCCTGCTCGCACTCCTGGAAGATCTCGAGGGTGGCCGTCATCAGCTCCTCGACGTGGACCACGCCCTCGCTGTTGTCGATGTCGCTGACGGCCCACTTCGAGTCTGTCATGGCGCCTCCGGTCAGTGGCTGACGAGCTGTTGCAGCGGGGTGTCTTTGAAGACGTTGTAGGGCTCACCCTCGGCGCCGGGGTCGACCTCGAGGGTGTAGCGGTGGTCCCGCCACAGGTGCTCGTAGACGAGGTCGACGGACTTGTCGCCGGGGACCTTGTCGTCCTTGATCGTCTTGACGATCTGCTGGTCGGCGCTGCCCTTCAGCGCGTGCAGGATGAACTGGTCGTCGCGGCTGTGGGTGTCGTTCGGGTCGATCGCCAGGCGGACCTTCAACGTGATGTTGAGCAGGCGCAGGTCGTGGACCTGGCTGGTGCCGCGCGTGACGCCGGTGATCAGCTCGTGCGCGGTCATCCGCTCGCGCATCTCGGCCTTCGTGGGCTTGGCGGTGTCCGACTTCGGCAGCGCGGCGACGTCGAGGTCGGGGTAGAGGATCTTGCAGGTGCCCGCGGGGATGGCGTTGGCCCGCGCGGTCCCCAGAGAGTCGGTGTAGAGGATGTGCCTCCGGGCGTCGGGGGCGACGATGACGCACTTCTGGTTGGCGATGCCGGCGCCGTCCTCGTCGAGCAGCCGGGCCTCGATCCACACGAGCTCGGCCTCGGTGCCCTCGCCGCCGCCCTCGCCGTCCTTGCGGTCCCGCGGGGCGTAGATGTCCGCGGACGGCTTGATGGTCTTGACGCGCACGAAGTCGATGCGACGCTCGACCAGCGCGGCGGCGACGCGGGCGGTGACCTCGTCGCTGCCGTGCAGCGGGGTCCAGGGGTCCAGCGTGGCGGCGATCCGCCGCAGCTCCGCGAGCATGAAGGCGTCGGCGGCGATCGGGGCGAGGAAGCTGTGCGCGGCCTGTAGATCGCCGAACTGCAGCAGCGGACCGGCGCGGCGGTGGCCCGGGACGGCGAGCTCCACGGTGACGCCGAGGCTGACGAGCGGACGAGACGGCACGAGGATCGCAAGGTAACCCCGTCATGCAGACAGACGCAACGCGGGAGGTCGCGCGGCCCGGGAATGCGCACACTCCGTGCGCGCGGGCGGGCCGCCGCGTGCACCCGCGTCCGCCATCGTCTCGCAAGCTGTCCGATGGGACAGGTGTGCGCCGCGGCCGAACGGCCGGGCCGCCGCGGGCGGATCAGAAGTGCGAGACGAGCAGGAGGCCGGAGGTGCGGGGGTCGGTGGCTTCGGCGGGGAGGCGGAGCGTGAAGGTGGAGCCCTCGCCGACGGTGCTGCGCACGGTGATGTCGCCGCCGAGCATGCGGGCGTAGTGGCGGGAGATGGCGAGGCCGAGGCCGGTGCCGCCGTACTTGCGGGTGGTCGAGCTGTCGGCCTGGGTGAACGGGGCGAACAGGCGCTCGAGGGTCTCGGGGGAGATGCCGATGCCGGTGTCGAACACCGAGAACTCGACCCAGCGGCGCGACTCGGCGACGGCGAGGCGGACGGTCAGCTCGACGCGGCCCTCGTGGGTGAACTTGCAGGCGTTGCTGAGCAGGTTGGCGAGGATCTGGTGGACCTTGGTGCGGTCGGTCTTGATGGTGCCGAGGTCGCGCGGGCAGCGGAGCTTGAGGGTGTTGTGGTTGCGCTCGGTCAGCGGGGCGACGGCGTTCATGACGCTGTCGACGACCTCGGCGACGGCGAACACCTCGGTGTTGATCTCCATCTTGCCGGCCTCGATCTTCGAGAGGTCGAGGATGTCGCTGATGATCGCCAGCAGGTGGTCGGCGGCGCTCTGGATCTTCACCAGGTCGGGGCCGACGTCGGCGTCGGGCTGGACGGTGCGGTCCTCGAGCAGCATCTCGCAGTAGCCGATGATCGCGTTGAGCGGGGTCCGCAGCTCGTGGCTCATGTTGGCCAGGAAGGCGCTTTTAATTCTGTTGGCCTCGAGGGCCTGGGTCTCGGCGAGGCGGCGGTCGCGGACCTCCTTCTCGAGCTTGCGGTTCGACTTGGTCAGGGCGATCGTCCGCTCCTCGACGCGGGCCTCGAGCTCGTCGGTCGCGTCGCGCAGCTTCTGCTCGATGCGGTGGCGCTCGCTGACCTCCTTCTCGATGCGCACGAAGGTGGTCCGCAGCTCGTCGCGTCCGCGGCCGGCGTGGCGGACCGCGGCGAGGGCGAGGCCGCCGACCAGCGCGACGCCGAGGCCGGTGACGAGCAGGTCGAGGCCGTGGGCGCCGGCGAGGGCGAGGCCGCCGGCGGTCGCGACGGTCAGCAGGACGGTGGCGATGAGGCCCTGCCACAGGCCCTGGAAGGCGAGCGGCGCGGTGCCGGCGACGACGAGCGCGAGCAGCCAGGTCGGCGCGGTGAGGCCGGCGAACCCGGGGAGCAGCAGGAAGGCGACGGCGCCGACGAGCGCGCGGGCGACGGCCGCGAGGAGCGGCGAGCTGCGCAGCGGCGTGACGGCGGCGGCGGTGTAGACGGCGAGCAGGGCGAGGCAGACGCCCGCGCTGGCGAGCGGCCGCGCCGAGAAGACGACGACGAGGATCGCCGGCGGGATCACGAACGCGGGGAAGCAGCGCAGGAGGAATTTGTCGGTCGCGGCGTGCAGGTCGACCGGGAGGGCCAGGCTCGCGGACAGCGAATTCGGATTGACCTCGTGATCCCGCATGCCGCCCGCTCGCAGCACGATACTACCGGAGCGGTGCGGCGTGGGTCAGCCCCCGAGGCGACGGAGCAGCCACTCGGCGCCGAAGCGGTAGCCGCTGCGCTGCCACGCGCGGGTGAGCACCACGCACAGGAAGATCCACCCGGTGATGATCGCCAGCGACACGGGCCACGAGAACGCCTGCCAGGCGCCGAGCGGGCGCGAGATCTCGCGGAACAGCACGACGTGCACGAGCAGCAGCGTCAGGGAGGCGCGTCCGAGGCACACCAGAACGCCGCGCTGGTCGCCCGGTCCCGCCTGTTTCGAGCGCTCGATGTGCAGAGCCACACTCAGCATCAACAGCACGCCAGCCTGCAACAACAGCACGATCCCCGGCCCTGCCGGGTAAAAGCTCGTCCGCACGCTCACGACCCGCCACCACGGCGCCTCGCGCAGGACGGCGAGCGCGGGCAGCTCGCTGGCGGCGAGCCCGACGACCATGAGCGTGAAGCCGACGGCCAGGCACCCGCGACACAGCTGGCCGACGCGCTCCGGGCGGTCGGCGACCAGCCAGCGGCCGACGACCATGCCGGCGAGGAACACGCCGAGCCACGGCAGCACCGGGAACTGGCCCTCGACGAGCGCGATCCGCAGGGCGCCGCCGGGTCGTCCGAGATCGCGCATGAAGTCGTTGGTCAGCAGCGACGGGGTGCGCAGCATGTGCTGGGCCGCGACCGTAATGGCGAAGATCACGAGCTCGAGCGCCAGCAGCACGGCGCTCGGCAGGCGGCGCCACAGCGGGGCGGTGGCGATCGCCAGGCCCATGAGGTGGAGCACGAACCAGCTGCCCCACGAGAACCAGCTCGGCGTCAGCCAGTTGAGCAGGTAGCCGAAGCCCATGAGGAGGAGGCCGCGACGCACGAGCACGGCGTCGACGCCGGCGGGCCGCGAGGCGACCAGCAGCGAGGTGCCGGCCCCCGCGAGGGTGATGAAGGTCGGCGCCGCGAGGCCGCCGAGGGCGTTGAGGGCCATGTAGAACGGGGCCTGCGCGACGCCGCTGCGGGTCGGGTCGCTGACGTGCCACAGCCACACGCCGAGGTGCTGTTCCATCATGAGGACGACGGCGACGCCGCGGAGGGCGTCGAGGCTGAGGAGGCGAGGCACGGCGAGAGGCTACCGCGGAGGCGCGGACCCGGGCTACACTGCCGGCGATGACGCAAGACGAACAGTCGACGCTGGGCCAGGGACGGTTCCTCAAGCTGGTGCGACGAGGCACCTGGGAGTACGTCGAGCGGGTCAACGCACGCGGCGCCGCGGCGATCGTGGCGGTGACGGACGACGGCAAGCTGCTGCTCATCGAGCAGCCGCGGGCGGCGCTGGGCAAGCCGGTGATCGAGCTGCCGGCGGGGCTGGTCGGCGACGAGGAGGGGATGGAGGAGGAGGCGCTGGAGGCCGCGGCGGGGCGTGAGCTGGTCGAAGAGACAGGTTTCGAGGCGTCGAAGGTCGAGCTGGTGGCGGAGGGTCCGACGTCGCCGGGGCTGACCAGCGAGTGCATCGCGATGGTGGTGGCGACCGGGCTGCGGCGGGTCGGGGCCGGCGGCGGAACCGCCTCGGAGGACATCACGGTTTACGAGGTGCCGCTGCCCGAGGTCGAGGCGTTCCTGCGCGAGCAGTCGGATCGCGGCCGCGCGATCGACGTGAAGGTGTACGCGGGGCTGTACTTCGCGCGCGGGCTGAAGTCAGGCGGTTAACGCCACAGATCGTCCGGGCGAACCATGGCAGACTGGCGGCCGTGAGCGATCCGGTCACCGTGTTCATGCTGGTCGTGTCCGGGCTGCTGGTGGTCGGCGCGGTCGGCGAGCAGATCTTCGCGCGGACGGGCGTGCCGGCGGTGCTCTGGCTGATCTTGCTGGGGATCCTGGTCCGCGCCGCCGATGTCGTGCCGGTCGGGGTCGTCACCATGATGGCGCCGTTCTTCGCGGCGCTGGCGCTGGTCCTGATCCTGTTCGACGCCGGGCGCCACCTGTCCGTCGGGGCAGGCGTCGAATTGCTGACGCCGATCGTCCGCCGCCGCGCGCTGCTGATGGCGCTGCTCGGGTTCGCCGGGACGACGCTGCTGATCGCGCTGGTCAGCATGGGGCTGTACGGCCTCAATATTCTGCCGGTGTGGGGGTGGACGCACGCGTTCATGCTGGGCTCGCTGATGTCGGCAGGCGCGGGCGAGGTGTTCATGCCGTCGCTGCAGGCGGCCGGGGTCGACGCGACGCAGCAGGCGCTGCTGCGCCGCGAGGCGGCGATCACCAAGGCGCTGGCGGTCGCGGGCACGGTGCTGTTCATCGACCTGCTGAGCCCGCGGATCGCCGACGGCGGGGTGCCGACGGCGATGATCGCGGGCTTCGGGTTCGCGGCGCTGTTCGGGCTCGGGGTCGGGATCGGGTGGATCATCGCGCTGCAGCGGCTGGCCGAGAACCCGCGCAGCTACCTGTACACGATGGCGGCGATGATCGCGGCGTACGTGATGTCGGAGAGCGCCGGCGGGTCCGGGCCGCTGACGGTGCTGCTGTTCGGGCTGGTGCTCGGCAACGCGGAGCGGCTGCTGCGGCTGCTGCTGCGCCGCGAGGCCGACACCATCGACGCGAGCCTGATCCACGCGGCGCTGGCCAGCCACGAGGGCACGATCCAGTTCGTGCGCACGCTGGTGTTCATGATGGTCGGGCTGATGCTCGAGCCGTCCAAGGCGATGGTGTTCGGGGTGGTGATCGGGTTCCTGCCGCTGCTCGTCCGCCTGTTGGTCGCGCGGTTCGTGATGAGCAGCAGCGACCACGCCGAGCGCAGCACGGTCGGCAACTGCGGCCCGCGCGGGATGGCGACGGTGGCCCTGGCGACGCTCCCGCTGGCCCACGGGGTCGCCGGCAGCGGCGCAATGCTGACGCTGGTGTTCTCGGCGGTGACGACCAGCGTCGTGGTCTTCATGATCAGCCTGTGGCACGGTCGGTCGACGGCGAGCGGCGACCTGGCCGAAAAGCCAGCCGTGCTCAAGCCGCCGGTGATGCGTGCGCCCGGGCCGGCGGCGGTCGACGTGCGCGCGCCGACGCTGCGCGAGCCGCAGCCAGGCGATGAACACGACACCGGGAAGCTGGCGCCGCCGGTCGAGGTCGCGATGCCGACCGGGCGCACCGTCGTGGCCGCGATCGAGCCGCCGGCCGATGCGGCGCCGGCGGACCTGATGCCGCTGCCCGCGATCATGGTGCCGCCGATCGCGACGGCGCCGGTCGTGATGCCGGCGGTCGCCAGTGAGCCAGTGAAGGGGCAGACCGTGGTGGCGACGACGTCGGCGCCGGCGCCTGCGGGGCGCACGGTGGTCGCGACGAGCGGGCCGCGGGGGCCGCTGGTCGGGATGCAGGAGCAGCCGAGCGGGGTCAGCGCGGCGATCGACCGCGAGTTCGCGGTCGAGCCGGGGCGGTCGCCGGACGTGTACATGCCGACGCTGCCGACGATCGACGCGGCGAGGGCCCACGGCGAGAACCCGCTCGACTCGGCGATGCTGCGGGCGCTGTCGAAGCGGCCCGAGGACATCAGCCCGCGCGGCGGACGGGCGCCCGCGGAGACCGAGACGCTCAAGACGGAGCGCAAGTAGATGGGCTGGAGGATCGTCGAACGGCGGCTCGGCAAGGCCGGCGGGGTCAAGCAGCGGGCCGGTCGGCAGCGCGAGTGGGACCGCAAGTACGGGGCCGACGTCTGGGCGATCGGCTACATGATCGACGACGCGTTTGTGCGCCAGGAGGAGGCGCTCGAGTCGGTCTATTATAAAAGTTACGAGCGGCACTTCGCGGAGCACCCGGAGCAGCTGGCGACGCTCATCGGGTTGGCGCGGGTGCTGCGAAATCCCCACGCCGAGGCGACGACCGGGGTCGACCTGCAGGTGCCGGCCATCACCGATTATTTGAAGCGGCACGGGCTGGCGCTGGCGGGGCGCGAGGTGGTCGACATCGGGACCTTTAATGGCGGGGCGTCGCACCCGATCAGCGTGCACCTGAGCCCGCTGACGATCCGCTGCTCCGCGGATCCGGAGCGCTCGCTCGAGGCGTTCTGGCAGGAGCGCAAGGTGCTCGCGGTCTGGGACGATTGATCGGTGTGGACGATCTCGGCGTGACGGTCACGCGGGGACGCGGCGCAGGAGGTCGTGGAGGCGCTTGCGGGTCGGTTCGTCGGTCGTGAGGCCGAGGGCCTTCTCGAGGGCGGCGCGGCCGGTCTTGCGGTCGCCGGTGCGGAGGGCGAGCTGGGCCTGGACCTCGAGGTTGGCGGGGTCGTCGGGGGCGAGGGTCAGGGCCTTGTTGATCGCGTTGCGGGCCCTGCCGACCTCGCTGGCGGCGAGCTGGGCGCGGGCCTCGAGGCGCCAGGCGTGGGCGCTGTCGGGCAGGCGGGCGGTCAGGCCGCGGGTCACGCCGGTCGCGAGCTTGGTCTGGTCGCTGCGGGTGAACAGGGTGACGGCGAGGTCGGCGGCCTCGAGCA
>Ga0075158_10001853_pt1 | contig 15733 bp, 16 predicted proteins | sample JI91814BDNA_FD_70968 | JGI IMG/M metagenome (GOLD analysis project Ga0075158, IMG submission 70968) | Wastewater effluent complex algal communities from Wisconsin, to seasonally profile nutrient transformation and Carbon sequestration -... | ecosystem: Engineered > WWTP > Effluent > Algae... | reverse complement strand
GGCGTACTGCTGGTCGCGGGTGCGGCCGTGCACGGCCAGCGCCTGGATGCCGGCGTCCTCGGCGATGCGGGCGATCTCGGGTGCATTGCGATGCCCGGCATCCCAGCCGGTGCGGATCTTCAGGGTCACCGGTACGTCGACGGCATTCACCACCGCAGCGACGATGCGCGCGACCAGGTCGGGTTCGCGCATCAGGGCGCTGCCGGCCCAGGCGTTGCAGACCTTCTTGGCCGGGCAGCCCATGTTGATGTCGATGAGTTGCGCGCCGTGGTCCACGTTGAAGCGGGCGGCATCGGCCATGATCGCGGGCACGGTGCCGGCGATCTGCACGCTGACCGGATCCGGTTCACCGACATGGTCCATCCGGTGCAGGGATTTCGCGGTGGTCCAGAAGCGCGGATCGGAGGTGGTCATTTCCGACACCGCCAAGCCCGCGCCCAATCGCTTGCACAGCAGTCGGAACGGCTTGTCGGTGACGCCCGCCATCGGGGCGAGGATCACCTTCGGTTCGATGCGGTGCGGGCCGATCAGCATCCGTGCATTGTAGGACGCGCCCCCTTTCCCGATGCGCTGCGCGCATCGAGCCGGCCCGGCCAGCCGGCCTGCATGTCGGCTGGCGTTCGCAGGCTCGCGGCGTCGCCGCTCGAATTCCCTGGTCACCCCGCAAGGGGAGAGGTGGAACAGGTTTATTCGACCGGCATCCGTGGCATCGCCAGCGCGGCGCCATACAACTCGGTGGAGCGCGAGGCGTAGCGTCCCGCGAAGCGCACGTGCTCGGCAAAGGCGCGCTCCGGCTTCAGCGCCATCGACGCGGCCAGCGCACCGTTGAAGGCATCGCCCGCGCCGGTGGTGTCCACCACGCGCGCCGCTTCCGCTGGCACGCGGTAGCAGGCAGTCGCATCGCCGCGCAGGTTCGCGTCCGCATGCGACACGAAGCAGCCGCTGGCGCCCAGGGTGACCACCACGGTGCCGTGGGTCAGGTCGCGGCACAGCGCATGCAGCCGCTGCTGGTCGATGCCGGACACGGCATCGGCCTCGACGCGGGCACCCACGTGGCGGCCGAGCATTGCAGCGAACTCGGTTTCGTTGGGGGTGAGGATGTCGGCGCGTTCGAGCATCGCGTGGTCGATCGCCACGTTCGCCGGCGCCGGGTTGAGCAGGGTGGTCGCACCGGCGGCGCGACCGGCGTCGAGCGCCTTGGCCACCGCATCCAGCGGCGATTCCAGCTGCGCCACCAGCACGTCGCCCGGCTGCAGGCCGGCCAGTGCCTCGGCGACGAACGCCGGCTGCAACGCCGCATTGGCGCCCGCACCGATGACGATGCTGTTGCGGCCCTGCGCATCCACGTAGATGCCGGCAGTGCCGGTCGGCGCCTGCACGACCACGTCGCGCAGGTCGATGCCGTCGGCCGTGCACAGGACCCGCGCCAGCTGCGCGCCCAGGTCGTCGCCGAGCGCGCACACGAAGCAGGTGCCTGCGCCTGCGCGGCGCGCGGCCACCGCCTGGTTGAAGCCCTTGCCGCCGGGGCCGGTGGTGTAGTCGCCGCTCAGGGTGGCGCCCGCCTGCGGCAACGCCGGCACCCGCCAGACGTGGTCGACATTGAAGGAACCTGCGACGACGACGCGATTCATGCGATCACCCGAAATAGCTCAGCACGCCGGCGATGGTCGCGGTCATGAAGGTGGCGATGGACCCGCCCAGCACCGCGCGCAGGCCGAACCGGGCCAGGTCGCTGCGACGTTCCGGGGCCAGCCCGCCGATGCCGCCGATCTGGATCGCGATCGAGCTGAAGTTGGCGAAGCCGCACAGCGCGTAGGTCGCGATCAGCCGGCCCTGGTCGGTCAGCGCCACCCCGGCGACCTTGCCGTTGACGATGTCGGCCAGCTGCAGGTACGCGACGAATTCGTTGATGACGACCTTCTGCCCGATCAGCGAGCCGACCGTGGTCGCGTCCTGCCACGGCACGCCGATCACCCACGCCAGCGGCGCCAGCACCCAGCCGAGGATTGCGGCGAGGTCGGTGGGCTTGCCCAGCGTCGCCTGCAGGCCGGTGACTTCGCCGAACCAGGTCAGCGGCCAGTTGATCATCGCGATCAGGGCGATGAACGCGAGCAGCATCGCGGCGATGTTGAGGGCGAGCTTGAGGCCGTCGGCGGCACCGCCGGCGGCGGCATCGATGATGTTGCTGGCGTTCTTCTCCACTTCCATCTTGACCGTGCCGCGGGTGAGCGGCTCGCCGGTCTCCGGGATCAGCAGCTTCGCAACCACCAGCGTCGCCGGCGCGGCCATGATGCTGGCCGCCAGCAGGTGCTTGGCGTAGAAGGCCTGCTGCGCCGGGTCGCCGCCGCCGAGCATGCCCACGTAGGCCGCCAGCACGCCACCGGCGATGTGCGCCATGCCGCCGATCATCATGGTGAGCAGTTCGGATTCGGTCATCCGCGGGATGTACGGGCGCACCGTCAGCGGGGCCTCGGTCTGGCCGATGAACACGCTGGCGCAGACGCTGGTGGTTTCGGCGCCGGACACGCGCATCACCTTGGTGATCGCCAGCGCCATGATCCGCACGATGAACTGCATCACCCCGAGGTGGTACAGCACGCCCATCAGCGCGGCGAAGAAGATGATCGTGGGCAGCACCTGGAAGGCGAACACGAAGCCGAACTTCGTGGTGTCCATCAGGCTGCCGAAGATGAAGTTCGAGCCGGCGCCGACGAAGCTGAGGATCTTCACGAAGCCCTGGCCCAGGGTGTCGAAGATCTCGCGGCCACCGGGGATGTGGCGGGTTTCGCTGATCGGGATGCTGGGAACGAGGAGCACGAACGCGGCGAAGGCGATCTGCAGGCCCAGGCCGGTCAGCACGAGTTTCCAGTCGACCGCCTTCTTGTTGTTCGAGAACAGCCAGGCAATCCCGATCAGCACCGCCAGTCCGAACAGGCCGAAGCCGATCCTTGCCAAACCTTCCATATGACCCTTCCCCGTCCGTGCGGACCCGCACGCGATCCCGCAGGGTAGTCATGCCCGCCGGTGCCGGCAAGCGGGGGGCTCAGGGGTCGCGGGCGAGCACGCGGTTGCGGCCTGCCAGCTTGGCCTGGCGCAGGCGCACGTCGGCGCGGCGCAGCAATTGCGAGAGATCGGCGCCGTCCTGCGGCCAGCCGGCGATGCCGGCGCTGAAGGTGACCCGGATCGGGTCGGCGCCGGGATCGGCCAGGAATGGCTGCGAGACCGTGGTCCTGCGCATGCTGTCCAGGCGCTCCCAGGCGCGGCCGATCGGCAAGGGCATCAGCAGGGCGAACTCCTCGCCACCCAGGCGCGACAGGAAGTCGCCTTCCTCCAGTTGTTCCTGCAACACGTCGACGGCATGGCGCAGCGCGCGGTCGCCGGCCTGGTGGCCGATCTCGTCGTTGATGCGCTTGAAGTGGTCCAGGTTGAGCAGGCAGATCGACAGCGAACCGCCCTGTCCCCGCGTGGTTTCGAGCATCCCCGGGAAACGGTGGGCCAGCCATGTGCGGTTGGGCAGGCCGGTCAGGCCGTCGGTGCCGGACAGGTCGACCAGCCGTTGCATGCGATAGACGATGGTGCTGGTGATCGCGGTCATCATCGCGATCAGCACCACCCGCTGGACCGTGTTCGCCACCGTCGCGGTGCCGTAGTCCAGCGACATCAGTTGCTCCGGCGCGTCCGCCAGCGCGAACACCGCCACCGCCAGCGCGCCGTACTGCAGCATCGCCAGGAGGCCGATGGCGATGGTCAGGCGTCCGTCGTTGCGCAGCGCGGTCATGCAGATCGCGACCAGGTAGAACACCCAGACCACCATGCTGTTGAGGCCGGTGGCGGGCGATCCCATCGCAAGCAGCGCCAGCACCAGGCTGGTCAGGGTCACGTCATAGCTGGAGGTGGCCCAGGGCAACCAGCGATAGCGGCCGCGCTGGCGTGCCAGCGCCAGCCAGACCTGCGACATCACCACCGCCAGGACCACCCCGAGCATCCCGGCGGTCATCTCCGAGGGGCTGTATTCGCCGGTCAGCACGTTCACCAGCGGCAGCAACAGGAGCACCAGCGACAATCCTGCGCGCAGCTGCGCGACCAGCAGTTCGCCGCCGGCGCCAAGCTCCAGCATCAATGCATCGGGGCGTTCGAGCAGTCGTGGCCAGATGTCGCGCCAACCGGAATTCGCGATCAACGATGGACCTCCCTCGGGTCCCCCAGCATAGGGTGCGTTGTGGATGCCCTCAAATCGGGCGCAACCATCGACCGATGACGATGCGCGATCTGCCCGGCGTCACGTCGCGCTCCATTGAGTTTTATCATCATCCACGGACACGAACCGCTGCCCGGTCAAGAAAGAAGCCCCGCATTGCGGGGCTTCTTCGTCAGCGGATCAGCGCGAGCGGGGTGGCGGCGCCGGCGGGGCGGGTGGCGGCGGCAGGTCGTCGGTCTCGACTTCGGTGGCGGTGCCGTTCGCATCGACGACCACGATCTTGCGAACCTGCCGTTGCGATGCGTCCTTCGGCAGCGCCTGTACCCACGCAGGTGCAGGTTCGCCGGCAGCGCCCTCCCACTCCATCCGCTTGCCGTCCTTGTCGACCATCACGTAGCGACGTTTCTCGACCCGCTTGGCGTCCTCCGGCAACGCGCGCGGCACCAGGCCATCGCCATCCTCGAAGGCCTGCATCTTGCCGTCGGTGCCCACGAAGACCAGCTTGCGATGCTCGATCGCGCCGGGTTCGCCGGGCATGCGCGGCGCGGGGGCAACGCGCGGCAGCGCGAAGGTCATCGCCTTCGGCACGTTGACCTGCGCGGTGGCAGGGGTGCGGTCGCGCAGGTAGCCGATGGCGACCTTGCCGCCGGCGGGTTGCGCGCGCAGCGCGTCCATCGCCTCGCGCGGGGTGGCGACGTCCTTGCCGCCGATGCTGCGGATCACGTCGCCGGCCTGCAGGCCGTCCAGTTCCTTTCCGGTGCTGAGCACCAGCACGCCCTTGCTGGCGCCGAAGTAGCGGCCCAGGCCGGCATCCACCGAGGCCAGGTTCAGGCCATTCCAGCGGAATGCCTCGGCCAGCGCCGGCAGCTTGCAGTCGTCGCCCTTGCAGTCGCTGCCCAGGCGGATCACCTCGGTGCGCACGTCCGGGGCGACCATCACCCATTCGGCACGTTCGCGTTCGCCAGCCGCACGGGCACGGGCCTCGACCGCATGTGCGCGGGCCGCGCCAGCCTCCAGGCGGATGCGATCCGCGTCGATCCTGCGCATGCCGCCTTCGTCACCGACGAACACCTGCACGTCGCCATCGAATGCGGCGCCGCCAGGTCCTTGCATGACCATGACCCGGTCATCGACCTTCGGGGTCAACGACAGCGTGGCAGGCTTGCCCTCGCGTTCGTAGCCGAGCCGCACCGGCGTCTTCGCATCGAGCGCGGCGAGCAGCGCGCGGGCTTGTTCGACACGCGCGTCGCCGGCACCGGCATCGACGCGCTTGCCATCCACGCTGGTGATGCGGTCGCCGGTCTTCAGGCCGGCATCGGCGGCGGCGCTACCCGGGGTGACCGCGGCGATGCGCACGCCGGATCGATCGTCCGCGGCCAGCACCACGCCGATGACCGGCTTGCGCAACACGCGCTTCTCGATGCGGATCGGCGCATCGGCATCGCCGTACTTGCGCGAGAGTTCGGCGTAGCGCTGCGCGGCCTGGTCGAGCTGCGTGCGTGCGGCATCGAGTTCCTTCCGTTGCGCGGGCGTGGGCGGGGTCTGGGCGATCGCCAGGCCGGCAACGGCCAGGCCGATCGCGAGCGCCAGGATCTTGGATGCGGGTGTCATGGGGACCTCGTGGGTGGATCGGGTGGAAGGAGACGTCAGTCGATGCTGACCAGGGAGGCGTTGAAGCGTTCGCCGCGTGCGGACAGGAGGCGGTTGGTGGTTTCGATGCCGACCAGTTGCTGCAGCGCGTCCACGCGCTGCTGCCAGAGGCGGTCGCGCGTGGCGGCATCCAGGCCGGATTGCGCAAGCGCGTCATCGATGCCGGCGATGCGTGCGTCGAACTCGCTGCTCAGCGCCACGGTCGTCGCGTTGGCCACGCGCTCGTCGCGGACCATCGCCAGCAGTTGCTCCAGTTGCGCGGAGTCGGCGTGCAGCGATTCGATGCGCTGCCTGGCCGCTTCTTCGGAAGCGAGGCGCGTCGTGCCGGCGGGTTCCGCGGCGGTACGCACCGGGCGCTGTGCGGGCGCGATGCGGCTCGGGCGCGAAGGCTTGTTCCGGTTGGCGACAGTAACGAAAGCAGGTGGCGGATCGGCGTCGATGGGTGTCGAGACTGCGGGTGCCACCGTGACGACGGAGGGCGTGGATATCGATGCCGTCGAGACTTCGACTGCAGGCGCGATCGGATCGGCCTTCGTCGGCGGCAGCATCCGCAACGGAACCACCATCACCAGCGCCAGCGCAGCGGCGGTTGCCAGCCACGGCGGCCAACGCCTGCGCACACGTGGTGTCGCGCCGGCAGGCAGGCGCGCTTGCAGGCGTTCCCAGCCAGCGGCCGCCGGTGTTTCGACGGGCAGTGCCGCGAACGCATCGCCCCAGCGATCGGGTGACGCCGATGCGCTGTTCTTTTCGAAATCGCCGGCATCAGGCATGCGCCTGCTCCTTCCTATAGGTATGTGTACCAACCGAGGGCTGGGAAACCTGCAGCAGCACGCGCAGCCGGCGGGTGCCGCGCGCGAGTTGGGATTTGGAGAAGCTCGCGGTGCGTTGCATGGCGGCCGCGATTTCCTCGTGGGTATAGCCTTCTGCGTGGTACAGCCAGAGCACGCTGCGGGTGGCATGCGGCAACTGTTCCAGCGCGCGCTGGAGCAGCGCCGCGTCCGCCGCGGCGGGCGGGGGCGGTGCGTGGTCTTCGGCGAATGCATCGGTGTCCGCACCGTCCAGTTCCGCCGCCAGTCGACGCCCGCGCCGCAGCCGCGTCAGCGCCTCGTTGACCGCGACCTGCCGCAGCCAGCCCCAGAACGGCGTGCCGCCATCGCCACGGAAGCCGTCGATCGAGGACCACACCTTCAGCATGGTCTCCTGCAGCACGTCGTCGGCCTCGGCGCGGTCGCCGCAGATGCGCAACGCCAGGGTGAACACGGGTCGTTCGAAGCGGCGGTACACCTGCTCGAACGCGTCGCGCTCGCCCCGACGCATGCGTGCGAGCAGGGCGGCGGGGATGTCGATCGCGAAGCTGGAGTGTCCGGCCATTCCCTTGTCTGGATGCGCGAGGGCGGAAAAGGGTCGCAGGCAGTCGGCAATGTCGTCCGCCACGGCCGGGCCTATACTCGGGCCGTCTTCCGGGGAGGAATTCCGATGGTACAAATTCTCGCGCTGATCCTGCTGTTCGCCGGCATCATCATCCTGTTCAAGACCGTGCGGATGGTGCCGCAGGGCTACGAATGGACGGTGGAACGCTTCGGCAAGTACACCCACACCATGACCCCCGGCCTGCACTTCCTGGTCCCGGTCATGTACGGCGTGGGCCGCAAGATCAACATGATGGAACAGGTGATGGACGTGCCCAGCCAGGACGTGATCACCAAGGACAACGCGGTCGTGAAGGTCGATGGCGTGGTCTATTTCCAGGTGCTCGATGCGGCCAAGGCCGCATACGAAGTCGCCACCCTGGAGATCGCCATCCTCAACCTGGTGATGACCAACATCCGCACCGCGATCGGTTCGATGGACCTGGACGAATCGCTGTCCAAGCGCGACGAGATCAATACCAAGGTGCTGGTCGCCGTCGACCAGGCCACCCATCCGTGGGGCATCAAGGTCAACCGCATCGAACTGAAGGACATCCAGCCGCCGCGCGACCTGGTCGAATCGATGGCGCGTCAGATGAAGGCGGAGCGCGAGAAGCGCGCCAACATCCTGGAGGCCGAGGGCTTCCGCCAGGCCGCGATCCTCAAGGCCGAGGGCGAGAAGCAGTCGGTGATCCTGGAAGCCGAGGGCGGTCGCGAGGCGGCGTTCCGCGAAGCGGAGGCGCGCGAGCGCCTGGCCGAGGCGGAGGCCAAGGCGACCCAGATGGTCTCGGACGCGATCGCTTCCGGCAACGTGCAGGCGATCAACTACTTCGTCGCGCAGAAGTACATCGAGGCGTTCAAGGCGCTTGCCGAGGCGCCCAACCAGAAGTTCGTGATGATGCCCATGGAGTCCGCCGGCGTGATCGGTTCGCTGGGCGGCATCGCCGAACTGGCGAAGGAAGCGATGGAGCGCCAGCCGAGCGGCAGGGCCGTCGCCAGCAGCAGTCCGGGAGCCTGAGCCATGCGCTGGGACGTGTTCGCCTGGGCCGCCTTCGCGCTGATCCTGTTCGCCGCCGAGGCGATCGCCCCCGGCGCCTTCATGCTCTGGCTGGGCTTCGCGGCCGTGGCGGTGTTCCTGGCGGTACTGCTGTTGCCGCTCGAGGTGCCATTGCTGGCGCAGGTCGCGGCCTTCATCGCACTCAGCTTCGTGTCCATCCAGGTGTATCGGAAGTGGTTCGGCAGCCGGGAACGCCAGAGCGACCAGCCCGCGCTCAACCGCCGCACGGCGGCGCTGATCGGGCGGGTAGTCCTGTTGGACCGGGCGATCGTGGATGGCCGCGGCCGCGTGCAGATCGCGGATGCCTATTGGGAGGTCACGGGTCCGGAACTGCCCGAAGGGGCCCGCGTGCGGATCATCGGCGGCGATGCCATGACCCTGCAGGTCGAAGCGGGATGAAGCGCCAGCGCGCACGATGCCTCGTGTGGGTGACGGCGTTCGCCATGGCCGGCCTGGCGCAGGCCGGCGACCAGCGCATCAATGAGTGGGTCGGCAAGGCCGTGCCGCCGACGCCATCTGGCCATCGCGAGATCTCGGGCAGTTGCATCGCCGATGGCGATGCGCCGTGCCCGGCATCGGTGGTGGTCCTGCGCGACGAGCAGAGCAAGCTGCGTTTCCTGCTGGCACTGCGCGAACTGCGCGGCATGGACGGCAAGCCGCTGGGTGGCAAGCGCCCGCTGTCGCTGGTGACCGACGCGCTCGAGGTCGGAGCGCTGGACGATCCCGCGGCGGAGGTATCGGTCGGTCAGTGCCAGCAAAGCGGCGTGGCGGACGGACGGATCGTCGCCGTGCTGCGGCCGGATCCGAAGGTCGAATGGGCCACGCGTTTCAACGGACTCTGGCGGTTGGACGCGCAAGGCCGGTTGCAACCGATCCCGGCCACCGGCGTGCGTTGCCTCAACGAAGGATTCGGCTACGACGGCTGACCGGCCGGGATCGTCCCCGCATCGCACTGCATACCGGCGCGCAGGGCGCGGCGCGTCGGGGATAATGGCGGCTCCCTCGTAGCCGGATCACGCGCATGACCAACAAGACCGTCCTCAACGAGACCCACCGCGCGCTGGGCGCGAAAATGGTGGACTTCGGTGGTTGGGACATGCCGATCCACTACGGCTCGCAACTCGACGAACACCACCTGGTCCGCCGCGACGCGGGCATGTTCGACGTCTCGCACATGACCGTGGTCGACCTCACCGGCGCGCGCGCACGGGCGTTCCTGCGCTACCTCGTCGCCAACTCGGTCGACAAGCTGCAGAAGCCGGGCAAGGCGCTGTACACGACGATGCTCAACCCGCAGGGCGGGGTGATCGACGACCTCATCGTCTACTTCGTGTCCGAGGACTGGTTCCGGCTGGTGGTCAATGCCGCGACGCGCGAGAAGGACGTCGCCTGGATCACCGAACAGGCCAAGGCGTTCGATGTCGTCGTGCGCGAGCGACCGGAGTTCGGCATGGTCGCGGTGCAGGGTCCGACCGCGCGCGAGCGCGTGATCGGCCTGTTGCGCGAGGAGGACCGCGTGCCGGTGTCGAAGCTGCTGCGCTTCTCCGCGCGCCAGGCGCAGACCGCCGATGGCGTCGAGGTCTTCGTCGCCCGCACCGGTTACACCGGCGAGGACGGCTTCGAGGTGATCGTGCCCGAGGCGCGGACCGTCGCGTTCTGGAATGCGCTGCTGGACGCGGGCGTGAAGCCGGCGGGCCTGGGCGCGCGCGATACCCTGCGCCTGGAAGCCGGGATGAACCTCTACGGCCAGGACATGGACGACACCATCTCGCCATTCGAAGCGGCGCTGGCTTGGACGGTCGTACTGGACGAGGGCCGGGACTTCATCGGCCGCGCCGCATTGGAAGCGCAGCAGGCCAGTGGCGCGGCCCGGCAGATGGTCGGCTTGGTGATGGACGAGAAGGGCGTGCTTCGCCACGGACAGAAAGTGCTCACCGCGAACGGCGAGGGCGAGATCCTGTCCGGCACGTTCTCGCCGAGCATCGGCAAGGCGATCGCGTTCGCACGCATCCCCGCAGGCGACCCGGGCGACGTGCGCGTCGACATCCGTGGCCGCGAGGTGGCGGTGCGCGTGGTCAAGTTCCCGTTCGTCCGCGACGGCAAGGTCCAGGACGGCATCTGACCGGCGAGGTGAACTTTCACCCGCAGCTTCGCTAGACTTTCCCCATCCGATTCCCCCCGCATGCAGCACTGGAGCCAGCAATGAGCGAGATCCCCGGCGACCTCAAGTTCCTCAAGTCCCACGAGTGGGCCCGCGTCGAAGGCGACGGCAAGGTCACCGTCGGCATCTCCGACCACGCCCAGGGCTTGCTCGGCGACCTCGTCTACGTGGAGCTGCCGAACGTCGGCGACCAGGTCACCGTGGGCACTGCATGCGCGGTGGTGGAATCGGTGAAGGCGGCGTCGGACGTGTATGCCCCGCTCAGCGGCAAGGTGGTCGAGGTCAACGCGGCATTGGCCGACAAGCCGGAGACGATCAACGAGGACGCCTACGGCGACGGTTGGTTGTTCGTGATGGAGATGGACGACGCCGACCAGCTCAACGACCTCATCGAGCCGGACGACTACGCCGAGTTGCTGGAAGACGACGACCACTGATCGCCGCCGCCATCCCGCGACCACGAACCCGCGACGGCGACGTCGCGGGTTCTTCGTTTGCGGTGCCAGGAACATGCGCGCGGGCGTCATCGATGCATCCGGCGCGTGGAAAAATCCTGCGCACTTTTCGCGCAAACGCGCTTGTGCGGCGCGAAATCCTGGCGAGCCGTTCGCCATCGCGCGCGTGCGTTCCGCGATCAGTGCTCGCGTTCGCAGGTGCGAGGTCGCATGCATGCATTGCGCGTGCCGTCGTCGTCGCTTGCGCGATCGAATGCGCTGCAACCCGCGTCATTGCTTGCATGCAGCGCATCCGTGCATTGCCGTTGCGCCCGCAACCGATGCCTGCATGCATCGCATGGAAGGCGCGACGATGCGCGTCGATGCGGAGGTCGCGATGGCGTGCACGAAAAAAGATTGCGACAGGTTGTTGACAGTGGAAAAAACCGTGATTAGGTTTCGCCCAGCAGACGTTCCCTGCAGAAGCGAGTGAGCAAGCACAACGCGAAAGACTTCGGCACGACCAGCGACTCCGCCAGCAACATGAAACGGTGGGCGCAGCCGGACTGTCCTTCGCGGAAATGCACGTCGCCGAACGCCGGATTCGTGTCCATGATCGAAACCTGCAGCGTCCATCGCCGCGGGTTTTTTAATGGGCGGGGAATGTCCCACGCCGGCGGCGCGCATCGCGCGCACCGGCACAGCATCCGTTCCGGTGCGCCTGGCGCGTCGGCGGTCGATCGCGGGTCCGATACCCGTGGTGTCTTTAGAACTGGGCTTTACCGATTTACCCATTGACGAGGAGCCATACCATGGCCGTTAAGAAAGCTGCAAAGAAGGCTGCTAAGAAGCCGGCCGCCAAGAAGGCGGCGAAGAAAGTCGCCAAGAAGCCGGCGGCGAAGAAGGCAGTGAAGAAGGCTGCGGCGAAGAAGCCGGCTGCCAAGAAGGCTGCGAAGAAGGTCGCGAAGAAGCCCGCCGCCAAGAAGGCTGCGAAGAAGGTCGCGAAGAAGCCGGCTGCCAAGAAGGCTGCTGCGAAGAAGGTCGCGAAGAAGCCGGCTGCCAAGAAGGCTGCTGCGAAGAAGGTTGCGAAGAAGCCGGCCGCCAAGAAGGCTGCCGCGAAGAAGCCGGCTGCCAAGAAGCCTGCTGCCAAGAAGGCTGCCAAGAAGCCCGCGAAGAAGGCCAAGCCGGCCGTCGTCCCGGCGATCCCGGCTCCGGTGATCTGAAGTCAAGCGACCGACCCGGGCATGCCCGGGTTGGCGTCTGCAACACCATGAAGACCCTTCCCGTTGCCCAGGCGGGAGGGGTTTCTTTTTTTAGCTCTTCGCGCGCGTGCCTGGCGCTCGCCGCACGTGCGGCCGCGAGTGCGAAGGATCAGAACGGCGAGGCGGTGGCGGCCGACGCGTCGGTGCCCGCCGGCGTTTTCACCGGTTGGGTGGCATAGAGCGTTTCGGACGGCTCGGCGATGTCGATGTCGTCATCCAGCCATGTGCCATCGGCCAGGCCGAGCGCGCTGTCCAGGATCGTCGGAAGCAGTCCGCTGGGCAGCGCGCTTTCGCTGTTCCACAGCAGCACCACGCCGAGGTCCTTGCCGGGTAGCAGCGCCATCGCGCCGCGATATCCCTGCACCGCACCGCCGTGGAAGACCACGTCGTTGCCGGCATAGTTGTACACGCGCCAGCCAAGCGCGTAACCCGCGGAACTCAGTCGCGTGCGCCGCCACGACGCACCCCGGATTTCGCTCGGGGTATCGACCAGAGGCGCATGCAGGGTGGCCAGCAAGGGGGCGGGCAGCACGTCGGGGCGATGCCCCGTTTGCGCCAGCATCCACTGCGCCATGTCGCTGATGCTGGCGTTGACGCCGGCCGCGGGCGCGACACGGTAATAAGTGGGCTTGGGTGTCAGCGGTACCCAACCGCCGCCGCCGCGGACGTGCGGGCGCGCCCAGCGTGCGCTGGCCTGGATGCCCTCGAGTCCGTAGCTCGCGTCATGCATGCCGAGCGGCTTGAAGATGCGACGCGCCACGGTCTCGCTGAAGAACTGGCCGGTGGTGGCGAACACCACGTCGCCGATCAGGCTGAAGGCGACATTCTGGTAGGCATAGCATTCGCCGGGCGCGCATTTCATCGGCGCGTTGGCCAGCTTCATGGTCAGGCTGTGGTAGTCCGCGTTGCCCTCGAGGTCGCGGTCGAAGGCATTGTGGGTCAGTCCGACGCGATGGCTCAGCACGTCGGCGACGGTGACCTGCTGCGCGGCGTTCGGCAGCGACAGGCGGAACTCCGGGACGTAATCGGTGAGGTGGCTGTCCCAGCGCAGCACGCCGTCGTTGACCAGCATGCCGGTGACGGTGCCGGCGAACGACTTGGACAGCGAGGCAAGGCGGAACACCGTGTGCGCGTCGACCGGTTGCGGGTTGCGCGCATCGGTGACGCCGTAGCCGCGTGCGCTGAGAATCTGGCCGTCCTTGACGATGGCCATCGCCAGGCCGGGGATGCGGCCATTGGCGACCAACTGGTTGGCGACCGCTTCGAAGCGCTGCACGTCGAAACCGGCGGCGACCTGCTTGCTGCTGTCGATCGGGGCCGGCAACCCTGTATTCGCCTGCAGCGGTTGTGGCGCGCGGCTGACCGTTCCCTTCCAGTGCATCGCACTCTGCGCGGAGGTACCCACTGCGAGCGGCAGCAATGCGCTGACCAGGGCGAGTCGACACGCGTGCCGGATGCGGTGTTCTTTCATCGGCCATGCCCCCTGCGTATGCTGCAACGACCGGTCGATTCTAGCGCCTGTTTCCGCGATTGCATGAACAAGGGGAACTTCGATGCTTGGCTTGTTGATTTTCATCGCAATTCTCGCGGCCGTCGCGTTCTGGGGCGTGGGTATCTACAACGGCCTGGTGCGGGCTCGCAACGCATTCAGGAATGCCTTCGCGCAGATCGACGTGCAGTTGCAGCGCCGCTTCGACCTGGTCCCGAACCTGGTCGAAGTCGCCAAGACCTACATGAGCCATGAGCGCGAGACGCTGGAGGCGGTGATCGCCGCGCGTTCCGCCGCGCAGTCGGGCCTGGCCGCGGCCAAGGCCAATCCCGGCGATGCCGAGGCGATGGCGCAGCTCGCCGCCGCGCAGGGACAGCTCAATGCCGGCCTCGGCCGCCTGATGATGGTGGCCGAGGCGTATCCGGACCTGAAGGCCAACCAGACCATGATGCAGCTCACCGAGGAGCTGACCAGCACCGAGAACAAGGTGGCCTTCGCACGGCAGGCGTTCAACGACGCGGTGATGGCCTACAACAACAAGCGCGAGGTGTTCCCGTCGAGCATCTTCGCCGGCATGTTCAATTTCGCCGCCGCCAACCTGCTGGAGATCCCGGCGGACAGGCAGTCGGACGTGCGTGCCGCGCCTCAAGTGAAGTTCTGATCCTGGATGACGCGGGCCGCGTGGAGGCGGGTCGCGTGAACGCGGACGCCGGCGCATGAATTTCTTCGAACAGCAGGCCGTCGCCCGGCGGACGTCGGCGCGGTTGGTGTTCCTGATGGCGGTTGCGATCGCCGGCATCGTGCTCGCGGTCGATGCGGTGGTCTGGGTTGCCACGCAGTCACCGGAGTTGGTCCTGTTCGCCACGGTGTCGTCGGTCGCGGTGATCGCGCTCGGGTCGCTGTACCGCATCGCCAGCCTGGGCGGTGGCGGCGAACCGGTTGCGCAGCAACTGGGCGGCACGCTGGTCCCGGAAAACACCACCGAGCCGGGATTGCGCCGCCTGCGCAACGTGGTCGAGGAAATCGCGATCGCCTCAGGCGTGCCGGTGCCGAAGGTCTACGTGCTGGAACACGAAGCCGGCATCAACGCCTTCGCTGCCGGCTACTCGACATCGGACGCGGTGATCGCGGTGACCCGGGGCGCGCTGGATCGCCTCAATCGCGACGAGTTGCAGGGCGTGGTGGCGCACGAGTTCAGCCACATCCTCAACGGCGACATGCGCCTCAACATCCGCCTGGTCGGCGTGCTGTTCGGCATCCTCATGATCGGCCTGATCGGTCGCAAGATCCTGGAGCACGGCCGTTTCGGCGGACGCGGCAAGAACATCGGCGCGATCCTCGTCGCCGCGCTGGTGGCGATGCTGATCGGCTACGTCGGGTTGTTCTTCGGGCGGATGATCAAGGCCGGGGTCAGTCGCACGCGCGAGAAACTGGCCGATGCCAGCGCGGTGCAGTTCACCCGGCAGACGCAAGGGCTGTCCGGCGCGCTGAAGAAGATCGGTGGCCTGCACGATGGATCGCGACTCAACCAGCGCAGCGATGCGGAGGAAGTCAGCCACATGCTGTTCGGCGATGGCGTGGGCTTCGACCAGCTCTTCGCAGGCAATTTGTTCGCCACGCATCCGCCGCTGCTGGAGCGCATCCGCGCGCTGGAGCCGGGGTTCAACGATGACGCGATGGCACGCCTGCAGGCGCAATGGAGGGCGTCGCCACCGGACGGCATGCAGGAAGACGTGGCGCTTGGCCTGGGCGGTGGCAGCGGTGCGCGATTGCCCGGCGTGACGCAGGCGCTGAGCGTGACGCCGCCGATGGTCGCCGCGCAGGTGGCCGCGCCCGGCGCGGACGACTATCGCCGCGCCGACAGCATCGTCATCGCGATTCCCGATGCCCTGCGCGACCTCGCCCGCCAGCGCGAATCGGTGATGCCGTTGTTGTTGGGCCTGTTGCTGGCCGGGGACGAGGCACTGGCCGAGCGCCAGCGCGTGGACATCGCCGCGCGACTGGGTGGCGAGGTGGCCGACCACGCCGTGCGCATCCACCAGCAACTCACCGCGGACCTGCATCCGATGCTGC
>Ga0075158_10001852_pt1 | contig 15739 bp, 19 predicted proteins | sample JI91814BDNA_FD_70968 | JGI IMG/M metagenome (GOLD analysis project Ga0075158, IMG submission 70968) | Wastewater effluent complex algal communities from Wisconsin, to seasonally profile nutrient transformation and Carbon sequestration -... | ecosystem: Engineered > WWTP > Effluent > Algae... | reverse complement strand
CCGCTCTCGCACGTACAGCAGTTGGTGTAGAGCGTGCCTCCGTTGGCGTATAGGGCACCTGGCGGGAGTGGTCCTCCACCCAACGCCGGGTCCACCTTGTAGCACCCTCTCCCGTCGTTGTAGATCCCGCACTGCGTGATGCCGCAGAACCACATCTCCGGGTTCGACTGGTTGCACGGGATGCCGCGATACCATATGTTCGGTGGCGGGCACGCCTCATCATCGCACCCGCTCACGCACTGGACCGGATCAAGCCCGGAGATGATGTAGTCCTCTGGCGGTGGAGACGTTGTTGTCTGGATACCCACCGTCCAGCACACGCCGTCAATCAGGACGACTTGCCCGATGGTCAACGGCGACCCGTCAAGGCACGTCACCGTCTCGCAGATCCACGCGTACAGCACAGGGGGCGGTGAGCCGTCGCATCGCGGAGAAGTGTCGCAGAGCGAAAGCAGACGCCACAGGGGGCATCCGTTGCAACAACGGGCACGACACTCCGGCGTCGCCAAAGCGATCCGTCGCCCCACCCTTACCCACTTGCGATCAGTTACCAGAATGTTCGGCATTAGATCACGGTAACGGGACCGGAACCGAAGTCAAACCCGGCACCCGTCTTCGTGGTGATGGTGAGCGTAGCGGGCGGAATGTCGATGTTCGCACCTTCGTGGTAGTACAGAGTATCTAGCGTGGGTGGCGTGCCAAATCCCGGAGTTCCCTTTGTGGTGATGAGCGAGTTCTTCAAGGCGTGAACGATGCCCATTGCACCCGAGTTGTTGAGCCTGAGTTTGCCGCCGCTTCCGACGACCACCTTCGTAGACCCGGACGAGATCGCGATGGTGGCCGCGTCTTTGAGCGTGAGGTCGCCGTCGATGTTCCCCGTGGAAATCTTGCGTTGACTGTACCCCTTCGCACTTGCCGAAAGGATAACGTCGAGGTCGCCAGCACTGGTCGCGTCGGGGTAGATCTCGAACGCCATGCCCGCATTGATGAACGTCGTGAGTTCCACGTCGTCACCAATGATGACCGTGCCGGTGTTGCCTCCGATGAACGTCGTCACGCTTCCGCCAGAAACTGTGAGCGTTCCGTTTCTGAGTTGCTTGCAGTCGATTGTCGTGAACGCACCGGACAGGTGAATGTTCGTGATGCGTTCAGACTGGATCGTGAGAAGGGTTGCACTGATCTGGAGCGGGTTCGCCCCGGTCGGGATGGAGATACCCGATCGCGTGCCGCCGTACCCGCCGAGGATGTACAGAGCGGCGAGCGTGACCGCCGACTGATTGAGGTTGGACGTGCCGAGGTTGAACGCACCCTGTTTGAGAATGGCCGTGTCGCCAGTCGTCGGAACGGACGCACCGCCAGCCCCGCCGTCAGAGGCGGACCAGTTCGCGGTGTTGCCCCAATCCCAGTTATCGGAGGACGGTACGGCATATCGAGTTGCCATGATTGAATCCTTTTCTTTAGGCGGTGATTCGCTTTCCGAAACCTGTCACTCGCGGGATGATGCTGGACGAACCCGCCGTAGTCACCACCAGAGCAACGAAACCGAACGAAGACACATCGACAGACGTTGTGATTCCAAACGCGGACAGCGTGACGGCAGACCCAACGCCTACGAAGTTGATGCCGTCGTTTGAGAAGTAGACCGTGCAAACTCCGCTTGCTGGCCACGACTGCACGCCGTTCGCCGCGACCTGAAACGACCACGCCGTCTCGAAGTCGCACCGATATACAACCATCGAACCGGCGACGCCGAGGTCGATTTCGCTTGTCTGTCCCGACCTGAGAATGGGTTGTGTTGAGTTCATGTGCATGTCGTCGTCATAGGAATCCACTGAACCATCCAGATACCATGCGTTTCGCTGATCCAAGCCACTGTCGCGTGTGCCCCGAGTTTGATGATGATGTCGAAGTCGTCTGGCAGGTAGGAAGGACGAACGCCGTCGTACCGTTCCTGAGAGATTGACCCGTCCTGGTTCGTCATAGCCACGTCCATCGTGATACCAGACGCAGGACCGCCCGACCCGACCACGTTGATGACCTGCCCGATGACGCCCCGCGTGTTTGCCCGATCGCCTTGCATTAGATGGGCCTCCCCGGTAGGTCGGTCCACCCGTCTAGGTCTACGAGCGGGTTGGGGGCACCGTTGATCGTCGCCGGGAACGCACTCTGCGTCGTGATACGCGGCGTAGCCTGCGTAGACGACGCGGGAGCGACGACGTACAACTCAAACGGACCACGGCTCGGAGCCGACACGTACTCGCCGGGAGAGAGATTGGCGGGCTGCCCGAACCCCGAGTTACCCGGATCACTGACCCACGCATACGCGATCGAGATTCCGTCCTGCTTGATCGAGCGGATGAACGGCATCTGCATGATCCAGAACGAATCGAAGAACTGGTGTAGCCGCCCACGCTGTAACCGAATCTGAGTGATGATGTCGCGAACGTCCTCGTTCGTGATGTTGAGGATGTTCACCCGCACATTCAGAACGTCTTGCTCAATGTCGATTGTCTTGTAGTCTTTGTACCAATAGTCAGACGTGACCAGCATCCCCATCTCGTCGCGTGCCGTCCGCTGTCCCTTCGTGAAGCCGGGTACTTCGATCTGGACTTTCTTGTATCCGAGGTCGTAGTCGAGGAACGTTTCTTCGTTTGAGTTGGGCGGCAGAGTCGGGAACCTGAACCTCCCATCGGTCGAGAAGTACGCGGCCACATCGCACGCACCATCCGAGATGATCGTGATGCACCGAACGCGATCGCACCGATACTTGGTGTCGCCGATCGTGATCTCAGTCTGACGCGGTATCGGGATGCCCGTCGCTGTCGTCGGATCTTCCCCGATCGCGATGCCGGTCACGCGGTAAACAAACGGCTCCAGATCAGCCGACTCGCCGTCTTTGTTGGGGAACCCGGTAGTACCGAGAAGGGGTTGAACGATCATCGACCGCCCCTCCTTCCGATGATGTCCACGAGTGCGGAGTTTCGGTTGATGCCGAGTACACCAGCCTGATCCAGTCCTAGACCCTGCTCGCGTTCGGAATTCAACGCACGGAGTTCGTCGCGTTCACGCTGGATCGCTTCGAGCCGTGCGTCTGATTCTTTCCTGATCCGTTCCATCTGATCCTTGTGGTACTTCTCGCGGGCCGCATCGAGTTCTGCGTCAAACTGGCGGATCTGGTCGGCTTGTTCCTGCTCGAACCGTGCTGCACGCTCGCCCGCACGACGCTCGCGGTTGCCAGCCTGCACGTCTTCAAGTGCGATCTCATTCTCAATAGCAGACTGACGAGACGCAGCCGCTTCCTCGTCCTTCTTCTGGCTCGCGTTCTTCTGTGCTTCGAGTTGGGTGGCGAACGCCAACTCCGCCCGCTGTAGTTCCCTGATCCTCTGTTCCAACTTCTCCTGCTCGCCCAACGCACGCGAGATAGGAGTGTTCAACTGGCCGCTTTGAAGACGCTCGGCAAGTTCGCCCTGCAATCGGCTGATCTCGTCTCGGATCTTGTCGAGTCCCTGTTGCGGAGCGGTCCCGAGCGACAGCAGGAACTTCTCGTTCGCCTCCGTCGCCGACTGGAACGCATCGACCCAAGTCTCTTTGAACCGGCGTCCCAAGTTGAAGAACAGGGTTGCAACGCCGAGAGCCGCCGTGATCGCACCCACGAACGACGTGATAGCACCGATTGATTTCTTGATGCCGTCGCCGAACGACGTGTTCGCCTTCGTCGCGGCCTTGTCAACCTTGTTGATGTCGTTCGATGCGGCGTCCGCAGCGGGACCGACTTGGTTCTCGCCCGTGAAGATCGTTTCGACTTTGTTTCCGCCAAACTGAGACAACGATCAACTCCAGAAGTTCGTGGTGTCGGGAAGGACCAACGCCCCCCGCGTGAGCGTGCCCGAGACGAGTGCCCATCCCGAGTAGTCAAAGTTCAAGTCGATGCCGTTGTTCGTGCCAGCCTCAACCTGAACCTGTCCGTTCAAGTCCTTAACGACCGAGTACGTCAGCCCGTAGAACAGAGAAGCCGTCGTGTAGAGTTTCAGCACGCCGTACGCACCCGGAGTCAGTCGGGTAGCCGACGCAGACAGGTACGACAACGCACCCTGATAGAACGAGAGGGACGCCGACGCCGAGAGGTTGCCAGCCGTCCGCTGAGTGACGCCCGCCGTGCTGCTCGACACATACGGAGCGAGGGCACAGTTGAGCGACAGCGACCACCGGCGAACGTCGGGGATATCGGCATCCGTTCCAGCCGTACCCGCGATGATCGGCTGCCACCGTGCCTTAGCCCCCGTTGCTCCGTACATCGTCAGAGCGGAGCCGGTGCCGACCGTGGGGGCAGAACCGCTGGCGAGCGTCAACGCCCCATTAGAGCCAAAGCGGGCCGTTCCGGTGATGATGTTGCCGCCCTCGATATCCACGTCGATCGTTACCGACTCGCAGATAACCGAACCGCTGGCACGCTCCGATCCGTTGTAGCCCATGAACGTGTACGACGTACCCGGCAGAGCGGGCGGAGAGTACCCGGCGAACGCATACTCCATCGTCCAGTCCGTGACCTGCGTAGGCACAACGACTTGCATCCCGCCCGAAGCGGCGACGATGCCAGCCGGTGAGTTGTGGTTCGGCGTGATCCGCCAATCCTGAATCCCGCCGATCGTGTTGGAGCCGCTGTCCTGAGACAACAGCCCGCCTTTTCCGTTGATGACCGACATGGGATCTCCTAGACGCCGATCGCGGCGACGATGTACGAGGTAGACGAACCTGAACCGTTAGTGATCGAGAACGCCGCTGAATCAGACGCAAGAGCGAGCGACGTAGCATCAGGCGAGTAGTGGAGCAACACACCTCCGGGACGCACCGTTCCGATCGCAAGTCCCGTGATCGTGGAAGTGATCGCAAACGGCTGCGTCGCGTGTGTGTTCTTCACCATGAGAAACTTCATCTTCGTCCACGCGATCGCGGTGCCGGTCGGGTCGAGAAGTCCGCCCCCGGTCCAGAAATCGAACAGGGCCGATCCAGACGCATTGATGTTGCCGCTCGCGGAATACTCTCCAGTCGCCTGATTCGCACCGCTCCCGTCCGCCAAGTTGAGCGACCAATACTCTCGGAGCGGAGCGGCGACGGTGACATTGCCCACCAACCGGGTAAGCGTGGAGTACATCGAGATTGCGAGCCGTCCGTTCAGACTCATGCCATCATCTCCACACGGTCAAATACCATCAGAACTTCCACGCTCAAACCAAACACCCATCCCGTAATCAGTCGCGGCGTCGGGGCCGGTATAACGTCGCGGTTCATCTCGTCGAAGAACTCGCCGATGCGGAAGATCCGAACCTCTGGCAACCCCATCACCATGTCAGCCTGCGAATCATGCTGGATACGCTGGCACGCCTGAATGAGCCTCCACTTGCACTCGTTCACGCCACGTTGATCCATGCTCGCCCGCTGTTCTTCCGTCGCGATGCCGACGATGAAACGCTGGACGATGGACATGCTGGACGAACTGACGCCCCCACCCTGCGGCGGGTTGACGATACCGCCGTTCGGGTAGATCGACAGTTCGGGCAGGTCGTTCGTGATCGGGTTCTCTTTGACGGGTGACGAGTCGATGCCGCCCGCGTAGTCGAGCCTGTTGCCGGGACGAACGAGCGTCCGCAAGTCTTCGTGCAGCATCAGCGTCTGCATCATCGCCCGCATCACCCGCGAGATGGGATCGTCCGAGAGGGTCACGCTCATGGCTTGCCTCCCGTCGCCCGTGCGACCGCCTTGCGAGCCGCCGCCGCGAGGTCGTTACGGATGAGCCGAAGCGTCGCCGCATCGGGCTGGACGAGAATCCTGCGGGCGGGGATGTGATTCTGAGGGACGCCGAAGTGGTGGACCGCCGCGAGTTGTCCGATCGACAAACTGGCCCCGCCGTGCGGAGCGTCCGAGAACCCAAACGCGATCCCGTTGGGCAAGTCGGTCACGCGGTTGCCAGCCACGCCGATCGTGAGGGCGTTGAACAGAAAACCCTTATCCCGAAGGATGGAGAACGTTCCGCCCGCACTAACGAGGATGTCGCCCTTGCGGGTGTCGCGTGCGAGCGAAGAACGACCGCCACGCCCAACCGATACCTTCCGTCCCTTCACTTTCCGACCGCCGCCAAACGACACGCCTCCGCCTTGACGCCGAGCGTCAACGGTTGACTTCGCGAGCGGCGTCCAGTCTCCAGCCCCACGGCTATACTCGTTGAACCTACGACGCGAGAACGCCGAGTAACGCACGGTCACTTGCCGGAACCCCGCCCGCATCTCCGGGCTGTTCGGTGACAACGCCTGCTTGACCGACGCAAGGGAGGTCAATGCTTTACCCGTCTTCACTGTGACCGCCAATCGACTCACTGATTCACTCCAAATGATCCGATACCAAACGGCTGTCCGGGGAACACGACGATCGGGACCGTTGGACCCGTACCGCTCAACGTCGCCGCCATCTTCCGGCCCCCCCCGATGTACGAGTCCATCTCGTTCTCGATGCCTTCCAAGATGTCCGCCATGCGGTCCTGCTCGCGTGAGTGCGGGGGCCGCGTCCGGTACAGCCACGCACCCGCGATCCTCGCACACCAATCGGTCAGTACGGGCGGCACACCGTTCGTTCCGCTGAACGGGATCGCATACGGTCCATCCCTGAAACGATCCTCGACATACGACTCCGCATACGCGATCGAGAGCGTTATCCGCGATGTGTTCACACCCGTCCCGTCGTTCGCGGCGTTCGACCACTCGGCCACGTTCTCGGAGCCGTACACGTTCTCGATGTTTGTCTGCGTGATGTAGGCCATAAGAAAAATAACACCCCGACTCGTTTCTGAGCCGGGGTGTACAGGCGAGAGGCCAGAGCCCCATGCTCTTGGTGAGTGTGTTTAGAACTCGACATCCGCGATGAACACGGCGTTGGGAACGATGATTTCCGGCAGGTACGTATCGCCGAAGACCATCGTCGCCCCGACCGGATCAACCGTGCCGTAGGCATACGCGAACATGCCACGCTGCATCGCAACGTCGCGGAGAACAGCCGAGAGATCGGGCTTCGCGGTGCCGAACGAACCGGGGATCGGAGTCGTCCCTTCGACGAACCCGTACCACTCGCTCGACACTTCGGGCATGAATGTGATCGAGTCTGACGCGAAGATCTCCTGCTGAGTGCCGCTCGCGTCCTCGAAGTAAGACAGGTAGGCCGGGTGCCACTTCTTGATGCCGAGGAACCCGTCCGGGATCGAGCCGGTTACGAACGCCTCCTGAAAGCGAGGGTTGTTCTTCATGTACTGCTGAACCTGATCGTTGTTGTACAGGAAGTCGGGGATCTTCGACCCGTACATCGCGACGGCAGGCTTGTAGTTCGTGAACTTGCCCGACGCCTTCATCAGGTTCGTCATTTGCTTCACGATCTTCGTCGCGGGGTTCGCCCACGACGCATCGATGACAGCCGAGCCGCCGTTGATCGCGAGTTGGTTCAGGTTGCCGGAAGGAATGGCGTAGTCAACCGTGACCTGAGCACCGGACGAAGACGGCAACAGTTCGCCGTCCGAGTTGTAGTGGATCTTGCCGAGTGCGAACGCCGACATGACAGAAGCCGCACGACCGTTCTCCAGAAACGTCTTCGTTTCCGTGACGATGCGTTCGACTTCCTGCTCTCCAAGTCGCTGACGCTGGCCGCTGTCGCTCTCCAGATTGACGAGCGTAGCCGCCTTGATCTCGACGTTGTGCGAGAAGTGATTGAGCGTGACCGACTGCTCTTTCACGCCCTTCGGGGTGTACCGACGTGACGGGGCACCGTACTCCGCACGGGCGGGGGTACGCCGCGTACCTTCACGCTGACGCATGGTGTGATGCACGCCCTCGATGCCGAGGGTGGGAGTGAGCAACCCGGCAGGGAGTTGCTCGACCGGAAGACCCGGCTTGATGAGTTCGATGGTGCCGGAGAGTTGCCGCCCGCCCAGCACGTTTTGCAGATTGGTTCCGACAGCCATTGTTGAGATCCTTCGGAGGTGTTGCTTTGTCTCACCAAGAGCAACAATCGCCCGAACGGATCAAGAATCAGAGTTGGAAGGCGTCGTTGAAGACAAACCCGTAGTTGCTCGCGTTGTTCAACTGGCCCTTCAGCCACGCCTTGACAGACGCATCCGAGGAGTAGTTGATGATGTTGTCGGTGTTGAGCGTGCCGCCGATGAGGGCGAACGGGAACGGCTGATCCACGTCGTTTCCGTCGATATCGGTGACGCGGATGCCGTCGCCGTCGTCGATGAAGCAGAGCGGGGTTTCGGAGCCGTCAACCGGACGGATGACCGAGCCGATAGCGAAGTCGGCCGAGGTAGCGGTGATCGTGATGGTGGTCGCCGATGCGATCGCCGAGTACGTGACGGTTTCGGTCACGACCGTACCCGCCGTGGTGGGGGGGCCGGTGATCTTGAACGTGCCACTCGCACCGATCCGGCGTGCGATCTCCGTGACGATCTTCGCGGGCAGCGTCATGGTCGTGGTCACGACAGACGTATCGTGCAGCACGGTCGTCAGACCGAGGATCGACGGGGCGAACAGTCCGGTAGCCGTCACCCTGCCCATCACCAGACCGGGGCGGAGGGTCGTGATGTACCCGGTGTTATCGGGATCGCGAGCCGCCGAAGCGTCGATGATGCGTCCGCCCGGAAGGTACTTGACGCCCTCGCCGTTGAGCCGCACCGAGTTGTAGACCTGTGCCCGAGTCGATTGAGGGCCGGGCATCCCACCGTAAACCTGTGCCATGTTCGTATCTCCAAGTGGGCGTCAGCCCGTGCGTTCTCGTTATCGACGGTTCTTGCTGTTGATGTTGTCGGCCATCTTCTTCGCCTGCTTCGCCGCGTCCGCCTCGCTTGGGCCGTCGTTGCCGGGCACTTCGCGCGAAAGAGCGATCGCCTGATTGCGGGTCTGCTCGGTCAAGATCTTCGGATCGTTCTCGCTCAGAGCCTTCACCATCTCATCGAAACGGTTGTCGCTGGCGTCGTCGAGCGAGAGTTTCAGGGCCGCGTTGTCGTTGCCGATCCAAGCCGCCGCGAGCCGGTCGCGAACAGCCGGGGTGATGCGTCCTTCGGTCGTGAGGCGAGAGAGTTCCGCCGTGCGGTTCTTCGCAGCGAGTTTGATGACGGTCGGGTTCGTCTCGCCAGCCGAGCGGGACAACTTCAGGGCGTTCAGTTCAGAGCGAGCCGCCTTGACTTCCTCGACCGCCTTCGTGGTCGCTTCGTCGGCGGTCGCCTTCTCCTGAGACATGCCATTGATCTTCGCCATGATCGCGTCCTTCACGGCGTTCTCGTCCATCCCCTCGACGTTGATGCCGAGAGCCTTAGCGATTTCCATCATGGTCGAATCTCCGGTTGACAGTTTGAATGATGCCGCTTGCACGGTCCCGCGTGACGCAGCGATCGGAACGAACCCGCCCTGATCGGGAATGACCGGGTTCGTGACGAGTGCCACATGCTCAATGACGTTCGTGTATTTCTTGCCCTTACCGTCGATCAGTTCGGGCACGGCGTAGATCGAAACCTCAGCACGGCCCGCGAGTTTGATCGCGTCCTCGCCCACGAGTTCGATCGTCGCGTACAGGGTGTCACCGTCCACGAACATGTCCTCGACGTACCCACGGTTCGCGTCGGTTTCGTCGGTGTGTCCAGAGGGAACGGGAACCTTGACGCCGCCAGCCTTCATCGCTGCGAACGACGCCGCAAACTCGTTCAGGGATTCACGGGTGAACTTGAACGACTGATCGGTGGATGCTTTGTAGTAGTCACCGACTCGAACCAGATCCTTCGTGTAACGCTTGACGGGCTGTCCGTTTGCGTTCGTGGTGATACCGGACGCGGCAGAGAGTTTGCCGAGTACCGAGTAGACCGAAGGCTGTGAGACTTGATTCGACATAGGCGAGACTGGCTCGCCTGCACCCCGACACCAAAGAATAACCACCCCACCGATTCAAGTCAAGTTGACAATCTACCGATGTGACGGTATGATGATGAACATGAACACCACCATCCCCGACTACCGCGTCTCAGAACTCCGCGAGCGAATCGACGCCCTGATCGCCAAGTGTGACCGCAAGGGGCTGTCTGGTTCGATCTCAGTCGTGTTCGGAGAGCGTGAGGAACGCCAGAACCGCAAGCAGGATTCGTTCGGCGAGTGGTACACCGAATCGACGTGGTGGGTTCCGGTAACGCTCGAATGCGTCCCGCCCGCGTTCAACGGGTGGACGTTCGCGGCGGTCATCGAGCAGATCGAAGGTGCACCTGCCCATGTCCTACGTTGCTCCCCGTCGTTTGACGGTCGCGTACCCGACAACTTCCGAACCTGCGACCCCACCCACTGCGACCACTGCCGTAAGCACCGCAACCGCTCCGAGACGTTCGTGGTGTACCACGCCGAGACGGGCGAGTTCAAGCAGGTTGGCCGTCAGTGCATGAAGGACTTTCTCGGTCACGACCCTGCCGCGTTGGTTGCGTCGTTCGGGTACATCTCAGATGCGGTCGATGCATTGACGGAGTGTGCGGGCGAATGCGGATGCGTGTTCCGAACCGCTCGATCGTGGACGGTCGAGTACATCCTGAAACTTGCCGCTCGCGTGGTCGCGGTAGACGGGTGGAAGTCACGCTCAGCCGACCCGATGAAATGCACGGCTAACACGATCTCGACATACCTCTTCCTTGGGGGTTCCACCAACGACCAGCGGATGGCTGCCGAGTTTGCGGCGACATACCAGACAACCGCCCGCGTCGAATCGCTGCACGCCCGCGTAATGGCTCGGGCAGAAGAACTGAAGGCTAAGACGCTCTCAGACATGACCAGCGACTACGAAGCGAACCTGTGGGCGATCATGCACGCCGGGCACTGCAACAGCGGACACATCGGTTTGGTCGCCTCGATGCTGGCGTGGGCGATCAAGCAAGAGAACGCCGAAGCCGCCGCGAAGTCGTCTGGTTTCACCAACAGCGTACACGTCGGCACGGTCGGGGAACGACTCCGCGACATCCCCGCGACCGTCGAGTTTACGAAGACCATCGAAGGGTTCTACGGGGCCACGACGATCGTGAAGTTCAACGCTGGCGGCAACCTGCTTTCGTGGTTTGCGTCTGGATCGGTTGACATGAAAGCGGGCGATCAGGTCACGCTTACGGGAACGGTCAAGTCACACGAGCAGGATCAATACATGGGCTGCCCGGTTACGGTTCTGAGCCGTTGCAAAGTCACCGTAGCACAACCTGTTGAGCATTGAAGATATCGAGCGGGTTGAAGTCGAACCCTTCGTCCGCACCTGCCCGCACTACCTCGCCGTCAACCTCGACGAACTCGGGTATGTCGTTGGATGTCGCGATAGATTCGTCTTTGAATACCTCGATGACGCTGCACCGGCAATTCCATCCGTTCGGCGGCATGATCTCTTGCCAACGCGGATCGTCCTTCGGCAACTTCAACCCGTCGAGTGCCGCATGTCCGGGGCGTACCCGATCGTCTCCGACCGTGACGTACTCATACCCCCACAAGATATCCTGAATCGCGTGATCTTCGTTCGCCTTCAAACGCCCCGCCGAGTACGCCAGTTGAGTCTGAGTCCGTGCCTGCGTCTCGATGAGGAACGGCTTTGCGTTCGTCATGCCCGCGTCGTCGAATGCCTTACGCACCGCAGCGATCGTGCCATCGACATGCTCGCCGGTACGCACGCTCTCCGCGATCGCCTTGCGGATCTTGTCTTCAAGCAAGCCGCCCATCGAATCCATCGCCGCGACCGACTGAGCCGCGAACCGTTTGCCGATGGTGTCGATCTCGGCGTTGGTGATGCCAACGCGATCGACCGCGAAGTCCACGATGTTACGCCAGATGCCGAGCGGGTCTGTTACCTTCCGTGCCAACGCCACGGGCTGTACTAGCGACTTCGCCCGGTACTGTCCCAAGATGAACGAAGCCGTCATGCTCTGTTGTAGCGGTACCTGAATGGGCTTTATCGCATCGCGGATCGCTTTGCCTACGTCGCCGCCTTGACGGATCGCACGGATGACAGCGGCACGGACGCGGATACCCACGGTGCCGAGCGGTCTTATACCCGCGTTGGTGATGCGGGTCACGTCTCGGTCGTGCGTCTCGGCTTGACGTTGTGAGGATAGGCTACTTGCCACGCTTGACCCTCGCTTGGATCGCCTTTTCGAGCGAGCGAGAGAACGGAGACGGTTCGGGAGTCACTTCGGGATTGACGGGCGGTTCGGGCTGATCGACAATCACACGCGACACGCTCTCTTGCGACTTCGGCAACCGCAACGCATCGAGCATCGCGTCCATATCCAACTGCTCCAACGCGAGGTCGGGGTTGCCGCTGTACAACGCGGTAACGATCGACTGATACAACGCCCTCGCTTGATCCTGAATCGGGCCGGGCGTGAGGTACACCTTCCCCTTCGCGGTCGGGCCGAAGTTGACCATCAGCACGTCGTCAACGGCTTGCCGGTTGAGTTCCTCGATGATGCAATCAAGGAACTGTTGGGAGATGAGTACGGCGATGTCGCCGTGAACGCCAGCCTCGGCCTTCGTGCCGAACTGACCCTCCAGAATCGCACGCTCGGGGAGCAAGTACCCGCGAACCTTCAACTTGTCCTGATACGAGAGCGACTCGATGAACTCCGCACCGTGACCAGCCCGCGTTTCAAGGAATGACACCTGCCACGCCATGAGGTCGGCGATGTTCGACCCGCTCCGAATGGCGTCCATCGCCCAATCAGGGATAGCGGTCGGCATGACGATGCCGTGTGCAAGCCCGAGTTGCAGGTTCATTTGCACGGCGGCTTCGTAGTTCTGCACCGTCTGCCCCGCCGCGTTTCTGCCAGATCCTTCGGGGTAGCGGATGACCGGCACAACACCTGCCGTCTTCGCCTGATACTGAGCGAGTTTCTCCATCCCAGCCGTCCACGGTTTCCATGCCCACTTTCGCAGGTTCTCCATCCGTGACCGGCCATACGGGTTCTCCCCTTCCGAATCGTTCGTGACGATGACGCAGTGCCCACGGTCGAGCGTGATGCCCGCTTGCTTCACGCCGATAACAGCCCCGTTATCCTTGTCGATTGCGATCTCGGTATTGTCGGGAATGAGCGGCTTGAATCGCTCGATGACCAACCGCCCATCGTCGTCGATGCCCCACACCTTCTCGAACGACTGCCACCCGTAGTAGATCGCCCGGCACGCCTGATAGATCAGTCGCCCCCGGAGCGGTTCAAACACATCCTCGATGAGTTCCTGTGCCCCGTCCGGTGCGTCGTCGTCAGACTCGATCGACCAGCCAGCAGCAACGATCGGTGCCGTAGCCGCCGCGTGAGCGAGAGCGATCGTAGGGTCTTCCAGCATGTCGCGGTACGTGCGATACGTGCCCGCTGGCGTGGTGCCTTTGAACAGCAGCCCCATCATTGCCGACGCTTCACCGCCGACGCCGTTCAATCCTTGCGGCTTCGTCTGCGATCCGAGTTTGCGGGTTGGTGCCTTAGCCATATGTTCACTTCTCGGACTTCACGCGGAATGGGAGCCACACGCGGATACAGACCAGAGCGAGCAGTACGCACATGATCTTGGGGTACATGTCTTCGGTAATCATCGCATCGCTCCGTAGTACGCCTGTGGCGATTCAACAACCGCCAAACGCGGACGGATGTAGTGTAGCCTGTACCCTTCGGCATCGACGGCGTGGGATAGATCCTGATCCGCCTTGTCGGGCAGACCATCGTCGCCCGTCTTCATCTCCCGAAGGTCCGTGAGCAGCCGTTCGCATCGGGAGTGAATCAGATACCGACGCTTGCCGTCCATATCGCACAGGATGTCGTTCACCACGTTCACGCGATCGAAGATGCGGGGGTTCTGTTTGGGGACGCGGATGCGGTATTGCTTGCCGTTACCGCCCGACGCACCCATTTGAGACATACCCATCTTGTTCAACTTCTGCCGCACGATGTCGTAGCACGTCTCGCCCGTGCCGAGCGATCGGTTCCCACCGCTTGCGTCGCCGAACACCTGCAACTCGGGCCAGACGAACCCGCCGAGCCGCTTGACTAGTGCATCGAACGCATCCATCGCGTCGCGTGCCGACATGCGTGGCTCGTGGATCTCGTGTACAGCCGTAAACGTGTCGTCGTGTGGGTGATGCTGCCCGATGAGACAATGCATACCTGGGTTCACGTTGAAGTCCATCGACAGGTGTAGCGGCAGGTTCGGAACGATGTCCACGTTCCGCACGTTCGCTTCGTTGAACTCGCGGTAGACCGAGCGTGCGTTGAGCAACCTCGGAGCCTGCTGATACCGTGCCGCCCATCCTTCCGCACCTACCGAACGACGGATGCGGTCGAGTGCCGCACGGTCGTAACGCTCGGCACACAACGGATCTCCGATCGCCCTACCCATCGGATCGTCCGCCTCCGCGACAGCCGGTAGACACACCACCTCCCATTGATCCTTCGCCTCTTTCAGGATCATCCCGCACAAATCGTCGGGGTGCATCCGCTGCATGAGAATCACGATCGACCCGCCCGGTTCAAGCCGCGAGTACGCCTCCTGATACCACTCGTAAGCCTGTTGGCGTACCCGCTTGGAGTACGCCTCGGCCATGCTCTTATGCGGGTCGTCAATCAGCATGAGGTGGGCACCGAAGCCGGTGATTCCACCATCGATACCGGCTGTATACATCCCGCCACCCGCTACGGTGTTGAACCTGTTTGCGGCCTTGCTGTCGGTGCTGAGCCGGTTGCGTACTACCGGGTTCGTCTCCATCTCGTTTCGCACCCGACGCCCCCAACTCGACGCCAGTTCCGCCGAGTACGACGACAACAGCAACTGTTTCTCGGGGAACGTGTCGAGGAACCATGTTGGCGTCCAGTATGAGATGAGGAACGACTTGTTGTGACGCGGGGGCAGGTTGACCATGAGCCGAGATCCGGGCGTGGTGGCTGCCCGGTATACCTTGCGTCCGATGAAGTCGATGTGTGGGTAGATCTTGAACCGACCGCGACTCGCGTAGTTGGCGTAGCGGTGTGGGAAGACGAAGTTGTAGAGGTCGTCGGAGACTGTCATGGGGTATCGCTACGTCGTGGTGAAAGCATATTCCGCTCGACACGGTAGTAGATCCCAACCCCGCTGTTGTTCGGTCGCTGATTCTCTTCGGTGAACACATCGTCAGCCGACGCGAACCCGATGAGTCTGTATGTGGGCCACTTGCACAACAGCAGCAGCACGTACCAACCGCACGGTTTATCACGCTTGGTTGAGGCTACGCACATCGCTAGACCGTGCTTCCCGTCCGTGGTCTTGATGTCGATTGTGCGTCCGTCCCTGCCGATGCAATCGAACCCGATATCGCCGTCGAAAGCGAAGTCTGGGCACACGTTCCGCATACGGCAGAATGCGAGTTCACCGCCGATTCCTTCTCGGTTGATCTCGTCGTCTGACTTGCCGCTTTGCTTCAGGTTCTTCGCCCTCACCGCTTCGTTGTGCTGACGACGACGAGCAACCATCCATTCAACGAAAGCAACCTCGCAATCGGTTAGCGTATACGTGACCATGCTTGTCGTTGTTACTTGCGATCCGCCAGCCTCGCCAAGTCCTCGCCCTTACCCTCCGCGATCATCTGGGCAATCACCGTGCGGGCGTCGGAGTTGATTACCTGTGTATTCACGGTTACTGACGTGTGTTTGTCGAGCAGCACGTCCTGATTCTGCCCTACC
>Ga0075158_10001849_pt1 | contig 15750 bp, 12 predicted proteins | sample JI91814BDNA_FD_70968 | JGI IMG/M metagenome (GOLD analysis project Ga0075158, IMG submission 70968) | Wastewater effluent complex algal communities from Wisconsin, to seasonally profile nutrient transformation and Carbon sequestration -... | ecosystem: Engineered > WWTP > Effluent > Algae... | reverse complement strand
TAAAAAAATCCCACTATCTTAGAAATAGTGGGATCATATCATGTTTTGTTGAGATCTTAGTATCTGTAGTACTCAGGTTTGAATGGCCCTTTTACATCTACACCGATGTACTCAGCCTGCTCAGGGGAAAGAGTTTCAAGCTCTACGCTTAATTTCTTAAGGTGTAAAGCAGCTACTTTTTCATCCAGGTGCTTAGGAAGCATATATACTTCGTTTTTGTAAGCTGCAGAGTTGTTCCATAATTCGATCTGAGCCAACGTCTGGTTAGAGAAAGAGTTAGACATTACGAAACTTGGGTGACCTGTAGCACATCCTAAGTTAACCAATCTACCTTCTGCAAGGATGATTACTTCTTTTCCTTCGATTGTATAGATATCAACCTGAGGCTTTACTTCAGATTTAGTATGACCGTAGTTTTTGTTCAACCATGCCATATCGATTTCATTATCGAAGTGACCGATGTTACAAACGATCGCTTTATCTTTCATTTTAAGGAAGTGCTCTCCTCTTACGATATTGAAGTTACCTGTTGTAGTAATGATGATATCAGCATTGTCTACTACAGTGTCTAGTCTTTTTACTTCATAACCGTCCATAGCAGCCTGAAGTGCACAGATTGGGTCAATTTCCGTAACAGTAACGATAGAACCAGCTCCTCTGAATGAAGCGGTAGTACCTTTACCTACGTCTCCGTATCCGCAAACTACCACTCTTTTTCCAGCTAGCATTACGTCTGTAGCTCTTCTTACTGCATCTACAGCAGATTCTTTACATCCGTATTTGTTGTCGAATTTAGATTTAGTAACTGAATCATTTACGTTGATGGCAGGCATTACTAAAGTTCCGTTCTTCATTCTTTCATAAAGTCTGTGTACTCCTGTAGTGGTTTCTTCAGAAAGTCCTTTGATATCTTTTGTGAACTCAGGGTATTTATCAAAAACCATGTTTGTTAAATCTCCACCATCATCCAGGATCATGTTTAATGGTTTTCTGTCTTCACCAAAGAATAAAGTCTGCTCAATACACCAGTCAAATTCTTCTTCATTTAAACCTTTCCACGCATACACCGGAATTCCTGCAGCAGCAATAGCAGCAGCAGCGTGGTCCTGTGTAGAGAAAATATTACAAGATGACCATGTAACTTCAGCTCCTAAAGCTACCAAAGTCTCGATAAGCACAGCCGTTTGGATCGTCATGTGAAGACATCCAGCGATTCTTGCTCCTTTCAGTGGCTGAGATGGTCCGTATTCTTCACGGATAGCCATCAAACCAGGCATTTCTGCTTCTGCAAGGGTGATTTCTTTTCTACCCCATTCTGCAAGGGAGATATCCTTAACTTTATAAGGAACGTATTGTGTTGTAGTACTCATATGTAATGAATAATTTTAAATTCAATTGATAACGAAAGGCAAAATTACGATTAATAATTAAGATATAAAAACGGCAAACCAAGTTCGGGTTTATGAGATTAAACATGGGTTAATGTTATTTAGTCTTAATATAAATTATTAATTTTAGCTGATAAATAACTATATTATGAATCAAATCCATACGGTAAAGAAAGCCAAGCCGGTTGCTCCTAAAGTAAAAGAACTGATCAATGCTTCCAAGAGTATCATCCTGGCTACTGTGGATGCCGAAGGAAATCCTAACTCAAGTTATGCTCCATTTGTGCAGGTAGATGAGACATTCTATATTCTGGTATCTTTTATGGCAAAACATACTAAAAATCTTGCAGACGGAAGAAAAACATCCATTATGTTTATTGAAGATGAATCTGCCACCAAACAGATCTATGCCCGCGAACGTTTAACACTTGAAGCCACTACTTCTCAGATCGAAAGAGATTCTCTAGTATGGAATACGGTAGTGGCGAAACTTAAAGAAAATCATGGTAAAGTGGTAGAGGTAATTTCCGGAATGGGAGATTTTATTTTGATTGCATTACAGCCTGTAAAAGGATCTTATGTAAACGGATTCGGAAGTGCTTATTTTGTAAATTCGAACCTTGAAATTATCGAACACAGAAATGATGTGAATCATCAGTCTAAATAATTAAGCTGGATGCTGGGAGCCGGAAGTTGATAAAGATTAAGGAAACAAAGGGTTTGTTTTTCATCAACGAATTCTTTTTATACAGGCTGAAAATTATTTTTACCACGAATAGTAACTTCCAGCATCCAGCTCCCATCTTCAAGCTTTTTTTAGTATTTTTGTCTCATATAAAAAAGAATGCCCCTCTACAGAGATTTTTCAGATGATAATGCCACGATTCTGGTTTGGAAGTATGATGAAAGTGAAGAACTTGATATCAACCAACTTCTTGAACCGGAAAATGCTGAGAAGGTAAAAGATTATCATCCTAAAAAATTACTGGAAGTCCTGATGGTTCGTAAGCTCCTGAAAGGACTGAAACCGAATTCTAAAATTTTATACAAAGAAAGAGAACCTTTTCTTTCTCCCAACGATGCGGAAATTTCTATCACGCATTCTTTTCCCTTTGCGGCAATTGCCGTATCTAAAAATAAAATAGGAATTGATGTCGAAAAATTCAATCCTAAGATTTTAAGGGTGATTGATAAATTCACCTATGAAAATGAGCGTGGATTTATTCCGGAAGACAAGGCGGATACTTTCTATACTATTATATGGAGTGTGAAGGAAAGTATGTACAAAATCCATCATTCAAAGTACTGGTCTTTAAAAAAGAATTATGAAGTAAAACCTTTCGAGTTAAAACATCTTCATAAAATAAGCTGTCGTGTCTATGACGATCAGTTTTCAGATGAATTTAAAGCCAGAGTAGAATTTTTTGATGATTACTGCTTTACGATTGTGGAGGAGTAGGCTCTGTTTCGTTTTTATATTTTTCAATCACTTTTCTCTGTTCTTTTGCTACATCATAGATAAGCTCCAGAATATCGTGGATATTTTTAAGTTCTGTTAAGTGTGATATTTTATCAGGGTCTCTTCTGTCTACAATGTCATTTTCCTCAATTTCAGTCTTCCTTTTCAGAAGCATGTCTTCAATGGAAGAATCTTCCGGTTCAAGACGGCTTTCCATTTTCAGTGTTTCGTTAACATCATTTCCGTTGAGAAGGGTAGAGGTCTGCTGCATTTCTGCCTCAATCTTTCTGCTCCAGCTTTCAGCATCTATTTCAGGATACTGCTCATTACTTTTGGAGTATTGAGACAGGGAAGCGGTATACGCTGTAATCAGATGTGAGGTAGCCACAAACTGATGTACAACTTCCAGCTTTTTCTGCTGGTTTTTAGGATCGGAAATCATTCTCTGGAAATTATCGGAGAGATTAGCCAAAGAAATAATAGCATTTTTTCGTTTTACCTTATAATCTTCAAGATCAAAATTTCCTTCTAAGAATTTAGAAATCACACTCTGGAAATAGATAAGGTTGTCTGCGGCAGACTTTTTCATCAGATCCAGATTTTGGGTATGTTCCCACACTGGCAGTACGATGTAAGACACAGCAAAAGCAATAATTCCGGCAATGGCAGTATCCAGGATTCTGTCTTTAAAAATAATATTGACTTTCCCGGGGTTTAAAAAATTAAAGCTGAGGAAAACATAGATGGTCATGAATAATACCGCCCAGAAGTATCTCCCTTTCAGAAAGCTGAAACACATGATCATACTGATCAGGAGGATCGCGAATAAAACCCCGTTAATATGAACGAAATGCAAAATACCATAAGCAATACTTGCTCCTACAATGGTTCCATAAAGACGGAGAAGGTTTCTCTGTTTTGTGATGGAATAAGCCGGTTTTAAGATCGCTGTAATGGTAATTAAGATCCAATATGTGTGGCCCAATCCCAGAAAATCGAACATAGAAAAAACATATCCCAGCAATAAAGCTGTTGTAATTCTTATGGCATGACGGAAATGGGAAGATGATAAGGAAATATTATTTCTTAAAACCTTAGCATTCAGTTTAGGCTCATTAGGCATGAATTTCTTAAGGTCTAATCCTGTGGATAAACTCTTTGCCAGTTTGATATCCTGCGAAAATACTTTATAGATTTCGTTAATTTCTTTCGTGATTTCATAGATACGCATCAGGATCTGGCGCAGGATCATGAAATTTTCCAGATTGTCCGGAGAAAGCTGTTTATTTCTGAGTTCGAAATAATTATAATTTAAGTTTTTTAATTCCTGTTCCAGGTCAAACATCGGTTTTGCTCTGGTACCGCTTTGAAGAGCAATTCCGATATTGGTGATCTCTTCTGCCAAAAGGTTAAGATAATCATGGATATTCACCAGGATCATACTGTCTTCAAAACTCTGCTGTAGTTTCTGATAGTCACTTTCAGAAGTCATCAGTTTTTCATGAAGGTCCATCGAGTTCAGAAACATCAGCATCAATAAACGGCTGGTGGTGGTAGATTCATTGACGATGGTTCTCGTTTTGAAAACGGTTTCCCGGGTATCTTCCTGCAGGTTTTTTATCTCAATCTGCTTGGCAATAACCTGAGTTGTCAGCTTATTAAAATCCGGGTTTTTCTGATAATAATTGGCTTTGATCTTTAAAAACTCAGCCAGCTGAAGATAATTTTCGCCAATCATCTGACTTGCCAGTTTATAAGGACGAATGGTCGTTACCACAAGGAATATAAGCAGAAACCATATACAGCCGGAAGCGAAAATCAATAAGCTTTTAAAGATATTATTTCCCGTAAGATGCCCGTCAATAAAGATGGCGAGTACCACAAGAGATAATGAGCCTACCGCAGCTAATCTCTGACCATAAACGCCAATAAGGGAGAAAAACATCCCGAAGACAATGACCTCCAGAATGACCAATACTTTGATATTCATTACAAGGCTGGCAATGAGCGCTACAAAGACAAAACAGCAGATGGCGAAAGTAAGAGCATTTCTTCTTCGGATAAAAGGGCCAGGCTGATCGGTAAGAGCTACAAAGCTGGTTCCGAGAGGGAAAAGAAAGTATTCTTTCAAAATCCCGAAATGGGCGAGAACTAAACAGGGCAGAACAGTAGCTAATGTAATTCTGATAGCAGAATATACATACTGACTGGTTACAAATTTTTTTAGTTCCGCCGAATAGTTCATATTACAAAAATAGCTATTGAATTTAAGAAAATCGCCATAAAAAAAAGACTTTTCTCTACTTATATGTTATATTTTTTTTAATTGAGCTGTAGTGCTGTTTAAAATAAATTGACAGAAGAAACATAGGAATGATTCACCACTCACAATTGGTCATTTTTAATAGAACAGGTAACAATTCTTATTCCACGAATTCCTACCTTAGCTTCTCTCAAAGTTTAAATAAAAAGGTTTCATGAAAAATACAATTAAAAATTTCTTCGCTATATTCCTTTCTTTTTTCATTCTGAGCTGCGGTTCACAGAAAAAGGAAAACTTCAAGGCGAAGGAAATTTATAAATCCAACACTCTGATTATTACGCAGATTTCGGAAAATTCTTTTATTCATACTTCTTTTAAACAGACGAATGATTTCGGAAATGTACCCTGTAATGGATTGGTTGTGAGAGATCATCATGAAGCTATTGTTTTCGACACCCCTACCAATGACAAAAGTTCAGAAGAATTGATGCAATGGATTAATGAAAAGCTTGATGCAAAAATTAAGGCTATTATTCCAACCCATTTTCATGATGATAGTTTAGGAGGATTGATGGCATTTCATAAAAAGAATATTCCGTCTTATGCATATGTAAAAACAATTGAATTGGCCAAAGAAAATAATTTTGTTATTCCCGAAAACAGTTTTAATGATGCTGTTATTTTAAAAGTAGGGGACAAAGATGTTATGGCAAAATTTTTTGGTGAAGGCCATACAAAAGATAATGCAGTAGGTTATTTCCCGAGCGAGAATGTTTTATTTGGAGGCTGTTTATTAAAAGAGCTGGAGGCAGGTAAAGGATATTTAGGTGATGCCAATGTTTCTGTCTGGTCCAAAACCGTTGAAAAAGTAAAAAAAGGATATCCGGATGTGAAAATTGTTGTTCCCGGACATGGCAAGTATGGCGATGGAAAGCTTCTTGATTATACGATTACATTATTCAAAGGTCAATAGTGAATTTTCGCTTCGCAAAGTGAAAGGTGAATGCTTGCAGTACGTAAAAAAAAATTGACAAGCGAAGCGGATTGACGATTGCCCATTCCTATTTTCAATAGTGAATTTTTGCTTCGCAAAGTTAATGGTGAATGCTTGCAGTACGTAAAAAAAATGACAAGCGAAGCGGATTGACGATTGACTATTTACAAATCAATAGTGAATTTTTGCTTCACAAAGTGAAAGGTGAATGCTTGCAGTACGTAAAAAAAATTGACAAGCGAAGCGGATTGACAATTGACCATTAACATAAAAAAGCCTCAATACAATAATGTATGAGGCTTTTTTATATAGCTGTTGCTTTCTATTAACGATCGTTGTTGGATGTTTCTTCTCCAATGTTCCAGGTAAGACCGAAACGTAGGGTATTATCCAAAGCACTGTTGATCTTAGACATGTTGATCAGATAAGAAAGATCAAGTCCGAAAGAACGGTATCTTAACCCAACCCCCGCAGTAGCAAACTGTCTTGCTCCCTGCTCTTCACTTTCATGGAAGTAACCTCCTCTTACAGAAAATGCATTGTCATAAGAGTATTCTAAAGCACCACTGTACATGATACTGTTTTTATTTTTGAAAGATTTTCCGATACCAGCCATTGGTCCTACATTCGGGATCTGATAAATAGGCTGTCTTGTATTCGGGTCTATTCCTGCGTATTCAGATCCTGGAACCAATAGTTTTGAACCTTCCACAGAAATTCCAACTCTGTTCATATCATCCAGGTACATATCGTATCCAACCCCTAATCTTGCCATAGTAGGAAGATAAGATCTTGATTCTTCATTTCCTGTGTAATCCAGTTTCGGACCTAAGTTCTGAATAGCTAAACCTGCATTCACTTTACCATCATATCCACCAATACTGGAGAATCTTGGTGAGGTATAATATGCTGAAACGTCTACTGCAAAACTGTTGGCCGCTTTAAGTGTAGTATCTGTATTGAATCCTCCGGCTAAGTCTGAACGGATAAATCTACCGGTAACAGCTCCGGAGAATGAATCAGAAAGTTTCAAAGCGTAGGCAACGTCAATGGAGAATTCGTTTGGTTTTGATGTACCCATTGATGCAATTTCTGTACCTACCAGCTGAGTCAGGTCTACCTGTCCCATATTGAAATAATAGATACTTGCAGAGATTGTAGATCTTTCTTCCTGCCCCAAAAACTTATGGAACGAAGCATATAATAAGAATACATCATTGGTAAGTTTTCCCATGTAAGGCGTATAGTTAAGACCTACGGAAGAACTTGTCCTGCTGAAAGGGTATTTAGCCGCATTCCAGAATTGTGAAAATGCATCCGGAGAGGTTACCACCCCTTGATCTCCCATACCTCCCGATCTTGCATCAGGTGCAATTCTTAAGAAAGGAGCTCCGGTAAGAACTGGGTTTACTTTACCTAAATCTTGCGAATAGCCTAAAAAACCAGCACTCAAACCAAATCCTAATAGCAGTTTAGTAGTTAAATTCATATGTTGTCTTTTATATATTATCAGTTTTTTATTAATATTATTATCTATTGTTCTGTTTTATTATTTCAAAAGTACCATTTTTTCTACAGCTGTAGCACTTCCTTTGCATTTTTCTTGATTTTGACTTTTTGCAAATATCTTAAAAATATACGTACCTTTTGCTACTGTAGATCCAAAATCATCTCTTCCGTCCCATTCTATTGCCTGACGAGGGGTTCTGAAGCCCTGTAGGAACGGTTCTGCTACCACTGGCTGTGATAAGGTTCTTACCAATCTTCCGGTTATCGTATAAATTTGTACGTTCACATCCAGAATATCATCACAATTGTGTTCAAACTGAATATAAGTTTTATTGGTAAAAGGATTTGGCCAGTTCAGCGGACGGTTGATTGTCAGGTGTTGGTCAGATTCATCTTTAACCTCAAAATTTAACGTAGCAGTTGTCGAATTATTGTTTATATCCCAAACTTTAAATGTTAATTGATGTTGTCCTATTGCCAGATTTCTGAAAGGGTAGGTTACATTCCCTTTCTGATATTCGGCAAGACTTGGATTTAAACATCCGTTTCCTTCTCCCGGAGCATAAAAATCATTCAAAACAACCGTATTGATAATCTGCCCGTCAAGATATACTGTGATATCATGTCCTACACCGGATCCTGTTGAGTTAATTCCTGTATCATCGGTAAGACAGGCAAGAAGCATAGGATTCTGGTTGGTAATTCCGCCATCAGCAAAATTGGTATTGTTCATATACAGTTTTACTTTTGGAGGCTGATTATCATTAATTCCATTAGGATTGATATCACCCACCTGTACAGCCTGGTTGTTAAAAACATCCGTGGATTTGTTGTCAGCATAGGCTAGTATCCTTCCTTGCCCTACGGCATAGTTAATATCTTTAGGAACATAGAATTCAGCGGTGAATACTCCGTTTACGGCAGTTCCTGCAGATTTTACAATAGCACTTCCTTCTTCAGTATAATCTAAAACCGGAGTTAAAATTCCACTATTATTGAGTGTTTTCTTGTTTAATCTCTTATCAAAAATATTGATGCTGACTTTTCCGTTGAAGGTATTGTTCAGTGTTCCGTTCGGATTATTGATGTGTCCTTTAACTTTTACAAAATCCAGACCTCTGATCAGTCCCGGAACCGGAGTTTCAATATTATCAATAACCAGAAGTCTTTGAGGTCTGCTTAATTTCATAGCCGGATCCCCCAATAAGTTTACTTTTAAGTGGTTACTGTTGGGGCCCTTCTGTTTTTTAGCAATTAAGTGGGCATTTCCCAATGTATTAAAATCGTCATTGGTTAATTTAAAAATATTCTGGGTTAATGTATTGGTGAAATCACGTCCATAATCAACCCCGATAGCACGGCTGGAAGTAATCATGGTAGAAACACCTCCCTGTTTCATCTTAATAAACTGTTCTCCTACAGAGTTGGTGGAAGGTTCATCCCATAATGTAAACTCACAAGTGATGGTAGAGACAAACGGGAATCTGCTGTATACATTAGAGAAATTGTTGGCATTCTGAACCTCCGTACTGGTAAGCACTCTTTCCTGTGCCCAGCCGTTGATTCCTCCATGTCCGAAATAAAACAGATACAAACTGTTTCCGATAGCATTGGAAATAGCCTGATTTACCTGTGGATATCTTCGTCCTCCGGAAGTACTCTGGGCGGTAAAGGCATCCATGTATAATTTTTTTACATTATATTCTTTAAGATCCTGCTGACCCGGCTGTTCAAATATGCTGGCAAGGGAGCTGTTCATAACATTATGAAAAGGACCTCCTCCTTCCTCATTATCATCCACTACAAAGTCAAGTCGCATACGCCAGTCCCCAAACGGAGACGATTGCCCCTGAAGAGAATTGTTATAAGCCAGTGTTTTATTGATCATATCTCCGGCTTCACTTACATTGGCTGCAGGAATTCTACCTACAGGAAGATCCGGTAAATTGTTTTCAATTAATAATGTGGTTTGCGGCTTGGTCATTACAATATAATCATCCGTTACAAATGATGATACATAATCTGAAGACTGCTCACTCTGGTAGCTGGCAACAACGTTTGAATTATTCGGAACCCTGTTTTTATAATCGTATGAAGCATCCCCAAGGATAAATACATATTGAAGTCTTCCCAGAGGAGTATTGAGTTTGCTTACGAAATCTCTTATTGCGGTAAGATCTTTACTTCCGCTGCCATATTCCTCGTAGATTTTGTTGATGTCAACAATTTCTACTTTATAGTTATTCTTGGTTTGATGGTAGCTGGCAATTCTCTGTGCCTGGCCCATCATTTCAGGTACGGTAAGGATAAGATAATCTACGTTTTGGATTGCAGAAAGATTCTGATTGGAAATTCTTCCTACAAACTGTGGACTATAAGCCGCATCAGCACGGAAAGCTACAAATTCATTGTTGAAATTCTGATCAGCAGCTGTGTACGCAAAGCTGAAAGAACCGGCTCCTGCCTTATTCACCCTTCTGTTAGCATTTGTAATATCCGTTACATCCCATACCTGTTCTATATTAGCAGCATTACTGATACTGAAACCATAGTCTGTATTGCTTCCGCTTACAATTGAATAATCCCTGAAGTTCATTTGTGAACCATTAAATGCAAGGTTTTCCTTGTACTGAACCTCTACATAGTCAAAATAGAAAGTTCCATTCGGGTTCTTTGAAATATCAGGATTATAAACCAGGGTAAACTGGTTTCCGGTAAGATTGGTTAATGTTCCGGCATATGTTACAGGATAGAAGGTATACTGATAGGTAGGAGTGTCCATAGGAATTACCTGCTGGGGGTGTGGATTTAAATTGTTGATTTTAAAATCCATCGTATTCTGCTGGGAGTTATACGCTATCACCTGAGTTCTGTATCGTATTACATCATTCGCCTGTATCGGGGAATTGGTAGTAAATGTTACTGTTTTCTCGTTGGTGAAAGGAGTATCCTCTACCCACGTTCTTCCTACTTTTAACAGGTTTTTCTGATCCTTGTTGATCACCTGGTAATTGTCATATCTTGTAATCAGCTGCGCAGGAAGATTTCCGTCTACAGTAGGAACTCTTTTTCCCGCACCCTTATCAAAGTTGATATAATAGTAAGAGAAATCTTCATAGATATTTTTGACATTATTGCTTCTTTCACTGAATCGGGTATCGTGTCTTTTAAATCCATTTCCATTGCCCGTGTCATAAAGGTTATATCCGTCAGGACCCTGCGCATAGAAAAGAGCGTAGTCATTGTCATTCCATACCCCATCATCTTCACCTACTACCTGAATGGAATTTTCCTGTAAAGCCCCGTATCTCGGATCCTGATTATATTCAGGAAGCATTACTCCTCCGTTTCCATAAATTCTGAAGTTTTTAGGATTTACAGAGCTCGGATTGATTCCGTTATCTTTTAAAAACTGGGAAGTGATTTTGAATACTCCGGACTTGTCTACCTTTATCTTATAAAAATTTCCGCTTGATAAAGGATTGGCGGTGGTTCCTATTTTATTAACAGTTCCTGTTGTATTGATAAAAGAAGAGGCTTCTGAAACATTAAATGAAGATAATCTCTGAACGCGCCCTTTTACATTTTTAAATAAAGCAATACTAATGCTGGCATAGCTTTCACCCTCTGAAGTATAATAGGAAACATCTGCTACATCATAATCCGGAAGTCTGCCTTTATCCAGCTCAAACAATTCCTGGTTAGAAACGCTTTCCCAAACAAGGTCTGAGATTTTTAATTGCTTTTCTCCGATTTTTTGCTTGCTTATGATAAAAACATTATTTTGGCTGTAAGAAAAACCTTCATTTTTAAAATTGGGAAGATTTAATTTTGTGTCACCAAAATCCTGAATTTTAGAACCATTCCATTCAATGGTGTTTCTTTGGGCGTAAAGTGTTGATGCAAAAGCGATTAAAGATAAAATCGTAATTTTTCGTTTCATGTTTACTATTGAAATTGCTAAATTACAAAATAAATGAAAATTTTAGAATTAAATTGTGATACAATAAAATTAATTTGTTAACGTTTTTCAAAAAAATCAAATGTTTACTTGATTTATTGAATAATTTATTTTTTCTTTGTACTTTGAAAATATTTATATCGACTATGAAAAAACTAAAGTTGTTTTCATTAATAGCATTAAGTTCTACACTTGCATTAACCAGCTGTGGCGGATCAGGAACCAGCAAAGGTGGCGGTACCAAAAAATTTGTCAGCAAAACAGGTTGGAAACCAAACGAAAAACAGGGTTGGTTTTTTGCAGGAAAGCAACAGAAGCAGAAGGGTTGGCCTGGGATGGTATATGTAGAAGGTGGAACTTTTACAATGGGATTAGTGAAAGATGATGTTATGCACGATTGGAATAACACGCCTCGCAGAATGCAGGTAAGTTCATTCTTTATCGGTGAAACTGAAATTACTAACTACGAATACCGCGAATACCTTACATGGTTGAAGTATGTATTCCCACCAAGTGACCCGAGTTTTAAGGAAATCTATAACGGTGCTTTACCGGATACCTTATTATGGGACAACAAATTAGCAAGAAACGATTATAATGAAACTTATCTGCGTTCTCCGGAATTTGATTACTATCCGGTAGTAGGAGTTTCCTGGACTCAGGCAAACAGATACTGTGAATGGCTGTCAGACAGAGCGAATGAAAAAGCTTTGATGCAGGCTGGTATTATTGCTAAAGATTTGTATATCAACGAATCCAACAACCAGGGAGGTACTGCTTTCAACATGGATAAATTCAAATCGAATGATCCTGAAATGCAAGGGTATATCAATGAGAAAAGAATGCAGCAAAAAACGGGTATGAAAACTACCAATCAGAGATTACTGGCAGCTAACAGAGCTCCTAATGCTGCAATGGTACAGAAGTTCAGACTTCCTACTGAAGTAGAATGGGAATATGCTGCTCTTGGTATGGCTAAAAACAGAGAATATAACCAATATCTGGGTAAAAAACCTGAAATCGAAAGATTAAGAGGTACTAAAGGAAAAAACAGAGGAATGTTCCTTGAAAACTTCAAAATGGGTAAAGGTGACTATTCTGGTATCGCCGGATGGAAGAATGACGGATCTGCTCAGACTTCTGACGTAAGACAATATCCATCTAACGACCTAGGAATCTATGGTATGTACGGAAACGTTTCTGAATGGACAGCTGACGTTTACAGACCTATCATTGATGAAGATTACAACGATTTCAACTATTATAGAGGAAACATGCCTCAGGCCATCGTAAGAAACGGTGATGGAACTTATAAAATGATCGACGAAGGGACTATCAAATATGATACGTTAGCTGACGGAAGATTAGTTTACAAAGGACTTCCTGGACAATTCGAGAGACAAACTATCGCTGACTACAGAAACTACAGAGATGGTGACAGACAGTCTTCTTTAGAATATTACAGAGCTTCTGATTCTGCTGCCGGATTTGATATGTACAACGCTCCTAAGAAAAGCTTTGTTGTAGATGCAACGGGTAGAGTGAAGTTACAGAAAGATACTAAAGACAGAACTTCCGGAATTTCTAACGAGGTTAGAGTGGTAAAAGGTGGTTCTTGGCAGGATACAGCGTACTGGCTGGATCCGGGACAAAGAAGATATAAAAATCAAAACAGAGCTTATGGTTGGGTAGGATTCCGTGTTGCACAGGATGCCAGAGCCAGCGATAAGAGTAGAACTAGAAGATAATATTTATCAAAAAAATACTTATAAAAAACCTTCCGAACTTTCGGAAGGTTTTTTTATTTTTGACTCATGAAATCGCTTAGGCTAAAAAGTCTGAAACAGTCGTATAGATTTGGCGATGGTGTGTGACTTCTTAAAAAAAATATATATATTTCCACATGAATATAGAACAGTTTTATCCTTTATTTCTGCAGGCAGCAAAAGTGACCATTGACAGCAGAAAAATAGCAGAGAATGATATTTTCTTTGCCTTTTCCGGTGAGAATTTCAATGCTGCTACACTGGCAGAAAAAGCCATTGATGACGGAGCTTTGGCAGTGATTGTGGAACTTCCGGAATTTGAAAACAGAGATAAAAATATTTTCTATGTTCCATCAACTCTTGAGTTTTTACAACAGCTGGCCATCTATCACAGAAGCAAGCTTAGCATTCCTTTTATCGGGCTTACGGGAAGTAATGGGAAGACCACTACCAAAGAATTAATTCATGCTGTCCTTTCAGAAAAATACAATGTGCAGTATACATTGGGAAATCTGAACAATCATATCGGAGTTCCCCTGACCATTCTTTCCATTCAACCGGAACATGAAATGGCCGTGATTGAAATGGGTGCCAATCATCAGAAAGAAATTGAGTTCCTCTGTACTATTTCACAGCCTGATTTCGGATATATTACCAACTTTGGAAAAGCTCATCTGGAAGGATTCGGAGGTTTTGAAGGCGTAATTAAAGGAAAATCTGAACTCTATGATTATCTTAAAAACAATAACAGAACTATTGTTGTGAATGAGAATGATCCTATTCAGGTAGAGAAAACTGAAAACTATTCCCCTAAAATTACTTTTGGAGCAGAAACCTCTAATTATCATTTTGAATCTTTTTCAGAAGAACATTTTGTAGGATTGGCTTATCAGGGAGTAAAAGCCGTTTCAAAACTGACAGGAGAGTATAATTTTACCAATCTTTGTGCAGCCGCAAGCCTGGGACTTCATTTTGGAATCAGCTTTGAAAAAATAAAACATGCGTTAGAACTCTATACCCCAACGAATATGAGATCTCAGGTAGTGAAAAAAGAGGGCAGGACTTTGGTTCTGGATACGTATAATGCCAACCCAAGTTCTATGACCGCTTCTTTGAACAATTTTATCAGTTTTGAAGGCAGTAAAACCATTATTATCGGGGATATGCTGGAATTGGGTGATGAAAGTGAGAAAGAGCATCAGAACATCTTAAAACTGGCTCAGGATCTTCATTTCAATGAGATTATTACGGTTGGAAAACATTTTAAAGCAGTTAATTCTTCAGACCTTGCTTTTGAAAATACAGCAGAATTAATAGAATATTTAAAACAGAAAAAAATACAGTCCGAAAACATATTGTTGAAAGGATCCAGAGGAATTGCCCTGGAGAAAGTGATTGACTTTATTTAAAATAAGAAAGATGGAGGCTGGAAGAGGGAAGCGCCTGAAGGCAATTGAAGAGTGTTCTCTTTTTTATTCACCTTTATAAAATTTCATTGATAAATAATCACCTGAAGAAGTAAATGGCCGGATAGTAACTTCCGGCTTTATTCTTCCAGCTTCTGGCTTTTAAGATTTCTTCAGGTCCCAGAACTCTTTTACGATCAGTTTGATATTCTTAAAAGTACTTGGGAATACTTCATTTTCAATTTCTGAGGTCGTTTTCCAGGCCACTTCGGTGATACCTTCTTCTATTTGCGGTTTGGAAGTATCTTCGCCGTCGAAGTTCATTTCAAACCAATGTGTGCATTTTAAGATTTTCTCGCCATTTCGTTCTATATAGATATGGTAAGTGGTATTGATGAATGTTACAAGTTCAACATCACTCAAACCTGTTTCTTCCTCTATTTCCCTTACTGCAGACTCTTCCCTGGATTCTCCTTTTTCCATTTTACCCTTGGGAAGATCCCATTTGCCTAGTCTTCTGATGAAAAGAATTTTACCTTCAGGATTATTAACGAGACCTCCTGCAGCCTCTATAATTCTGAAAAGCTTTTGAAATTCCTGCCAGATTTCTTCCAAATTCTCTCCATACACATTCAGTTCCTGCACAGAAGTATTCTCCAGAAGATCCAATGCGATCTCTAAAGTGGTATAATTTTCGTATCCAAGCTTTTTTTCAAGTTCTTCAGGATGCTTAGATAGTAATAATTTTTTTTCGTTGACAAAAACTTTATACATTTGTAATAGTTAAGAATTTAAATACAAAAATAAAAAATGAATTTAGAAGGACGAAAGATTATTGTCAATAAATCATCTAAAGAACTTACCGAGTTGCTGAAATCTCCTGAAAATTATAAAGATTTTATGCCGGATGGTCTTCAGAAATTTGAAACAAGAGATAACGGATTTAAATTTGGATTACAGGGAATGCCTGAAATCGCTTTAAAAATAGATGAGGTGGATGATCA